>JRYC01000216.1_pt1 | contig 23226 bp, 20 predicted proteins | sample 235301 | NCBI WGS metagenome assembly JRYC01 (sample SAMN03074211, study PRJNA261470) | activated sludge metagenome | biome: Common Effluent Treatment Plant; feature: Wastewater; material: Activated sludge; isolation source: activated biomass of a common effluent treatment plant treating...
GAAGAGATTGTTCGCTGCCGATAATCCGCATCCCCAATTTTGTCCCCGGGTACATCATCATATGCAATGTTTCCTCTACTTTGGCTGCGGGCTCGTCTTCATAGCGCTTCATTTCCTCTAAAATGACATCACGCTCTTTTTCAACGTATTTTTGATCCAATTGGGGCTTAAGAGCAAGCTGCGTATTTATCTCTAGCGCTTGTTTCCAGTCAGTGCTAAGCACTTTGTTGTGATATTTCGTTACATCAATATCCGTATATGCATTTTGGATTCCTCCAATGCGCTCAATGACATTTACGTCATCTGTAGTTGGGTACTTTTCCGTGCCCTTAAATACCATATGTTCAAGAAAGTGGGATATTCCATTAATTGCAGGGGTTTCGTGACGACTTCCCACGCCTGCAAAAACAGCCGTTGCCACACTTGCAACCCCCGGCATGGGGATAAGAACTAACCGCACGCCATTATTAAGAACAGTTTTTTTCATATCTTTATTCGATCAGGGCTTTGCTGCGCCCTGCCACTCAAGTTTCACATCCTGCGATACGACTTTTTGTCCAAGTTTTACTGCTGCGTCGTATTGGCCTTGTTTTATAAGATCGGCCACACCTTTTCGTGCCTGGGAAACCACATGATCTTCATAATCCCGGACAATCGGAAGGACAATAGGCGCAAGCTCCTGAAAGGAGTCATCAAGCTTAGGGACAGCTTTGTACAGTTCATCAAGGCTCATGCCCGGACGCAAAAGCTCCAGAGCAAGGGCCGAAATAGCCTGTGAACGTTCCTCAGAAAGCGTACCGTCCGCAAGCTTGGTCTGCACGAGCTCAACAATTTGCTGCTCTATTCTCTGACGCAATTCATCAGCGGTCATTTCTATACTATAGCGGTTCTTTCATCAAAAAGAAAACGAAAACCCAGAGGAAATACCACTGCGGCTACGATTGAAGTGGGTTTCCGTCGCGTATTGCCGGATCAAATAACTCACGCAAGTTTCTTTGCTCCGCAAGCACAATAGGCCGTATGCAAAAAATATGCATTCCTGTTTTTACCTCCTCAATCTGTCCGGCAAACAATACATCTCTATGAAGAAAAATGGCGTTAAAAGCACCCACCTTCCAGCAATGCAGCTGGTCATCATTATAACTTTTCACCAGTATCGAGGCCGTAAACCACTGTGGCGCTTCTTTAATCCAGCGATCCATGCCCCGCACAGAGGCATTATCAAACTTCAAGAAAGTAGGCTGAGGAATCTTATAAGACATGGGGGCTAATATTTCCACCGGCTTTGAGAGTACTTTTTTCCAATTCATCTCAAACAATTCACACGCAGGACCTTCAAATATATCATCGACATTATCATCGCTCCATTGGGGGCCACTCAACCGTGGAGTTTTGAAGAACCGGACAAGATCAGGGGTACCAAGCGTAGTGGCCTGGCTTCGCAAATCCTTGCGCGCACCTAGATTGGCAACCGTCCTTGTGACAAGTTCCCCGATCGCAACCATAGCGAAAAGTATTCTACCACATTTGTATTCTATAGGATAGTTTGGTATACTTCCCCACTGTCCCAGATGGGACGTTTTTTGTATGAAAACCTTTGGCATGATCTACGAATATAATGGCTCTGCGCCGCGACCGTCCCGCCGCGCAAAAAAAACACGTGGTTCAACACGCCTGCTTGGCCTTGCCCTTCTGACGCTGTCGCTGGGAGGTATAACAGGTCCGCTTTTGGCCCCCGCCCGGCTTGAAGCAAATCACCTCATCACAACAATGCGCGCCTCGGTCAATGGATGGAAAAATCCGGAAAAGCCGCTTCCTGCTGCTGTACCGGTTATATTTAATCCGCTCACTACACCTGATGGCGCATCCATTAAGCCGGTAAATACCGAATTTAGCCTCGTTGTTCCGAAAGTCGGGATCAATGCGGCAGTCATTCCGGCGGTCAACCCTACTGACAGTAATGAATATATGGAAGCGCTCACCAAAGGGATTGCCCATGCATCCACATCCTTTTTCCCTGATGAAGAAGGCACGACATATCTCTTTTCCCATTCCACCAACTATGACTGGTTTGTGTCGGATTTAAATGCGGTCTTTTATCTTCTGAAAAATCTGGAAATGGATGACCTTATGGTCGTCTTCTATAAAGGAAAGCAATACACGTACAAACTGACAGACAAACGCGTTGCAGCACCGACAGAAGTCTCCTACCTTGTCCCCCAGTCAGGAGCAAAGAGGCTGATTTTACAAACATGCTGGCCTCCCGGCTCTACTACAGAACGACTCTTGATATTTGCGGATCTGGTGGAAGAAAAAACTATCGCTATTTAACATTATCCTATAACGCTTGACATGCCTTATAGTGTGTGATAGAATCCACAAGTCGGTCGAAAGATATACTATGAAAACAAACAATATCGTAATGAATCTTATTTTTGTCCTCGCATCCCTTTTTGTGTTTGCAGGGACTGTTTCTGCACAAAACTGTACATACGGAAATGCCTGTCAGCCGGTTGACCTCACCGTCAACAAAATGGTCAAGCATCCGGTAAACAATGTCTTTGTGGAGAATATTGTTGCAAACGGACCGACCTATTCTCCCGGAAGCGAAGTCTTGTTCCGTATTATCGTAACCAACTCCAGCGGCGAAACATTTAACCCGGTTACTGTGCGCGATGTTCTTCCTGAGCATCTCACATTCGTGTCTGGCCCGGGAACCTATAATAGTACAACCCGCGAGCTTGTGCTGACGCTCAACAATCTTGTCGCCGGCGAAACACGCACGGTAGAGATTCTTACCAAAGTGGTAAACGTGGCTTCAAATGCTGTCCTGTTTTGTGAACATAACTATGTGCACGTCAGCGCCCCTGCCCGACCAAATGGCGATGATGATACGGCACAGGTGTGTGTACAAACCACAGTTATGGGCGCACCTACCCTGCCTGTGGCTGGATACAACGATCTTTTGGTTGCCTTACCGTTTGCTGCCGCAGGTATGGCAAGTATCGCACTCTTAAAAAAACGAGGCTAAGAAGTGGGCATACAATGCAATGCTTCTGCCGGAGCGGAATAGAAAACTCAAAATAATAAAAAAGAAACCGGCAGAGATAGCCGGTTTTTTTGTGCCTGCAGGTCTTTGGAAGCGATGATCTGTCCTTACGGGTCATCGCTCCCGGAGATCCGTCAGCTGACGGACCGGGTGAGGTGCTAAAGGAGCAATAAGCGGTGACTGAGGCATTTGTGTCTCTCCTCACTGTTTACTTATCTTTTTTTCACTTCATTTGCACATTCACATATTTGTTGGATTATTGAATACACGACAAACCGAACTCTGATCCTTTCTCGACCTGACATCGAGACGGAATCAGAGTTCGGGTCCGCTCTGTATTCAAAAAAATTTAAGGACTCAGGAGATGCACATGTGGTTTAGCCCACAGGACCTACCGTGGTTTGTATGGTTGGTCAGCGGCATGCTGCTGGCGCTTGGTGTTCTGATAGCGCTGCCAGACCGTTTGACCGTAACGATCACGGAGCAGGATAACCTCGGCTGGATTCTGTTCGCTGCCGGCGCTGCCCTGCTAATTTTCTTTTTCCTGCTTCCCCTCTGGCCGGCAGTAGTGGCAGCCGCACAGGCCCTCTACAGCGGGTTTAAGCTCAGCATGCTGCTTGCAATTGTCGGAGCCGCTATGCTCATCGGACTGGGATTCTGGTTTCGCGCTCGCCCATAAGGAGAGAAATGAAACAGAAAAAGATTTTCTTAGTGATTGGGATGCTTGTGCTTAGTGCACTCGCATGCCAGAACGATCTGCGGGGAGCTTCCGCAGGTCAGCCCGACCCGACGGCGACGATGCAGCAGGCTGTGCCTACTGCCGCGTCTGCCCCGACTGCGGAACCGCAGCCGACGGACGAACCCGCTGAGGAGGTTGTGGTCTACCCGGACCTCTCTTCGTGCGGCGTTCAAGTGATGTCGGGCCCGTACGTCAGTAAGTATCAAAAGAACACTGACGACGGCAGTCCCCACGCCATCACGCTGTGGCTTGCGGGCAGCGGGTTCGTCACCCCAGGCAATTGGGTGATGAGCATCCTACCCCCCATGGCGAGCTTGGATCTTGAGGCTGAAGAGATCACCAGCTACGGCTGGAAGGTCTTGGGGACCATGAAGCAAGCTGAATGCGCGGCAAACGCTATCCTTGATTTCTACGATGTTTCGGCTTATCTGTACTCGCCGAACACCGCAGATCTCTCGGGCACCTGGAGCAACGACCTTCCCGGCTGGGCCGCATACGTGTGGCTCTATGAGGAGGAACCGATCAGCCCCGGTGGTGATTGGAGCCAGGACATGACCCTCGACCTGGACACACACGAAGTGTGTGCTCCGGACGATGGCTGGGCGAATGCTCAGCTGTGGAATCCCAACGTTGCTAAAGACGCCTACCACCCGGTTATTCAAGGTGGCTGGTGCTTAAGCACGCCCAAAGTGCAAGGGACGTGGTGGACGGTAACCGGTGACTTCAACTTCGACCTTCTGGTCGAACGTTGGAATCAGACGGTTCGCGAGGTTGACTTGCGCGACCATCATCCGCCTGTGCACCCCTTCTTCTGCGGAAACACCGCTGACGTTCCGGTCGGCTATTCGACTGAAATGCCAGTTGGTTGGAGCTGCCAGAAAGAACGGTAGCCTACAATGGCTCGTTTTTTGAGCCTACATAATCTAACAAAAAAGCGTGCGCCCCCGGCGGACGCCATAACTTCTTCAAAAATGAAGAAGTATTTACTGTGAGGTGCAAAGGCGTGATGATTTAGAGACTTCTGTCTCCTTTTTCCCTAATCGGAAATTGATCATCACGCTTCACCCTAGCCAGCAATCTACTATTAACTACGGCAGGAGTTGATACAACGATTGTTGGCTGTGGTGAATATGAAAAAACAACCTTTTGTGTCGGTCATCATGCCTGTATATAATGCGGGGCGTTTTTTGCGCACCGCAATAGACAGCGTGCTTGCTCAAACGTATCCCCGGCTGGAAATTATTGCAGTAGACGATGGATCAACTGATGATTCCTGGAAAATTCTTCAAAGCTACCGCAAGCGTTTTCCGAAAATCGTACGCGTATTTCGCCTCAAGGAAAACCAGGGGGAAAGTGCTGCTGCAAACCTTGCATATCAAAAATCCCGCGGTGAATTTATCGCCCGGATGGATGCCGACGATGTTTCCCGGCGCGACCGCATTGCAAAGCAAGTTGCCTACCTACAGGCACACCCGACGGTAGCCGTGGTGGGATCGCAGGCCCGGGTTATAGACCGTCACGGAAAACGTATTGGCGCAAAGCGCACGCCTCTTGCCCACGAGTCTATCTATACCATGTTTGCATTCGTGAATGCCATGATTCATCCTTCTGTCATGTTCAGAAAAAGTCTTATGCCAAATCGTCCTGCCCTATATCACAATACCTTTGAAACTACGGACGACTATCATATCTACTTTGAACTGTTAAATTACGGATTATTTGCCAATCTGCCGGAAGAATTGGTCTCATACCGGATTCACGGCACCAACAAGTCGCTTACAAATCTGAAAGAAAAATTCTGGACAGATACCAAATTGCGTCTCTACGCAGTTAAACGCCTTGGCTATCATGCCCCGATCTTGATGTTTCCGGCCATCATCCTTCAGGCTGCTCCTGTCATTTTGCTTCCTGAACAATGGCTGGTGAAACTATTTTTGTTTGTGCGAGGCCTTAAAACATACAGGATCACTCTTGGCACATTTACCGTCAACCTCTCGTGGACTACAATGAAACGGTATGCACTTACCCTTCGTTAACCGCCACAGGTGGATCGTGCCGCTTGTAGGATTCCTCCTTTTTGAACTGGCGCTTATTGCGACAAATTATACGCCGGGAACATGGCTGGCCGGATGGGATAATCTCATGCCTGAGCTTTATTTCGAAGCAAATTTCTTGCGTAGCGTCAGCGGTATTTGGCAACAGGTCCGCGGCCTGGGGCTTGTGGACGGCATGTCCCATATTGCCAATCTTCCCCACACTCTTTTTCTCTGGCTCCTCTCTTTTATTCTCCCTGCCCAAATATTGCGCTATGCATTTACCTTTCTTATGCATGCGCTGGGAGTGATGGGAATGTATCTACTCCTCGGACGCCTGGGGCTGCCGGCCGCGGTGGGGTCTTTATTTTATGCAACAAATCTGGCAACTATCCAGATGTTTTTTACGCCTCTCGAGGCTTTTAGCATTCATTTTGCTGCGATTCCGTGGCTTGCGTGGGCCCTACTCCGATATTCACAGCTACGCACCCGTCGTTCGCTTGGATTATTTTTTATAATAGCGCTCCTTTCATCTCCGCAATTTTTTGTTCCTACCCTTCTTCTTCCTATAAGCGGACTTATGGCAACACTTTCGCTGTGGCGCAGACATCTGGTAAAAGCGGTTGTCGGTTTTTTCATTATTCAAGCATTCTGGCTTCTCCCATGGCTTGCCACGATTCGGCAAAATGCCCCCGTTATTACAGATGCAAAAATAAATATCATGAGCAGTCAGGAGGCATACCTTCGCAATGTCGTGTTTGGCAATCCTCTTGCAGTGCTCACCCACCAGGGATTTCCTTTAAACTTTGAAGACACGAACGAACGCGGAGAATTTTATCTGCCTATGAATGCCTGGAACGAGCAACGCGACTCCCGGGCAGGCATAGCTGGACGCATAGGCATTGCTGCGCTGGGCATATGGGGGCTTTTTATCAGCCTGAAACGCCGTAAGAAAGAACTTTATCCTTTTGTTTCTTTGTTCGCATTAGCATTTCTTTTTCTTGCTAACGATACACCGCTTATTCGCGAAGCTTCGGATTTTATCCGCAATGCGATTCCCGCGGCAGCAGAAAGCATGCGCTTTCCTTTTACCAAATGGGCTACGTTGTTTGCCGCAACGATGAGCATCTTTATTTCCTATGCACTTACCCGGGCCCGTCGGGAAATAATTGTTCTTACGACCCTTATCGTGGGACTTCTTTTTCTACCGGCTTTTCAAGGTAATTTTATATACAAAAATCTGCGTATTGCAATTCCGCAAGAATACTTTTCTCTTTTTGCGTTTATGAAGACTGCTCCGCAGGGACGCATCGCCCTTTTGCCGCAGCCAGACTACTGGAGCTGGAAACATTACCGATTCGGCTATAGAGGCAGCGGATTTTTGTGGTACGGATTCAAGCAGCCCCTTATGGACCGCGCCTTTGACCCCTGGAGCCGCGGAAATGAAAATTACTATTGGCAACTTTCCCGAGCACTCTACCAAAAAGATCCCGTCGCACTAGCCAATGTCTTTCGCAAATACGATATTGACTACATCCTGGTCGACGGCAATCTTATCTCCCCCAATCATAATCGTGCGTTATTTACTGAAGAAATCGAAACAATTCTCCCTCAGCTATCTGAGTTTACCCTCCGGGAATCTTTTGGGAATCTTAAACTATATGCCCGCATTATTACCGATAAAAATGACTTTATAACTATTAAACAGTCACTTCCTTACGCAGGGCCAGCCTCCGCATGGAGCGAGGAAGACATATCCTATGCAGAACTGGGAGATTATATAACGGGAGAAAGAGGATTGCAGTATGCCTCAAGCCTGCTCTTTACGAAAAGACAACCGCTGACCCACTTGCCATTTTCTTTAGCAGAATCTGATCTTGTTTTTGACACTTCGAGTAATGGAGTGCTAAACGAACAAGCAGTTAAAACATGTGGAGTGCTAAAACTAGGTTCAAATAACTCACTAAAAAATGAAGAAGGCCTTGTGCTCACAAGCACAAATCAGCGTGCGTGCGTAGGATTCAGCCTTGGTGCTCTTCCGCATGCAGAGGGATATATTGTAGCGGTTGATTCCGTCCATATCGCCGGTCGTCCTCTTCTTATTTCATTTATCAATCAAACCGCCCGGCACACAGAGACAGAAGTCTATTTACCGTCCTCCACAAGCCCCACACGAAGCTATATTTCTCTTCCTCCACTGGCAGAAGACGGGTTAGGATACGATGTCTACATTGCCAACGATGCCCTGGGCACAGCTTCCACCATAAATCAAATAAACAGAATACAGGTGTATCGCATTCCGTACTCTACTCTTCTTTCTGCAAAAACTTCTTTCCCTGAAATCTCCCAGGGAGAAACCCTTATACTCTCTCAGGCTTACGATCCCGGCTGGAAAGCTTTTAGGAAAACAGGCACGTTTCCCTTTGTGGAACTTCTCACTGGCCATGTGCTGATAAACAATTGGGCAAACGGATGGACAACGTCTGATAACTCCGGCGTAGATACGCAACAGGTGCAGGTATTTTTTGTCCCCCAGATCTGGCAATTTGTAGGCTTTGCGCTCCTGCCGCTCCCATTTTTACTTCTTCTTACCCGCAAAAGGCGTGCCGCCTGAATCGGCCTTTCCCTCCCCGTGCCACTCTTGAACATCAGCGTGTTCAGGCTCAAGCTCAGGCACGGACACACTGCCGGCTGAGGCCGAAGATCCTCGCCTAAAAAAAGTCACAAAAAAACGAAGCGCGCGATCCGCAGGCAAACCGCTCCGTATTTTATCCAGCACGGATGATCCATTTCCTTCCGCAGCATCCTCTATAAGCTTCGGCATAGATATTTACCAGTACTTCTTTATACCAGAAAGCAACTGTTTTGTTAAAAATTCCTGCTTAAATGATCCGTCAGGCCGAAGAAAAGCATTGTCGGTGGGTGTCTCAATACGCTGCTTGATAATACGGGCCTTCTGAAATGACTCGGCAGGCACTTTCCCTTTTCCTACAAGTAATTTAGTAACGTCCACAAGTATATCCCGCTGGGCGGCCACGGCATTTTTCGTTTCGGTTTCTGCCCTGACCACCTGAATTCCCACGTTTGCAACTTTTTCTGTCGTATCTTCAATAAATAGTCTTCCTTTGGCATCAATCAGATGAAGCGCCACCTGTCCGGTGCTTTCATCCACACGACTTGCCACAAAATCAACTCCCGCATCCACATCCCATCTGCCCACTTCTTCCGGCTGCTTCACATCAGGAACGACGATCTCATACCCTGCTTCGTGCAGCGTATTCATTGTCACAGCCTGAGCCCGCGCACCGTTTAATGCCACCATAGCGCGCTTCCCAAACTCTATATTGTGATCCGCAAGCGACTGCATCGCGGTCACGATAAATTCCGCCCCCTGCCGGTTGGACAAGGGAACCGCCCTGGTCTGAATACGAAAAAAATCCGTCGCCATACTCTGATTAATGATCGCCATCTCCACCTTATCTTCTCTTTTTGCACCAAGATCCCGAAGAAGAGAAATGTCAGAAAGAAGATCGCCGTGGCCCCCCAGGGCAGATCGCACGAATCTCTCATCGCTGCTTAAGTACCGCTCATCTTCATGCAAAATGCGGCCGATCATCGTAGAAATCGCCTGATTATACTCAGTGCCTGAGGAATGCTGCTGTGCTATCAAAAAAGAACGCCGGAACGTGTGGGGCAACTGTGCAGCCTTTGCATCGGTGACAGGAGGCAGGCCGGAACCAAAGTAGATTAATGACTCAGCAAGACCGACATCTGCGGAAGGCATATACCCACCTTATCATATTGTTAATTCACACAAAATGATTGATACTGAAGGTCATATGCTTGTTGCTCTCCTCCTTATTGAATTTCTTCTTCTTTTTTTCATTTCCCAGGCTGTTACTAAAGCAATCTTCTTCTTTTTTTGGCGTGTGACTAAAAATCAACATGTGGCGATGAGCGCCGTGACGCTTCTTTTATTCCCCGGAACCGTCATTCATGAGCTGGCTCATTTGTTTACCGCAGAAATTATGGGCGTGCGCACCGGCAAGCTGACCCTCGTGCCTGAAGCACTGGGCGCACAGGACACAGGCGTCCGTGCGGGAAGCGTTGCCATCGCGCAGACGGGGCCATTCCGGCGGGCTCTTATCGGCATTGCCCCGGTATTTGTGGGATTAGGCTCGCTGGGGCTTCTTGCGTATTTTATCCCCGGACTTCTGGCAGAAAACAAAATATATTGGCTTATCCTGGTGGGCTATCTTATGTTTGCTATCTCAAACTCTCTTTTCTCTTCCGCTGAGGACCTCAAAGGGTTTTGGCCAATTGCCATCATCGTAAGCTTAGGCTTGATAGCCGCATGGATCGCAGGCATACGGATCGAACTGACGGGCTATATTCTTTCCACCTCCATCACAGTGCTCACCGCGTTAACGAAAAGTATAGCACTGGTCTTAGCACTAAATATCCTGCTTCTGCTAATGATGAATATGGGGATTGTCCTATTAGGCTATTCTCGCTTAAGGACCTCAAAAAAAGCAGACTGAGGAATCTCCACATTTCCGACGCGCTTCATCTTCGCTTTTCCCTTCTTTTGTTTGTCCAGGAGTTTGTCTTTCCGGGTTCGGTCCCCTCCGTNNNNACATCCTTACGAAATGCCTTCACATCAGCCCGCGCAACCACCCGCCCACCGATCGCCGCCTGGACGGGGATGGCAAACTGTTGTCGCGGGATAACTGTCGCAAGCTTCTCTACAATTTCTCTTCCGCGTCCTTCTGCCTGGCTTTCCACGACAAGAAAGGCAAGTGCATCAACTTTTTCATGATTCAAAAGAATATCCAGCTTCGCCACTTTTGCGACCGCCCAGTCAAAAAATGTGTAATCCAGGCTTGCGTAGCCTGCCGTTACGCTTTTTAAGCGGTCAAAGAAATCAATAATCATCTCGGCGAGAGGCATGAGATAGGTAAGATGCGCTGTTTCCCCCTCATACACCAAATCCGTATACTCTCCTCGTTTTTCCTGCGCAAGCTGCATGATGGGCCCTACATAGGCTTTGGGCGTATAAATATCCACCTGCATGATGGGCTCTTTCGTTTCCTCAACAAAAGAAGGGTCGGGAAATTCTGCTGCAGCCTGTATAGAGGTATACCCTTCTGCGTCAGGCTTACCTTTGTTCCCAGAGAGCTTGAGTCGATACTCCACAGAAGGTGCTGTTGCGATCATCGTTAAGTTAAACTCACGCAAGAGTCGCTCCTGTACCACTTCTGCGTGGAGGAGACCCAAAAACCCGCAATGAAATCCATTGCCCAGTGCGGCCGAGGAGATGGGCCGGAATGTAAATGCGCTATCAGACAGCCGCAACTTCTCAACAGCCTCACGCGCTGCCACAAACTCATCGCTTGCTATAGGAAATAAGCTCAAAAATACCATCGGCTTTGGCTCCTGATACCCGGGAAGCGGTGCTACGTCTTCCGCCGGGGCAATCGTAATGGTATCTCCGATTTTGGCAAGCTTCGCGTCTTTGAGACCGGTGGCAATATAGCCGACCTCACCCGTATGAAGTGCGGTGCCCGACACCATCTGCGGACTAAAATATCCTACCTCAATCGGCGCGACCTCCAGGCCGGTTGCCAAAAACTTGAGCCGTAAAGAAGGATCAAACCGTATACTACCATCAATTACCCGGACAAATATCACAACACCTCTATGACTGTCGTAGTGGGAAGAAAAAATAAGCGCCCGGGTAGACAGATCCGCTTTTCCGCGCGGCTCCGGAATTTTGGTGACAATCGCCTCTAAAAGTGCATCGACATTCTCTCCGCTTTTTGCAGAAATACACATCATCTCCTCCGCAGCAAAACCTAAGCTCACAAGCTCCTGCTTCGTTTCTTCTATACGGGCACTGGGCATATCGATTTTATTGATAACAGGGATGATGGTGAGATTATGAAGACGGGCCTGATGAAGGTTCGCCAATGTCTGAGCCTGTACACCCTGGGTGGCATCCACAACCAGAAGTGCACCCTCACAGGCGGCCAACGAGCGCGAAACCTCGTAGCCAAAATCCACATGCCCGGGCGTATCTATCAGGTTCAGAATAAATTCTTCTCCTGTGTCATTCCCGCGAAAGCGGGAATCAGCGTTTACGCCGGATGATACGGCAGATCCCCGATCAGGTCGGGGATGACAACGAAAACGCATTCGGACAGGGGCCAATTTAATCGTAATTCCCCGCTCCCGCTCAATGGGGTTACTATCTAAAAGCTGCGACTGCATGTCGCGACGCGCAACCGTACCGGTCATTTCAAGCAATCGGTCAGCCAGTGTCGATTTGCCATGATCGATATGAGCGATAATGGCAAAATTCCGAATATGGGATTGGTCCGCAAACATGGGAATATTGTATCAGATGTGCCCTTACGTAGAGCCGTTGTAGATCCGGGGATTTGTGCCGCCGGAACGAACGCGCGGCCGGAATCGGAATGATGGCAAAATGCCCTGCGGGGAGGAGTCATCCGCGCCTATCATCCCCCGTGTTTGCGGCGCATAATCAACCTCCGCCAAAAAATTCTCGAGCGTTCCCGCATTAATTCCCCACCCCATGCGCCCCTCGGGACTCATGATGTGTGAAAGTTTTGTTTGTAACACCATGCGAACGTATGACAGGGATGCACCGGTCTGTTCAGCAATTTCCGGCAATTGTACATAGACATCCACCAGCTTCCCATCCGCCCGAACATTCTCCTTCGCATGCTCTACTATACTGCTGATAATGCTGTCCGCAAGGTGTGCTTTTTGTTCTTTCATGGGTGGAATTATAGCATTATTTTTGGGACTTGCGCTTTTTCTAAAAAGAGGACTAGGATGAGGGTATGGAAGGACAGATGACAAGCCAGCGCTCAGGACGCCGCATCATCAAAAGCTTTGAAGCCCGTGTTATGAAGCGGCGGCCGTTTCATATCCGCGTTGCAGATTCTCTGACCTCTTACTTCGGAGGCATCAACTTTTTGATAGCGAACCTGATCTTTTTTGTCGTCTGGATTATTATAAACAGCGGTATTATCCCCGGCCTTACTCCTATTGATCCCTATCCATTTGTCTTTTTGACAATGCTTGTTTCTCTTGAGGCAATTTTTTTAACCACTATCGTGCTTATGAGCCAAAACCGGCAGGCGTTTATAACATCGCTCCGTGATGAGCTTGATATGCAGGTGAATGTGCTGACCGAACGGGAAATTACAAAGGCACTAGAGCTTCTTATCAAGCTGCATAGGCACCACAATGTAGACACGCTTCCCGATCCGGAACTTGAAGCGATGCTCAAAACAACAAATCTCTCTTATATTGAACGGAAACTGGAAGACCAGCTAAAAGCAGAGCAAGCATCTCTGCCGCGGGTTTTGAAAAAATCACCGAAGCGCTGGAACTTACATTTGATCGACCACCGGAATCCCCAGAAGCGTAAGGCCGATAAAGAGAACCTGAGCGACCGCCGCAGTGAGCCTCACTCTTGATTTGGATTCTAAAATTTGATGCTTGTGATAAAACAGATTAAATGCCTGGGCAAGCTCAAAGAGATACGAACACAAAAGACTCGGTGAAAGGGCGTGTGCGGCCTCGGCGACTATCTCCGGGAAATACATAAGAAGCCGCGCGACCGCTCTTTCTTCGACATTCAGCACGCTGCTGTCACTTTCCAAAGATAGCTCACCCGCCTTGCGCAAAATGCTTTTTGCCCGGGCATGGGTGTAAAGAAGATACGGACCCGAATCTCCCTCAAAGGTAACCGATTCCGCCAGATCAAACGCAATTTCCTGAGTCGTGGAAACTTTCAAAAATGAGTATTTTACTGCAGCCACAGCAGCCGCCTCTGTTATTTCATTTTGTTGTTCTTTTGTATATTTTGTTTTATTTTGATCTATTATTTTTTGCACTTCTTTTTTCGCTTCATCAAGCAGCCATTCACCCAAGACTACATTGCCACTGCGGGAGCTCATTTTCCCATGCTTCAACTTTACCCAACCGTATACCAGGTGATATTCTTTTCCCTTCGTCTCAGGGAACATACGTGCCAACGCCTCAAACACCACCTGAAAATAGCCTGCCTGCTCCGGGCCTACGACATGGATGACTAAGTCGGGATTGTATTCGGCAAACTGAAGCTTTCCTAGTCCCATTTCTTTGGCCTCATAAGTGGCATTACCCTCTCCTGTGACAAATACCCGGTTATGCAGGCCATATTTTTTACCCGGAAAAATAACTGCGCCCTCACTCCGCTCAAAAATACCTGATTTCAAACCGTTTAATACGAGCGCCTTCCCTTCTTCATATACTTCACCTTCAAAATAGTATCTATCGTAGTGGGTGCCTACCCGTTTATAAATCTGCGCAAAATACTCAAGGCTCCACTCGCGTGTTTTCTGATACAAATCATAAACTTCTGCATCTTTTGCATAAATTTTCTTATTGATCTCTCCTATCTTCTTCTTTGCCTCCTCATCTTCCTCAAAGGCAGTGCTGCCGGCAGTATAGGCCCTGCCTAAAAATTCTGCTTTGGCATGAGGATCTTGAGATCCTACATCTTCCACTTGGGAGGCGATCTCGGGAATATGCAGGAGAGCATACAGACATTTTGCGATATGCATGCCTACATCACCCTGATAATTGGCACGGGTGACCGTATGGCCGCATGCCTCAAGCAGCCGCACGACAGCCTCGCCGGTGGTTATATTACGCAGATGCCCAATATGAAACGCCTTGTGGGTGTTAGGATGGGCAAATTCCACCAATATATTTTTAGCTTCACGAAACAACGAAGTGCCCGTTCCATAGCGCTCCCCACCCTTTATCACTTCGGATATGTAAGTGCCAAGTGCAGCCTCAGACAAAAATACATTTATAAAGCCGGGGGCTGCCACCTCAATACGCTCTATGGCCTGTAATGCGAGTTTTTGCTCATTGTTTGTTGATACCTTTTGATTCTCTTTATAGAGAGTATGATATTTTTCTTTGATTTCAGCAGCCACTGCCATCGGTGATTTGCCCAACTGCTTGGAAAGCCGCAGGGCGACATTGGTCGTATAATCTCCGTGCGCTTCATTTTCTGCGCTGACGACTTCCACGGGAATATCCGCAAGCCCCATATCCTGCAGGATAGAAGTAAAAATGGACTGAATGTGTTTCTTCATGCTGGCCCCATCATACCAAAAAACAAAACCGTCCGCTCGGATCTCCTCCCCTAAAGAGGGAAGGAAATCCGAAGGGACGGAAGACGATACTTTACTATAAGATGTTCAGGCTGTCAAGTGCTGTGTATCAGCTCCTAAACGGCACCACTTGCTGCTCTATGATAAACGGCACATCTCTTCTGTAAATAGTGGCCTTTGGCCGCGGCGTCATAAACTGCACCGTCAAGCTTCTGTCAGCGGGAATTTCCCATGCAGCAGGAAGACTAACATGACTCCCGATCGCTTCTGCAAACATATTCGAAAATTCACCCACGTCGCTGCGAAGATCCCTCATAAGCTCTTTAAACCCGTGGAGCTTATATTTTGCACTCAGACTCCCAGTCCGGAATTCTGCAAGTCCCGTGAGCCTCATTGATCCGTTCATGGAAAAAAGAAATGCATCCGGCCGTATGTACCGGCTCCATACCGGATGCTCGTCAAAAATATAATCAGTAAGATGCGGCCCGACAATAAAATACTGAGGAGAGTCCTTCATGAGCCGGGAAAAACAGACTTGCTCGTACTGAAACGGAGGGATAGCCTTTTCTACCTCAAGATCTATGCCATTGGGGTGAACCTGAATCTTGCCCGTACCCACCCACGCGCCATCTTCATACGCGTATACTCCGCCGTTCCAGGTTTCCAAGCGAGATGATTGCATTTCCAAGCGGTGAAAGGCAGTTCCATCTTCAGCATGCCACAAGGTTTTTTCTCTTCGCAAGAGGGAATTTTACATCTGCGGCATAATCTTCCATCCGACTCCGTCGGTGACGAGCCGGATGTCGCCATGCTCATCCGTGCGAAACGTTTTGATTCCGCGCTCTTCCAGCATGGTCAGAATATTTGCCGCGGGGTGACCGTAGGTATTCTTTCCCACAGAAATAACGGCAAGACTCGGCTGAAGCCAGTCAAGATATTCCTCGCTCATGCCCGTTTTTGAACCGTGATGAGGAACTTTGAGCACCTCGATCCCGTCAGCAGACAGCGGCATCCCCAGATACCCGGTTTCCACGCGGGTATCTGCATCGCCGGTGAACAGTGCGTCAAAATTTCCGTAGCGCAAATGAAAAACGATACTGTAGTCATTTAAATCACCCATCGTAGAGGCTCCTAAAACGTCTACAGCGGCTCCTTTGGCTATCTGAGCCCCAGATGGCCAGAGAAAACGAATAGCGGCATTTCCTGCCTTTACACCTTCGGCCTGCACGACATGCCGGATAGGAACATGTTTTGCTGCCAGTTCTCTCATGAGCACCTGGTATCCCTCGCTGGTGTTTGCGCTATCGCTTTTTACAAAGTGTCCTACCCTATATCGACGCACTACTTCTATGAGTCCCTGCAGGTGATCTTTCTGTGGATGAGTCAACACCACCATGTCCAATGACCGGTCCCAAAAAGGCATTGCCCGACGCAAACATTCCAGGACTTTATTGTTGGGTCCGCCATCAATAAGCATGTCGCGTCCGTCGGCAAAACGGATGTACGCCGCATCCCCTTGTCCGACATCGCAAAAGGTTATATGAAGCATTCCATCCGGCAACGAGGTCAAAAATCCAAAAAGCAAAACAAAGCCTGTAGCAATTCCTGAAATGAGATATCCGACACGCAGTTTCATATATTTTTTAAAAAATTGTAGCTAAAAATTGAAGTAAAAAATGCTACATTTTTTGTACCTGCAAAAACTCATCTTGATTGAGATTATCTTATAATACTCTTTTTTGGAAAAATACACAGCCTCAGCTGAAACAGTTTGATATAGTAATTTTTACCATTCAAGACTTGCATACGGAATACGAGAAAGGGCTGTCACAACAATCAAAATATACTCAAGCGGCACCCAAACAATCCACGCCAATAGCTGGGCAAACGGCCAAAAAAACAGACTCATGATGCTCATAAAAATACCTCCTGTCATCATCGGACCGATGACCCAACCGATTAAAATATTTGCCACGGGAGCGATAAGAGAAATTCTCTGAAACGCAAAAAGAATAATGGGAATGGTAAACACTTGGGCCGCAAGGGTTACCCGAAAATCGTCTTCCAAAACTGACCAAAAAAATTTCTTTTTTGTTTCCTGTTTTGACGCAAAAAGAATAATCCCTAATGTTGCCATAACAGAAAGTTGAAATGAGAGATCGCCTATCCATCCCGGACGGAAAAAAAGCATAACCGCTGCAGCAATACCCCATGACCACAGCCCCCACGCCTGCCTTCCGGTTGTCACTGCCAAAAGTGTAATACTTCCCATTATAGCGGCCCGGACTACACTTGGAGACGGACCGACAAACCATACAAACCCTATAATTGCTCCTACCGTGAGCACACTTGCCAGCCTCCGATTCATTATTTTCAGCAACAAAAGATTGATAAGGGCGATAACAATGGTAATGTTCATGCCTGACAATGCCACGATGTGAAGGGTGCCGGTCCGGACTAAATCTTCATAAAGGCCGTCAGAAAGATCTGTTCGTACTCCAAACAAGATACCGGCCAAAAGACCGGCATGAGGCTCCGGCAGAAGTTCCTGGATACGAAAAGTCAAAAACTCAACGGATATCATAACGTCAAAGAAGAGCGGATTTTGTCAAAAAGTGACTGGCCCACTGCTTTTTTAGTCACCAATTCCTCAATGCTGCTATAGGGACGGCCCGAAATAATTTTCTGCGCTGTTACCGGTCCTACCCCCGAAAGCTCCTCCAATTGTGAGGCCGAAGCGGTATTTATCGAGACGTGGCTTATAGTCGAAGATGTTTCTGATTGCGGTGGAAGTTCGGTAATCGTCGTTTTTCCTTTTGCGGGAATATACAATTTAGCCCCGTCTGACAACTTCGCTGCACGATTAATCGATTTTTCAATAATCTCTTTGTCTGCGTGAGAAGTGATTCCGCCGGCTGCTCGTATTGCATCCTCCACCCGACTGCCGAATCCCAGCTCATATACGCCGGGCCGTGCCACTGCGCCAGCCACATCAACGGTGAGAGCAAAACCCGCGCTCGGTGAGCCATCCTGTGCTGAAGCTTCCAACGACGCGGAAAATTCAATTGGATTGTCAGGACGGGCTGAAACAAAAAGTATAAGAAGCGCGATGGCGATACTGATAACGCTTGCGGAACCCAAAAGTATAGGGAGTCTGAATTCTTTCCAGATTTCCTTCACCCGTCCATCATGCCCGGTCGCTATTAAGGATTAATTAAACCACGAAGTTGATAAGCTTACCGGGGACAAAAATAACCTGTTTTTCTGTTTTTTCCGCCAGAAATGTTTGTACCTTTTGGCTTGATCTGGCAGCATCTTCCACTATTTTTCGATTCTGAGCATCGACAGCAGATAGCACCAGGCGATCCCGCAGCTTGCCATTCACCTGGACAATGAGCATAAGCTCCTCATCCTTGATGCGCTCAGGGTCATAGGAAGGCCAGCGCTGATTGTGCACAGAATTTGATGCAGAATGTATATCTTCTGATATATTTATTCGTGCCCAAGCCTCTTCTGCCAAATAAGGAGCAAAAGGTGCCAATAAAATAACAAAAATCCTGAGGGATTCGGGGTCCAAAACTCCGCCTTCATCGTCCACAAGATTCGTAAATTCCATCATGCCTGCGATGGCCGTGTTGTACCGTCGTTTTTCCAGGTCATCACCTACTCGTTTTATCAACTTCTGAAGCGCTGTTTTCACTTTAGCACTTGACTCTTTTGGGTGCTGATTTTGAACTTCCTCCACAATCCTCCACACCCTACCCGTCCAGCGTGACATTCCCTCCATGGCAGAGTCTCGAAAATCCCCTCCCTGATCAAAAGGACCCATAAACATAAGATATAATCTTAGCGCGTCCGCACCGTACAAACGGATATATTCATCCGGATTCACTACGTTCCCCTTGCTTTTACTCATCTTTGCCCCGTCTTTGATGACTAACCCATGAGCATAAAAATGCGGAAACGGTTCCTCAAAATCCAAATACCCCCAATCCTTCAAAGCCATGGTAACAAACCTCGAATACATAAGATGCAACACAGAGTGCTCTGCTCCTCCGGTGTACATAGAGACCGGTAGCCATTTTTTTGTGATATCGGGATCCCAGGGCAATGCAGAAGAGGTCTCTCCGTTAACAGAAGGATAGCGCAAAAAGTACCACGAACTATCAAGAAATGTATCAGACACATCCGTCTCGCGTGTCGCCTTCTCTCCACAACCAGGACAGGCTACTTCGTAAAATTCACGATGCTTTGCCAGGGGTGCTATACCATCATCGCCAGGCGTATAATCTTCAATGCGGGGCAACAGGACGGGCAAATCCGATTCCGGCACCGGATACCAGCCCGCATTGCTATGCAAATCGTTGCCGGCGGGCGACCCGGCTGCCATCGTTTTTGCTTCTTCCGTAGTAAACCAACTTTTTCCTTTCTGCGCACAGGCTTTGCAAAAAATCATCGGGATCGGTGGACCCCAATATCGCTGACGGCTGATAATCCAATCCCGCAAATGATACGTAGTGACCGGACTTCCCCATCCTTTTTTTGTCAAATATTCAATCATCTTCGCTCGCGCCTCCGCCACCGGTAAATCATCCAAAAAATCTGAATTCACCATCACCCCTTCTTGATCTTGGATTTCTTCTTTCTTGGTAATTTCTGAAGTGATCCCATCCGCGCCGACCACCACACGCTTTATCGGCACATTAAACGCACGAGAAAATTCGAAATCCCTCGCATCAGAACCGGGGACTCCAACCACCGCGCCGGTTCCAAATCCCATCAAAACGAAGTCCGAAATATACAACGGGAGCCTCTCGCCGGTAAGCTGATTTATGCAGTAGAAACCGGTAAAAATTCCGGTCTTTTTTCCTCTTTCCTGGGTCCTTTCTGCCTCTGTTTTTTTAGCTGCAGAAGTACAGTACTTTTTGATTGCTGTGACGGTCTTTTTATCGCTTAGCACTCTAATCAATTGAGTGATAAAATGGTGCTCAGGCGCTATTACCACGAATGTAGCACCAAAATTAGTCTCCGGACGGGTAGTAAAGCACTCAATATCACCTATAGTATCTCCTTTGTCGTTAGCCACGGAATACCGTATGGTGATACCTTCCTTTTTGCCTATCCAGTTCTGCTGAGCTACCCTTACTTTTTCTGACCAATCTAAGCTGTAAGAATTTTGTAGCAGTTTTTCCGCATATGCGGTAATCTTAAAAAACCATTGTTCTAGCGGCCTTTTTTCTACCAAATTCCCGCATCGCTCACACTTCCCTTCTATGACCTGCTCATCAGCCAATACTGTCTTGCAGCTGGGACACCAATTCACCCGTGCCGTGCTTCTGTATGCCAATCCGTGCTTAAACATCTGAATAAACAACCATTGCGTCCACTTGTAATAGTCCGGGCTATACGTCTCCACTGTCCTGCCCCAGTCATACATGGCGCCAATCCGGCGCAGTTGTGCATAGAAATTCTTCTCGGTAATCTGCGCATGATCCATAGGGTGACGACCTACTTTCAATGCGTAATTTTCGCTATGGATGCCAAATCCATCAAGCCCTATTGGCTCAAATACCTCATATCCCTGAAGTCGCTTAAATCTTCCGTATACATCTGTACCGGTAAATGCATACATGTTCCCGACATGCAGCCCTTCAGCCGAAGGGTACGGAAACATCATGAGGTTATAAAACGGCTTGCGGGCTACGGAAATATCCACCGCATTAATCTTTTGCTCCTCCCACACGCGTTGCCATTTTTCTTCCACGCTGGTATGATCGTATGAAATCCGCTTCTTCATGAAGCAAGTATAGCGTATTTTGCTTTAATACAACACTATTGGATATTCAAAAAGCACATTCTGCAGACTGCAATGGGCTATAAAGAAGCTAAAAAAAGCAACAGCTGTACTGACGAACCCTTTTGAGCCAAAAATAAAATTAAGGCGTCAATACAATCCAAAATTTGTTTAGCACCTGCTCTTCGGCACTGCTAAGACAAAAATAATAAGATTTTTAGCTTCAGGAATCTTTTCTTACCCTCTCTACTCTTGATCTGTATGAAAAATAAGTGTGTCTTTTTGTTGTGAAAAACTATAAGGTCTAGAGCAATTTTGTTATAGGATTAAAATTATAAATAGCTTATTCTGACAATCCATTCGATTCCCGCATTTTTGTTTTTTCTTTTTTCCAATAAACTATAAGGACATCCTATTTTTGTCTTAAAAAAGTGAATATTTATTAAAAATTGATATAGTATGATTGTTTTATCTAGCTTCATTTTATTATTTGCGGGAATTCGTGAAAATATAGTTAAAAGTGAGAAATTTATGATTTTTACGATTTTTTCTTCCTAATCCGACTACTACGCAAATAGATCATTTTCCCCTTGACAGGCTTATTATAAATAGATTTACTTGAATATAGTCAATCTAATCTCATGTCTAATTGGCCTGATTATCAAGCTAAACTCCTTACTGCCTTTGAGGACTTCCTCATCAGGGACGGCGCGTCGGACAAAACACGGAAAAACTACAAAAGCGATCTTAAACACTTCCTCGCCTGGCTTATAGCATCTCCGCGCATAGTTACAGGCAAAGAGGTGGATTCGGAAAAAGAACTCGTCGCCGCAGTAAACAGCGAGGTTCTTGAGAACTACAAGCGATCTCAGTTGCTTGCCCACACCCCTGCTGCCACGGTAAATCGCCGCCTTTCCACTCTCCGACTTTTTTTCCGTAGCGCAATCACTCGGGGATGGATACGGGAAGATCCGACAAAGTCAGTTCTCAACGTTCCCAAATCTGCCACTCCAGAAAACACCTCTGGAGCAGTGACGACTGCCCCCAAGCTCTTACCTCAGGAACATCTCCTTGAAGCCCCTCATGAACTGCCGGTCTTTCCTGAAACACTGCCCTCTGTGATCCCTATTCCTGCAGAGCCTGAGCCCATTCCTGCTGTGGCGGGATTCCAAGCATCTACTACTCCACCCGGAACTCCGGAAACTATCATCGTTCCTGCAGCTCCCTTTACCGCAGATCAAAGTGTACAAAACAATAACAAAAAGAAACAAAAATTCGTGGGACCGTATGGATTTTTACTCATTCTTTTACTTCTTTTACTCGGCGGAGGCGCACTTTTGTGGCAGATTATCGGGATTCGCGGAGGAGCCCAGCGTACTATACCTCCACAAGCCGCGCCGGGCGGTACCATCGGAAACAATGGCACGCAGTCAGGAGCAGGCTCGCAATCCGGCTCTGTGCTGGGAGCAACAGGGGCAACTGGTTCAACAGGCAGCATGGGTCCCACAGGTGCAACCGGCCCCAGCGGACCCACGGGTCTTGCCGGTCCGGCGGGAATCCCCGGTACGCCGGGAATTGCAGGCACTGCAGGGGCCACGGGAATTAGCGGCCCACAAGGAGCAACGGGTCCGACTGGTGATGAAGGAGATGAAGGAAAAGACGGTCCCACCGGTCCGGCAGGCGTCCAGGGTCCCACCGGGGTAACAGGCGCCACCGGCATAGCAGGACCTACCGGCTCTGCCGGTACATCAGGCCCTACCGGTGCAAGCGGAGCAACCGGAGCTATAGGAACACCTGGTCCAAGCGGAGCAACCGGAGCTACGGGCAGCCTCGGCGCTTCGGGTCCTACTGGTCCAAGCGGAGCAACCGGAAGTGCGGGTGCATCAGGTCCAAGCGGAGCAACCGGGGCCACGGGTACAGTCGGAGTTGCCGGAGAAACCGGTCCCACCGGAGCAACCGGGGCCACGGGCCTTGCAGGCCCTACCGGCTCCACGGGAGCCACAGGCCTAGCAGGACCTACGGGTACAACAGGCGCAACAGGTGCAACCGGAAGTGCCGGTCCGACAGGATCCACTGGCGTCGCAGGCCCAACTGGTAGCACTGGAGCAACTGGCTCAACAGGTGAGGCAGGTCCGACGGGAACAACCGGCGCGACAGGAAGTGCCGGACCGACAGGATCAACCGGCGCGACGGGCGCAACAGGAAGTGAAGGTTCCTCCGGGCCCACAGGAGCTACCGGTGCCACAGGAAGAGCCGGGCCCACAGGATCAACAGGCGGAACAGGAGTTGCTGGACCGACCGGTGCCACAGGCGCCACCGGCGCCACCGGCGAGGCAGGTCCGACAGGCTCCACTGGCGCGACGGGGGCGACGGGAAGTGCCGGACCTACAGGGTCAACAGGAGCAACGGGA
>JRYC01004571.1_pt1 | contig 22841 bp, 18 predicted proteins | sample 235301 | NCBI WGS metagenome assembly JRYC01 (sample SAMN03074211, study PRJNA261470) | activated sludge metagenome | biome: Common Effluent Treatment Plant; feature: Wastewater; material: Activated sludge; isolation source: activated biomass of a common effluent treatment plant treating...
GGCGTCGTGCTGGACAGCATGGGAACGGCCGAGGCGCTGACCTTTGCCCTCGACGGGCCGATCGCCGGCGCCGGCTACGGCAGGCTCGGCTTCAACCAGGGTGCGGTATGCGGCAGGCCGCGGCTGCTCTACGCCTTCGGCGGCCTGCCGACCTCGGCCGCCTGCGTCGAATGGTTCCGCACCGCACTGGGCGGCGATGCCGACTACGCCGCCCTGATCGAGGAAGCGGGCCGCGAGCCCTTCGGCGGCAACGGCACGCTGTTCCTGCCGCATCTGCGCATCGGCTCGCCACCCTGGCCCGACCCGGTGGCCCGCGGCGCCTTTCTCGGCCTCGGCGACCGCAGCGGGCGCGGCGCCCTGTTCCGCGCCGTGATCGAGGGCCTGGCGCTCGACGCGGCGCACATGCTGAAGACGATGCTCGCGGGTGCCGGGCATCCGCCGCCGCAGCGCCTGGTGGCCATCGGCGGCAGCACGCGCAATCCGCTGCTGATGCGCATCAAGGCCAGCCTGTTCGGCCTGCCGATCGACATCGCCGAGACGACGGAGAGCACCAGCCTCGGCGCCGCGATGCTGGCCGGGGTCGCCGCCGGACTGTTCGAGAACCTCGAGGCGGCCCAGGCGGCGATGCGCCCGGCCTTTCGCGAGGTGGCGCCCGATCCGGCCTGCCCGCCCGCGTCGGCGGCAGTCCTACTCGACGCCTATGCCGAGGCCTATGCAGGGGTGCGGGATCTGCAGCAGCGCCTGCGCCGGCGGCTCAGCGCAATGTCATCGCCGCCAGGCGGATGAACCAGACGCTGCGGCCGATGTCCTCCTCGATCTTGAGGCTCAGCCCCGGCCGCTGGACGTTGCCGCCGAATCGCCAGAGGATCTGCCGCTCGCCGGCGGCGAAGGTGAAGGCCTGGCCGCGCGTCCAGCCGCGCCCACCCCAGCTCGGGCGGCCGAGGCAGGCGTCGAGGTCATCGGCCGCCGCGAAGAAGGTGGCGTCGAGCATCTCCGGGCGGCCCCGCCCGGATTGGGCGCCGCGGCAGACATATTGCGCTGCCGGATAGTAATCGCCGTCGACCATGCAAGAGGCCATCGAAGGCGGAGTCTCGGTTCCCTGCCACAGCCTGTAGCCGATCGGCTCGCCGCGCAGGTCGGCAAAGCCCCTGATCTCGGTGGCGACGATGCGGCGCAGCGAGGCGCAGAGCCTGTCGATGCGCGACGCCGCCGACATTTCCGGCAGCGGCTGCGGCGCCGGAGCCGGGGGCGGAACGGCGGGCTTCGGCGCCGGCTCGGACCCGGCGCAGGCGCAGAGCGCAAGCGCCAGGACCAGGCAAGGCAGGCTCCGCCACCATCGGCGGCCGCCACTGCGATCGACGGACGCCATCCTCGCTCCCGGCACATCCCTGTCCCGGTTGCCGATAGCCCCGGCGGCCCCGGCCGGCAACCTGCCGGCGGACGGAATCAGACGTCGGCGGGAAAGCGCGGCAGCGGCACGTCGCGATGGACGTCGGTGCCGAGCACCAGGCCGAAGCCCAGCAGGACCGTCAGCATGGCGGTGCCGCCGTAGGAGATCATCGGCAGCGGCACGCCGACGACAGGGATGAGGCCGGTCACCATGGCGACGTTGATGATCACGTAGAGCGAGAAGTTGACGATGATTCCGGCGGCGAGCAGGCGGCCGAACTGGCTGCGCGCCCGCAACGCGATCGACAGCCCGAGAAGCACGGCCGCCAGGAACAGGCCCAGCACCAGCACCGCCCCGGCGAAGCCGGTCTCCTCGGCCAGCATGGTGAAGGCGAAGTCGGTATGCTTCTCCGGCAGGAAGCTGAGCTGGGCCTGGGTGCCGTGGAGGAAGCCCTTGCCCCACACGCCGCCGGAGCCGACGGCGATCTTCGACTGGATGATGTGGTAGCCGCTGCCCAGCGGGTCGCTCTCCGGGTCGAGGAAGGTGAACACCCGCTGCCGCTGGTAGTCGTGCATGCGGCTCCACAGGATGGGCCCGGCGGCACCGATCGCACCCAGCACGATGCCGAACTTCCACAAGCGCACGCCGGCCAGGAACAGCATGGCGCCGCCGACGGCGGTCAGCATCAGCGCGGTGCCGAGGTCGGGCTGGACGAGCACCAGCAGCACAGGTGCCACGACCATCAGCACGGGCGGCAGCAGATAGAGCGGCCGCTTCACCTCCTCGAGATAGGCGCTGTGGAAGTAGCGGGCGAGGACCAGGACCAGCGTCACCTTCATCAGCTCGGAGGGCTGCAGCTGGATGAACCCGAGATCGAGCCAGCGCTGGGCACCCTTGCTGAGATTGCCGGCCACGTCGACCGCGACCAGCATCAGCAGCACCACGGCGAACAGCGGGTAGGCGATCTTGAACCAGAAGCGCAGGTCGATCAGCGCCACCGCCAGCATGATCACGAAGCCGACGCCGAGGCGGACCGCATGCCGCCAGGCCCATGGCTCGTGCGAGCCGCCGCCGGCGGAATAGAGCAGGAAATAGCCGACGACGCCGATCAGCCCGATGACCACGAGGAGCGGCCAGTGGAGCTGGCCCAGCCTCTCGGGCAGGCCGAGCGCGGGCCGTCGCGCATGCAGGCTCGCCGCCATGGCCTCAGCCCCGGCTCGCCGCCGGCAGCGATGCCCGCAGCTCGTCGGTCGAAGGGGCGATCTCCAGGCAGCGGCGCATGATGTCGCGTGCGATCGGCCCCGCCACGGCGCCACCGCCCTCGCCGTGCTCGACGATCACCGAGAGGGCGTAACGTGGCGCTGCATAGGGCGCGAAGCAGACGAACAGCGCGTGCTCGCGCTCCTTCCACGGCCGGTCCTTGCGCTTGTGGGCGCCGGTGGCGCGGTCGGCCTTGCTGATGCGCTTGACCTGCGAGGTGCCGGTCTTGCCGGCCAGCTCGATGCCCTCGATCTGCAGCGCCGCCGTCCGCGCCGTGCCGCGCTTGCCGTGGACGACGTCGTGCATGCCCCTGAGCACGAGCTCCAGGTTGGCCTTGGCGACGCCGATCTGCGGCGCCGGCGGCAATGCGCCCACGAGGCCGGGCCTCGCGAACCAGGGGGTGACGGCGCGGCCGCCATTGCACAGCCGGGCGGTCATCACCGCCAGCTGCAACGGCGTGGTCAGCACGTAGCCCTGGCCGATGCCGGCCACCAGCGTCTCGCCCTTGTGCCATTGCTGCTTGAAGCGGGCGCGCTTCCAGTCGCGGGTCGGCATGAGACCCGGCAGCTCGCCGGGAAGGTCGAGGCCGAGCGGGGCGCCGAGGCCGAAGCGTCGGCCCATGGCCGAGACGGCGTCGACGCCGACGCGGCGCGCCATCTCGTAGAAGAAGACGTCGCAGGACTGCTCCAGCGCCTCGACGATGTTCACCGCACCGTGGCCATGCTCCCTCCAGCAATGGAAGCGCGCCGAGCCGAGGCTCACATAGCCCGGGCAGACCACGCGGCCGGTCGGCGTCACCGCCCCGGCCTCGAGTGCCGCGAGACCGGTGATCATCTTGAAGGTCGAGCCGGGCGGGTACTGGCCGCGGATGCACTTGTTGACCAGCGGCGTGCGCGGATTGTCACGCAGCTCGTTCCACGTGGCGTGGCTGATGCCGTTGAGGAAGGCCCTGGGCTCGTAGCTCGGCACCGAGGCCAGCGCCAGCACGGCGCCGGTGGCCACCTCGACGACCACGGCGCTCGCCGCCAGCTCGCCGGAGAGGCGCTCGAAGCAGTAGCGCTGCAGGTCGAGGTCGAGACTGAGCTGCAGGTCCTGGCCTGCGTCGCCGGCGTCGCGGTCGAGCTCGCGGATCTCGCGGCCGACGGCGTTGACCTCGATGCGCGACAGCCCGGAGCGGCCGCGCAGCTCGCGGTCGTAGGACCGCTCGACGCCGTTCTTGCCCAGCCGGAACTCGGGCAGGGTCAGCAGCGGATCGCGGTCCTCGGCCTGCTCGCGCTCGTTGGGTGGGCCCAGATAGCCCAGGACGTGCGCCAGCACCTCGCCTTGCGGGTAGTCGCGCAGCAGGCCGGAATCGAGGATGACGCCCGGCAGATCGGGCGAGCGGACGGCGACCCGCGACACCTCCTCCCAGGTCAGGCCGTCACGCACCGTCACCGGCACGAACGGCCGGCCGGCCGAGATCAGCCGCAGCGCGTCCTCGATCCTTTGCGAATCCAGGTCGATCAGCCCGGCCAGCGTCTCCAGCGTGCGGCGCGGATCGCGCAGCTGGTTGCGCACGACGCGGACGCGATAGGTCTGGATGTTGCGCGCCAGCGGCCGGCCCGTCCGGTCGAGGATGCGGCCGCGCGGCGGGATCAGCAGGCGCTGGTTGACGCGGTTGTCCTCGGCCAGGAGACGGTAGCGCTCGCCTTCCTCGGACTGCAGGTACCACAGCCTCGCCGCCAGGCCGCCGACCAGCGCCGATTGCACGGCACCCACGAGCAGGGCGCGCCGGCCGAAGGATTTGACCCGGTCAGCCTCTTGCCGCATGGCGCCTTCCCAGCACGGCGAGGTCGATCCGGCCGAGGAGCCCGGCGACCAGCGGGTAGACCGCCACCGTGAGGCCGAGCTCGAACAGCACCGGACGCAGGGCGAAGAGCTGCATCGACCACAGCGAGGCGACGCACCAGCGCAGCAGCATCGCACCGGTGGCCACGAGGACGAACGAGCCCCAGACCAGCAGAGGCGGGCGATCGTGCAGGATCGGATCGGGCGTGGCGCCGAGCGCGCGGGTGAACAGCAGCACCAGTCCGGTGAGGCCCAGCGGCAACCCGGCCAGCGCGTCGAACAGCAGCCCCGCCGCCACGGCCGCCAGCGGCGTCATCAGGTCCGGCCGGTGTACCGACCAGAAGAACACCACGGCCACCGTGGTGAGCGGCGCCAGTGCCGTGGGCGCGGCGTCGGGAAGGGGCAGGAGATCCACGAGCGCCGCCGCCACGACGGTGAGGAAGGGCGTCGAGCGGCGAAGGGCGCCGGCCAGCGAGCCCGCGAGGCTGTCCTGGATCATCGGCGGTCGCCGCGCAGCGGCTGCGCCGACGCCACCTTGGCGTCGTCGGGCAAGGGCAAGGGCTCGGTGCGCAGGATGGTCACCCAGTCCAGCCGCGCCCAGTCGACATAGGGGGCCACGGTCACCCCGTCCTCGCCGACCGACGCCACCTGGCCGACGACGAGTCCCGCCGGCAGCAGCCCGCCATCGCCCGAGGTCAGCACGCGGTCGCCCGCCGCGAGGCGGGGGTTGAGCGGCAGGAAGTCGAGCCGGGGATCGGGACCGTTGTCGCCCTGCAGGATGGCACGGTCGCGCGAGCTCTCGACGATCACCGGGATGCGCGAGTTGAAGTCGGTGAGCAGGATGACGCGGGCGCTGCGCTCGCCGGTCTGCACGACGCGGCCGGCGAGGCCGTTCTCGGTCACCACCGCCATGCCGTCGGCGATGCCGCGGTTGCGGCCGGCGTCGATCAGTCGCGTCTGGGTGAAGGGCCCGCCGGAATCGGCGACGATCCGGGCCGCGGTCCACATCGGCGCCTGCTCGACCACCGGCACGCGCAGCATCTCGCGCAGCGCCTTGTTCTCGACGCCGAGGCGCGTCGCCTCGCTCTGCCAGGCCAGCAGGCGGCGGTTCTCCTCGCGCAGCCGCCGGTTCTCCTCGTGCAGCGCCAGCAGCTTGCCGGCCCTGTCGGCGAGCTGGCGAGCCGCCAGCACCGGCTGGTTCAGCAGCTGCAGCGCCGGCACCGCCAGATCGGCCACCTCCTCCGAGGCGTAGCTGACCAGCTTCACGTCCGCCTTGGCCAGCACCAGCAGCGCCACGCACAGGCTGATCAGGGCACCCATGGCGAAACGGTCGGCGGCCGAGCGGAACGGCTCGACCATGCGCACGAGGCGGCGTTGGGCGAAGCGCATCGCCGCTATTCCGGAAGGCGGGCGGTCACAAGGCGGGATCCTGGACGCATGGCGTCATCGCCGTCAGTAGGCCGTGTGCAGGACGTGCTTCAAGGTGCGCATCTCCTCGAGGCACCGACCGGTGCCCATGGCGACGCAGGTCAGCGGCTCGTCGGCCAGGCTGACCGGCAGGCCGGTGGCATGGCGCAGCACGAAGTCGAGATTGCCCAGCAGCGAGCCGCCGCCGGTCAGCACGATGCCCTTGTCGACGATGTCGGCGGACAGCTCGGGTGCCGTATGCTCGAGCGCCACCTTCACCGCCTCGACGATGGCGTTGACCGGCTCGGCCAGCGCCTCGGCGATCTGCCGCTGGCTGATGACGATCTCCTTGGGCACGCCGTTCATCAGGTCGCGGCCCTTGATCTCCAGCACCTCGCCGTTGCCGTCCTCGGGCAGGCAGGCCGAGCCGATGCGCTTCTTGATGTTCTCGGCCGTGGCCTCGCCGATCAGCAGGTTGTGGTTGCGGCGGACGTAGTTGATGATCGCCTCGTCCATCTTGTCGCCGCCGACGCGGATCGAGCGGGCATAGACGATGCCGCCGAGCGAGATGACGGCGACCTCGGTGGTGCCGCCGCCGATGTCGACCACCATCGAGCCGGTGGGCTCGGTGACCGGCAGGCCGGCGCCGATCGCCGCCGCCATCGGCTCCTCGATCAGGAAGACGCGGCGCGCGCCGGCGCTCTCGGCACTCTCCTGGATCGCCCGCCGCTCCACGGCGGTGGACCCCGACGGCACGCAGATGATCACCCGCGGGCTGGCGAAGCCGCGGCGCTGATGCACGCGGCGGATGAAGTGCTTGATCATCTCCTCGGCGACGTCGAAATCGGCGATGACGCCGTCGCGCAAGGGACGGATGGCCTCGATGTTGCCGGGCGTCCGCCCGACCATCTGCTTGGCCTCCTCGCCTACGGCGAGAACCTGCTTGCGGCCGCGGCTGGTGGTCATCGCCACGACCGAGGGCTCGTTCAGCACGATCCCCTTGCCCTTCACGTAGACCAGGGTGTTGGCCGTTCCGAGGTCGATCGCCAGATCGGCCGAGAAGATCCCGAGCAGTCGCGAGAGCATGGGTCCTCGATGTGTCAGCCTCAACCATCCGTATAGCACAACGCGGAGAGATAAAGATCTCTCCGCGCATCGTGCCCGACCGAGGACGCCGGTTGGCCGCGGTGTGTCACCGCGCTGCCCGGCTCGCCCTCAGGCCGAGAGTGCCGCCGGGACGGTTTTGCCACGTTTGGTTAAAAGCTTGTTTAACGCCGCGACATAGGCGCGGGCGGAGGCGACCATGGTGTCGGTGTCGGCGGCCTGGCCGTTCACGGTCTTGCCCTGCTCCTCGAGCCGCACCGTCACCACCGCCTGGGCGTCGGTACCCTCGGTGACGGCGTGAATCTGGAACAGCGGCAGGCTGGCGTCGTGCGGCACGATCTCGCGGACGGCGCGGAAGATCGCGTCCACCGGCCCGTCGCCCTGGCACACCGCGTCGTGGCGGACGCCGTCGACCTCCAGCGCCAGCCTCGCTTCGGGGCGGATCTCCGAGCCGCACTGCACATGGAGGCTGACGAAGCGGACCTGCTGCTCGCCGGCCTGGATCTGGTCGTCGACCAGCGCCAGCAGATCCTCGTCCAGGATGTCCTTCTTCTTGTCGGCCAGGGCCTTGAAGCGGACGAAGGCCTCGTTCAGCGCGTTGTCGCCCAGCTCGTAGCCCAGCTCCTCCAGCTTCTTCTTGAAGGCATGCCGGCCCGAATGCTTGCCCATCACCAGGCTGGAGCGGACGAGGCCGACATCCTCCGGCCGCATGATCTCGTAGGTCTGGGCGTTCTTCAGCACGCCGTCCTGGTGGATGCCGCTCTCGTGCGCGAAGGCGTTGGCGCCGACGATGGCCTTGTTGGGCTGGACGTTGAAGCCGGTGATCGCCGAGACCAGCCGAGACGCCTTCATGATGTCCTGGGTGACGATCCGGCTCCTGTAGGGCAGCAGGTCGTTGCGGGTGCGCACCGCCATCACGACCTCTTCCAGCGCACAGTTGCCGGCGCGCTCGCCGATGCCGTTGATGGTGCACTCGATCTGCCGGGCCCCCGCCTTCACCGCCAGCAGGCTGTTGGCGACGGCCAGGCCCAGGTCGTTGTGGCAGTGCACCGAGATCACCGCCTTGTCGATGTTCGGCACATTGTCGCGGATCGAGCGGATGAGGTCGCCGAACTCCTCGGGATAGGCGTAGCCCACCGTGTCCGGGATGTTGACCGTGGTCGCACCGCAGGCGATGGCGGTCTCGATGCAGCGGAACAGGAAGTCGGCCTCGGTGCGCGAGGCGTCCATGGCGCTCCACTCGACATCGTCGGTGAAGCGGCGCGCCCGGCTGACGCTGTCGATCACCCGCTGGTGCACCTGCTCCATGTCCAGGTTGAGCTGGTACTGGCGGTGCAGCGGCGAGGTGCCGATGAAGGTGTGGATTCGCGCCGCGCGGGCCGGCTTCAGCGCCTCGCCCGCCCGGTCGATGTCGGCGGCGTTGGCGCGGGCCAGCGAGCAGACGACGCTGTCCTTGACCCGCTTGGCGATCTCGCTGACCGACTGGAAGTCGCCCTCGCTGGCGATGGCGAATCCGGCCTCGATGACGTCGACGCCCATGTGCTCCAGCGTCTCGGCGACGCGGATCTTCTCCTCGACGTTCATCGAGCAGCCCGGCGACTGCTCGCCGTCGCGCAGCGTGGTGTCGAAGATGACGATGCGGTCGTCGCCGCTGCTCACGGCCTGGGCGGCGGCGCGGACGGCACCGACCTGGTCGGTCCCGGTCTGATCGGAATTTACGGACATGGCTTGAAGGCTCCCGGCTTCGAATGACCCGGCCCCTTGTCTGCGGGGCGATACGACCCCCTGAACGCGATGACCCGGACGGGCCGTTGCGGGCTCAGGGGCGGGTAAGTCGAAGGACGCCCGGAAGGGACGCAGGCAGGACGCGCGACAGGGTGGCGCTGGAAGCGCGACCGGCTGTGCTGATGCCTGCGATGGGCGCCAACTGGCTTGAATCCGAGCCTGACTGCGGAGCCCTTGCTCCGCTGGCCGTGACTTATGACGCGAGCCCGATAAAAAGTAAAGCAGGCGGCTCAGCCCGCTGACGCGACCGGCGATCCGCGCTACGCTATTCATGTGAAGAGACGAATATGCGTAAGCTGATCATCCAGATCCCCTGCCTCAACGAGGAGGAGACCTTGCCCGTCACCCTCGGCTGCCTGCCGAGGACGGTGCCGGGCTACGACGTCGTCGAGTGGCTGGTGATCGACGACGGCAGCACCGACCGCACCGCGGAGGTGGCCAGGGCGCACGGCGTCGACCACATCGTTCAGCTCAGCCCCAACCAGGGGTTGGCCAAGGCTTTCATGTCCGGCATCGAGGCATCGCTGCGCGCCGGTGCGGACACCATCGTCAACACCGACGCCGACAACCAGTACGACGCCACGAACATCCCGGACCTGGTGCGGCCGATCGTCGACGGCCGGGCGCAGATCGTCGTGGGTGCCAGACCCATCGCCGAGATCGAGCACTTCTCGGCCACCAAGAAGTTCCTCCAGCGCCTGGGGAGCTGGGCCGTGCGCATGGCGAGCGGGGCCGACATCCCCGATGCGCCGAGCGGCTTTCGCGCCATCCACCGCGAAGCGGCGCTCAGGCTGTATCTGTTCAACGACTACACTTACACCCTGGAATCGATCATCCAGGCCGGCCGCAAGAACCTGAAGATCGTCTCGGTGCCGATCCGGGTGAACGGCGAGCTGCGCCCATCGCGGCTGATCAAGAGCATCCCGCTCTACATCCGCCGCTCGCTGGTCACCATCCTGCGCATCTTCATCCTCTACAAACCTTTCCGCTTCTTCGCGCTGCTGGGCCTGTTGAGCCTGGCACCGGGCCTGGTGATCGGCCTGCGCTTCGTGCTTGCCTATGCGAGCGGCGCCGGCGAGGGACATATCCAGTCCCTCATCCTGTCGGCCATCTTCATCGTCGCCGGCGTGCTGCTGCTGATCGCCGGCGTGCTGGCCGATCTCACCGCCGCCAACCGCCATCTGCTGGAGGACGTGCGGATGCGCCTGCTCCGCCTCGAGGTCGACCGTGACGGCTCGCCGATCCGCGCGGGCGACGGTATGGCGGGCGCCGTCAACCGCGGCGGAGCCTGAACGGCATGGCGGACCAGGGAAGCGAGGGCCTGCTGTCGCCCTTCCTGCGCGAGCGCAGGCTGGCGGCGGCGCGGCAGCATCTGCGCGGCCGCGTGCTCGATCTCGGCTGCGGCGGCGGTCTGCTGGCGCAATGGGTCGAGCCCGCCGACTATCTGGGCTTCGATGTCGATCCGGCGTCGCTGGCGGCGGCGCGACAGGCCTTCCGGCACCACCGCTTCACCGCGGATTTTCCCAACACCCAGCGCTTCGACACCGTGGTGGCGCTGGCGGTGATCGAGCACCTGCCCGAGCCGTGGCGGCATCTGGCGCAATGGCGTTCGCTGCTGGCCGAGGGCGGCCGGCTGGTGCTCACCACGCCGCACCCGAGCGTCGACATGGTGCACACGCTGGGGGCCAGGCTCGGCATCTTCAGCCGCCACGCCAGCGAGGAGCACCAGGACCTGCTGGACCATGCCGGGCTCGTCCAGGCCGCAGGCCGAGGAGGGCTCAGCGTCGAGCTCTACCGCCGCTTCCTGCTTGGCGCCAACCAGCTGGCCGTGCTCCGTGCGGCTTGAAACCGGGGTGACGCATGCCTGAGCTGGCCGGCTATTTCCGCACCCACCGCATCGCGGCGTGCTGCCTGGTCCTCGTAACCTTCCTCGTGATGGGGCTGCGTACTCTGAACCTGCCCTACTCGGCACCCTGGGCCGACCAGGCGCAGTTCCTCGGCTACGCCTACAACATGGCGAAGTACGCCAACTTCAGCGTCACGAGGCGCGACCGCCCCAGGCCCGACCAGATGCGCGAGCCCGGCTATCCGGTGGTGCTCGCTGCGGCCCTGCTGCTGCACCCCGGCATCGATCTCGACAAGGCCAATGCCCCCTGCGTGACCGAGGGCGCGGGCGACTGCCTGGCGCCCGTCACCTGGCTCAAGCTGGTCAACGTGCTGTTTCTCGGCCTGTCGGCCATCGCCGTCTTTGCCGCCTTGCTGGCCGTGACGGGCAACCCCCTGCTCGCCTGGATCGGCCACCTCTGGGTCCTGCTCAGCGCCTCCTACGCCCACTGGGCCAGCATGTTCTTCGCCGAGGTGGTCGTCGGCTTCCTGATGGTCTCGCTGTCGCTGCGTCTGTGGCGGCTCGCGGGGCAGCCGCCCGATCGCCGCTACTGGTTCCTCACTGGCCTCCTGCTGGGAGCGTTGGTGATGGTGAAGGCCACCTTCTACTACCTGGCCCCGCTTCTGGCCGTGTTCCTGGCCGTCCTCATCGCTGCCCGACGCGCCGCCACGCTGCGCGAGAGCGCCATCCTCGGCGCACTGTTCCTCGCCGGCACGCTGGCGCTGACGCTGCCCTGGCAGGCGCGCAACCTTGTCTCCACAGGCACCGCCTCGCTCACGGGACGGTCCGGGATCGTGCTCTATGCCCGCGCCAGCTACGACGCGCTCTCTTTCGAGGAGCACATGGCGGCCGCGGCACTGTTCAGCCCGAGCAACAGCATTCCGGAGCGCTATCTGAGCCAGCGCTGGCTCACGCCCGAGCTGAAAGAGATGCTGACCGGTCCCGAAAATCCGCGCGACCGTGCCTTCGCCCGCGCCGGCGAGCTGCGCGAGCAGACCGGCTTTGGCGTCCTCTCGCCCGAGGTCGACGCCATCCTGAGGAGGGAGGCGCTGCACCATATGATCGAGCACTGGCGCGGACATCTGCGCGCCACCCTGGTCTTCGGCTGGCGCGGGCTTTTCGGCGAGCGCGGCCTCGGCTTCGTCAGGGCCGGTGACGGCTCGACCACCATCGGCCAGGAGGCCTTCGGCCTCAACCTCAATCGCTGGCTCCTCAGCTATCCCGTCACCGCCATCGTCGCGCTGTTCCTGCCGGCCTTCCTCGCCTTCTTCTTCTGCGTCGCCACCGGCCGCTGGCCCTACGTGCTGCTGATGGTGCCCGCCGCCTACCTCTACGCGCTGCAGGCGCTGATGACCCACTACATCCCGCGCTACAGCGCGCCGCTGATCCCGATGCTGATCGTCATCTCGCTCGCGACGGTCGCGGCCGTGCTGGGCTGGCTCGGCGCACGGCTTTCGAATCTGCTGGGCCGGCCATCGATCGAAGCGGAGAGCCGTGGCTGAGCTCCGCGCCTATCTGGCCTCCCATCGGCCAGCCGCCTTCTGCCTTGTCCTCGTCACGCTGATCTTCCTGGTCCTGCGCGGCGCCGCCATCCCCCTGGAGGTCCCGCGCGCCGACCAGTCGCAATATCTGTCCTATGCCTTCAACATGCTGCACAGCGGCGTGTTCGGAGTCCGCGCCGTCCAGCCGGACCAGAGGCGCGAGCCCGGCTATCCGCTGCTGCTGGCGGCCGCCATGGTCCTCCATCCCGGCGTCGAGATCGACGGCTCGACGCGCCGATGCGTCACCGCCGGCGAGCCGGGTTGCCTGGCCGCCGTCACCGGCCTGAAGGCCGTCAACCTCCTGTTCCTCGGGCTCTCCGGCGTCGCCGCCTTCGCCACGGTGCTGGCGGTCACCGGGAGCCCGGCCGCAGCCTGGATCGCGTTCCTGTGGCTGATGGCGAGCGCCAATTTCGGCCAGTATGCCGGGCGCTTCTTCCCCGAGATCGTCGCCGGCTTTCTGATCGTGGCCCTGTCGCTGCGCACCTGGCGCCTCGCCACCGAGCCGCCGACCCGGGGCAGTTGGTTCGCTACCGGCCTGCTTCTGGGCGCCCTCACCCTCACCAAGGCCACCTTCTACTATCTCGCACCCCTGCTGGGCCTGGCGCTCGCCACCCATGCCGTGCTGACCAAGCGGGCGTCCCTTCGCGAGGCCGCCATCCTGGGTGTGGTGCTGCTTGCCGGCACCGCCATCCTCACCGTCCCCTGGCAGCTCCGCAACCTCGTCTCGACCGGCACCACCGACCTTTCCGGCCGCGCCGGCCTCGTCCTCACCGTCCGCGCCAATTTCAACGAGCTGCCGGCGGGCGGGTCGCTCGGCACGATGGCCACCTTCACCCCGCACAATACCGTGCTTCGCGCCTACCTGACCGATCGCTGGCTGACGCCCGGGATCGCGGCGTTCCTCGAGCCTCCCGACGACCCCAAGACCCGCGCCTACGACCGCCAGCGCGAGCTGGCGGTGCCCCGCGGCTACAACGCCTACAGCGCCGAGCTGGATTCCCTGCTCGAGGCCGAGGCGCTCGCACGCATCAGGGCCAATTGGACCGGTCACCTCCGGCTCACGCCGGTGCTGGCCTATCGCGGCCTGTTCGTCGACAGCGGCCTCGGCTTCATCCCCGAGCGGCTGAACGACGAGGAGCGGGCGCCGCGTGCCGGCAACCTGCTCCTGGGCGCTTCCCCCGGGTGGTTCTACCCCGCACCCATTGTCCAGAACGCCTTGCTGTTCCTGCCGGCCTTCCTGGCCTTCGCCTGGTGCGTGCTCACCGGCCGCTGGGCGCTGGTGTTCCTGATGCTGCCCGCGGCCTACCTGTTCGGCCTGCAGTCCTTCATGAGCCACAACCTGCCGCGCTACAGCGTGCCTTTGATCCCGATGCTCGTGGTCATCGCCACCGTCGCCGCCACTCTGCTCGGCAAGCGCATCGCCGCCCTCGGCAGGAGATCGGCTGCCGGCCCGGCTCGGCTCAGCGCGTCGGCGTCCCGATGACGAAGCCGCCGCCGCCGACGTTCAGGTGCGTGCCGGTGACGAACGAGGCTTTGTCGGACAGCAGCCAGACGATGGCCTCGGCCACCTCCTCCGGCAGCCCCGCCCGCTGCATCGGGATCGACGCCGCCACCGTCGCCTGGCGCGCCGGGTCGTCGCGGATCTGCGCCACCATGTCGGTGAGCGTCACGCCGGGGCGCACCGCGTTCACCCGGATGCCCTCGGCCGCCACCTCCTTGGAGAAGCCGGTGGTGAACACGTCCACGGCACCCTTCGACGCCGCATAGGCCGAGGCCCCCGGCCGGCCGCCGATCGTGGCGGCCATCGACGAGACGTTGACGATCGCCCCGCCCTTGCCGCCCCCGGCCTTCGACATGCGCCGCGCCGCCTCGCGGCAGCACAGCATCAGCCCGATGACGTTGACCGAGAACAGCGCATCGAGCGGCGGCCGCTCGAAGTCGTCGACACGGCTGTGGTAGCCGATGCCGGCCGAGTTCACGAGGCCGGCCAGCGGTCCCATGGCGGCGTCCACGGCCTCGAACATCCGCACGATCGAGGCCTCGTCGGCGACGTCGGCCTGCACCGCCACCGCCCGCCGGCCGCGCTTCTCGACCTCGGCCACCACCGCGTCGGCGGCATCCCGCCGCTCGCGCCAGCCGACGGCGATGTCGAAGCCCTGCTCGGCGGCGAGCAGGGCGGTGGCCCGGCCGATGCCGCGGGCACCGCCGGTGATGAGCAGAGGTCGCATCACGAAGCTCCATCCAGCACGCGCACGATGCCGGCGGGCGGGTCGATCTCGACCTCGGCCCCGTCCGGGATCAGCGCCGTCACGTCGCCGTCGAACCGGTCCATCAGCACGATGCCGCCGAACGCCGCTCCCTGCGCCATCACCGGGTTGGCGGCATTCAGCAGCAGTGCCGCCGGCGCCATGCCGCGCGCCGCCATCTCGTGCAGCATCCAGGCCGTCGCCACCCCGCCCTTGGCATGGTCGAGCACCAGCACCTTGCCGACATAGGGTCGGCCATAAAGCTTGTGGGCCGGCCGCGAGAACACGCCCTTGACGCGGTCGAGGTCGTAGCGCGCCGAGAAGCCGTCCTGCGCCACCAGAGCCGTGCCGCGCATCGGCTGGCCGATGCCGGGATGAGCCCTGATCTCGCGCATCATATCCGCCCCCGCACCGCCGCCTCGACGCAGGCCTCGGTCGACAAGAGCGCCGGCTCGTAGCCATAGCCCTGGATGATGTTGGCGAGCTTGGCCGAGCTGGTGGCGAGCCGCTTCCAGCCCATCGCCTCGCCCATCTCGCGGGCATACATCTGGTAGAAGCACACGCCTTCGAGGATTTTCGCACCCGCGGCGCGGAAGACGTCGGCGATCCCCTGGCGTTCGGCATCGGTGGCGACGGCGGGAGGCACCGCCGCCAGCAGCGGTGCCATGACCCTACGGCCGTCGAGCAGCCCGGCCAGGTTCTGCAGCTCGATGAGCGACAGCTGCGGTGCCGCGAACACCACCACATCGACCGGACCCGGCCGGTTCAGCCGTGCCAGGAGATCGGCCAGATCCTCCCGCCGCAGCTTGTACGCCGCCGGCACCGGCCCATCGAAGGCGAAAGCCGCCTCCGGCGTCACCTCGGCCATGTGGAACATCGGCGTGCTGCCCCAGCTCGCCAGCGCAGCACCAAAATGCTTCAGCTCGTCCGAAGTCGGCGGCGGGTCGATGCCATAGACCACCGGGACATCCCAATATGATCCCATCCTGCGGCCGACGACGGCGCCGAGCGCGCCCCACTCGGCATAGTCGCCCAGCCTGAAATCGACCTCGAAGGCCACCGTGCCGTGCCGCCGCTCGTCGAGATGGAAGCCGTAGCGCGGCACCCGGCCGGTGAGCCCGGCCCAGAGCGCCGCCACCCCGCCCTCGAAATTGCTGCGCGCCCCCAGCACCGAGTTGGCATAGATCGTGGATCCCGTATCCCCGAACGCCACATGCTCGCCCAGCACCGGCGGTGCCACCACCTGGTAGGGGATGCAGGTGTCGGTGAGCAGGATGCCCATGGCGCGAAAGGCCTCGACGATCCGCCGCTCGCGCTCGGGGGCGTGCTCGGGCTGCTTCAGCCAGGAGCAGGCCTTGGGGTCGACGCCACGCGGATCGGTGACGGTCGGCACCATCACCCGCCGCTGCTCGGCCGGTGCCTTGCACAACCGCTCCAGCATCTCGACGCCGGCCCCGCCCACGGCCTCGCCGTCCGCCATCAGGTGGGCCTGCGTCACCCGCACCATGTCGGGCGCGTCGAAGAAGGCACCCACCGCCACCTGCTGCTCCAGGGCGAGCCGCCGCGGCTCGCCCATCTCGCCGGCGAGCATCGCCTTCTCGTCGTCGCTGAGGCGCATGGTCATGCGGCTGCCGCCATGGATGTGCCCCTGATGAGGTCGGCGGCCTTCTCGCCGATCATGATGCAGGTGGCGTTGGTGTTGCCGGAGATCATCATCGGCATGATCGAGGCATCGACGACCCGCAGGCTGTCGAGGCCATGCACCTTCAGCTTCGGGTCCACCACCGCCAGCTCGTCCGTGCCCATCCGGCAGGAGCTGATCGGGTGGAACTGCGTGTAGCCCTGGGCGCGGGCATAGGCCAGCAGCTCGGCGTCCGACTGCGCCTGCGGCCCCGGGCCGATCTCCTTGGCCTCGAAGCGCTGCATCGCCGGCTCGGCCATGATCTCGCGGCAGATGCGCATGGAATCGATCAGGCAGCGCCGGTCGGTCTCCTCGGCGAGGTAGTTGGCGCACATGCCGGGCTGGTCGCGCGGGTCGGCCGAGCGCAGCCGCAGCCAGCCGCGGCTCTCCGGCCGGAGCTGGCTGACGATCGGCGAGCAGCCGGGGAACGGATGGAAATGCCCCGGCCGGTCGCCGCTCACCGGATTGAAGTGGAACTGCATGTCGGGGAGATCATAGGCCGGGTTGGTGCGGGCGAAGCCGCCGGCCATCGACGGCCCGCTGGCCAGCGGCCCGCGCCGCAGGAAGGCGAAGCGCAGCCCCTCGCGCGCCATCCTCAGCGGGCTGTTGCGGACCTCGTTCAGGCTCTCCACGCCCTCGACACGGTAGAGCATCTTCAGCTGCAGGTGATCCTGCAGCCCATCGCCGACGCCCGGCAGGTCGTGCAGCACGGGGATGCCGTGGGCGCGGAGCTGATCGGCCGGACCGATGCCGGAGAGCAGCATCAGGTGCGGCGACTTGATCGCACCGGCCGACAGGATCACCTCGGCCTCGCAGCGATAGTCGCGCTCGCCCAGCCCCTCCGGCACCACCCGCACGCCGACCGCCCGGCCGTTCTCGACCAGGATCCTCGTCACCAGCGTCGAGGTCAGCACGACCAGGTTGGGCCGTTTCTCGGCCGGCCGCAGATAGCCGACGGCGGTGCTGCAGCGCCGGGTATTGCGGGTGGTGAGCTGGAAGTAGCCGATCCCCTCCTGGCTCTGCCCGTTGAAATCGTCGCTGCGCGGCAGCCCCCACTGCACCGCGGCGTCGATGAATGCGTCGGACAGCGGATGGGTGTCGCGGATGTCGGAGACGCCGAGCGGCCCGCCCGAGCCGTGCAGCTCGTTGGCGCCGCGCGCCTGGTCCTCGGCGCGGATGAAATAGGGCAGCACGTCGTGCCAGCCCCAGCCCTCGGCGCCGCGCTGCCGCCAGCCATTGAAATCGTCGGGCTGGCCGCGAATGTAGACCATGGCGTTGATCGAGCTGGAGCCGCCGAGCGTGCGGCCGCGCGGCCAGATCAGCACCCGGCCGTCCAGCCCCGGCTCCGGCTCGGTAGTGAAGTTCCAGGACAGCGTCGGGTGGTAGATCAGCCGATAATAGCCACCTGGGATGTGGATCCAGGGGTTGCGGTCGCGCGGTCCTGCCTCGATGAGAAGAACTCTAGTCTGGCGGTCGGCGCTGAGCCGGTTGGCCAGCACGCAGCCGGCGGAGCCGGCGCCGACGATGATGTAGTCGAAGGAGGCGTTAGGCATGGACGTTGTGGGCTCCGCTCCACCCAAGTTCGGCGTCTCGCAATCGGTCCCGCGCAAGGAGGACCCACGGCTGCTGCGCGGCGAGGGCCGCTACGGCGCCGATGGCGACCTTCCCGGCCTGTTGTTCGCGCATTTCGTCCGCTCGCCGCATGCGCACGGCATCCTGCGCGGCGTCGACGTGGCGGCGGCCGCGGCCGCCCCGGGCGTCCGGCTGGTGCTGACCCAGGCCGAGATCGATGCCGCCGGCTACGGCGACCTGCCCTGTGCGGTGCCGCTGCAGAGCCGCGACGGCAGCCCGATGATCGTGCCGCCGCATCCCAGCCTGGCGCGCGACCGCGTGCGCTATGTCGGCCAGCCGGTGGCGGCGGTGATCGCCGACAGCGAGGCCGCCGCCATCGACGCCGCGGCCCTGGTCGAGCTCGACATCGAGCCGCTGCCGGCGGTGGCCGATCCCGAGGCGGCGCTGGAGCCGGGCGCCCCGCAGCTCTTCGACCAGATGCCGGGCAACCTCGCGCTGGACTGGGTCTATGGCGACCATGCCGCGGTCGAGGCGGCGATCGCCGGGGCGGCCCATGTCACCAAGCTGCGCATCGTCAACAGCCGCGTCGTGGTGGCGCCGATGGAGGCGCGGGGTGCCACGGCGTCGTTCGAGGACGGCCGCTTCCACATGCATGCCGGCTGCCAGGGCGTGTTCGGGCTGCGCGCCCAGCTCGCCGGGCTGCTGAAGGTGCCGCCGGCAGAGGTCAAGGTCACGGCCGGCGACGTCGGCGGCTCGTTCGGCATGAAGGCCTCGGCCTTCCCCGAGCACATCCCCATCCTGCACGCCGCGAAGGTCCTCGGCCGGCCGGTGCGCTGGGTCAACGACCGCGCCGAGAGCTTCCTCGCCGACTATCACGGCCGCGATTCCGTGATGACCGGCGAGCTGGCGCTCGATGCCGAGGGCCGTTTCCTGGCGGTGCGCGTCACCGGCGTCGGCAATCTCGGCGGCTATGTCGCCGGTTTCGGTGCCGCGGTGCCGACCAACGTCATCCAGAAGAACCTGCCCAGCATCTACCGCACGCCGCTGATGGCGATGAGCGTGCGCTGCGCCGTCACCAACACCACGCCCACCACCGCCTATCGCGGCGCCGGCCGGCCCGAGGGCATCTACATCATGGAGCGGCTGGTCGAGGCCGCCGCCATCGAGACCGGCCGCGACCCGGTGGAGCTGCGCCGCAGGAACCTGGTCGCCAAGGCCGAGCTGCCGTTCAAGTCGGCCTCCGGCATGGTCTACGACAGCGGCGATCCGGCGGCCGTGCTCGACATGGCGCTGCAGATGGCCGACTGGGGCGGCCGCGACGCCCGCCGCGTCGAGGCCGAGAAGCGCGGCCGGCTGCGCGGCTTCGGTGTGTGCACCTACCTCGAGGTCACGGCACCGGTCGGCAAGGAGATGGGCGGCATCCGCTTCGAGGCCGACGGCGACGTCACGCTGGTCAGCGGCACGCTCGACTACGGCCAGGGCCACGCCTCGCCCTTCGCCCAGGTGCTGAGCGACAGGCTCGGCATCCCGTTCGACAGGATCAACCTGCTGCAGAAGGACAGCGACCAGCTGCTGCACGGCGGCGGCACCGGCGGCTCGCGCTCGATCATGGCGGCCGGTGCCGCCATCTCGGCCGCAGCCGCCCGGGTGGTCGAGAACGGCAGGAAGCTCGCCGGCCATGTGCTGGAGGCGGCGGCCGAGGACATCGGCTTCGAGGGCGGAACGTTCACCGTCGCCGGCACCGACCGTTCGATCGACATCATGGAGCTGGCCGCCAGGATCCGCGGCGTGCGGCTGCCGCCCGAGCTGCCGCAGAGCCTCGACGCGGCACTGGTGGTCGACACCCCGCCCTCGGCCTTCCCCAACGGCTGCCACGTCGCCGAAATCGAGATCGACCCCGAGACCGGCGTCGTCAGCCTGGAACGATACATCGCCGTTGACGACTTCGGCGTGCTGGTCAACCCGATGCTGGTCGAGGGCCAGGTGCATGGCGGCGTCGTCCAGGGCATCGGCCAGGCCTTGTGCGAGCGCACGGTCTACGACGGCAGCGGCCAGCTCCTCTCCGGCTCGTTCATGGACTACTGCCTGCCGCGCGCCGACAACCTGCCGAGCTTCGAGCTGGGCTTCGTGATCGAGCCGGCCAAGACCAACGAGCTGGGGGCCAAGGGCTGCGGCGAGGCCGGCATCACCGCCGCCCCGCCCACCATCATGAGCGCCATCATCGACGCCCTGAAGCCGCTGGGGGTCACCGACATCGACATGCCGGCGACCCCGGAGCGCGTCTGGGCGGCGATCCGGGCCGCGTCTCACCGGAACTCGGCCATGTAGTCCCGCGTGCGGTAGCTGCTCTCGACCAGCCAGGAGCACAGCCGGCCCAGCATCTCCTGCTTGACCGGCGCATGGGCGGGGCTGTTCCAGAGGTCGCGCACCTCGCCGGGATCCTCCTTCAGGTCGAACAGCTGGCCGAATGTCTCGCCCATAAAGTGGACGAGCTTCCAGCGGTCGGTGCGGACCATGGTGATCAGCTCCGCACCGGTCAGGTTCACGTCGCCGCCCTGCTCGCAATAGACCGTCTCGCGCGGCTGCCAGTCGCCGCCGGCCAGCGCCGGCATCAGCGATCTCGCCTCGAAGTCGGCCGGCACCTCGCAGCCCGCCAGCTCCAGGATGGTGGGTGCGACATCGAACAGCTGGCACAGGCCGTCGACCTTGCGCCCGCCCTCGAACCGGCCCGGCGACCAGACGATCAGCGGCGAGCGGGTAACGCAGTCGTACATCGACCATTTCTGGATCAGGCCGTGGTCGCCCATGCAGTCGCCATGGTCGGAGCAGAAGATCACCACGGCATTGTCGAGATAGCCGCGGCTTTTCAGCGATTCGAGCAGGGCGCCGATCCGCTCGTCGATCATCTGGACGTTGGCGCCGTAGTGCGCCCACAGCTTGCGAAGCTGGTCGTCGGTCGGCTCCAGATCCCAGACCACGGAATCGTGGTCGACGTCGACGTCGTGCTGCCGCTTCTCCTTCAAGGGCGGCGGCAGCGCGTCCAGCTCCTCGGCCGTCGGCCGCGGGATCGGGATGTCGTTGCGCGCCAGATAGGGTTCGGCGTAGCGCGCCGTCGGATCGTAGGGCGGATGCGGCCCGGGAAAGCCCACCTGCAGGAACAAGGGCTCGGTCTGCGGGTAGGTGTCGACCCACCACTTCGCCATGTTGCCGACGAACATGTCGGAGTGCAGCTGCTCGGGCAGCTCCCACAGGAAAGCACCGAGGCTCCTGCGGTAGTCCTCGCGCTCCCGATAGAGCACGCGCTGCTGCTTCTTCAGGCCGTGCGCCGCCAGCGCCTTGTCCCACTCGTCGAAATACCACCGCCCTTCCATGTAGCGGTCCTTGTTCTCGACGACGTAGCGCTCGTGGAAGCCGGCCTCGGCGTTGTAGGGGATGGTGTGCATCTTGCCGACGTTGACGCAGCGGTAGCCGGCCGCCTTCAGCTTCTCGACCCAGGTCCGCCCCCAGGGCTGGCCGTTGCGGAACACGCCCGTGGTGTGCGGGTAGTAGCCCTTGAAGAAGCTGGCGCGGCACGGCACGCAGCTCGCCGCCGTGATGTGGCAGTCGGTGAACGTCACCCCCTCGTTCACCAGCCGGTCGAGATTGGGTGTGTGCACCCAGGACGCCCCCAGCGCATTGATGGTGTCGAAGCGCTGCTGGTCGGTCATGATCAGGATGATGTTCGGCCGGCCGGCGGTCATGCGGAGTCTCTCCTGGCGCTGCGGACCGTGCTCTGGCGCAGCGCCAGCCCGGCCTCGAACAGGTGATGCGATGCGGGCTCGCCGGCGATGCGCGCGGCGATGACGGCAGCGGCCCGCCGGCCGATCTCGGCGCGCGGCGGGTGGATGCTGGTGAGCGAGGGATTGAGGCAGGGCCCGGCCTCGTTGTCGCCGAAGCCGATGACGCCGATGCCCTCCGGCACCCGGCCGCGCAGCCCGCGCAGAGCACCCATGGCGATGACGTCGCTGTTGCAGACCAGCGCGTCGACCTCGGGACAGGCTTCGAGCACGCGCAGCGCCAGCCGCTCGCCGAGATCGGGGTGCCCCCCTGTCGGCTCGGCCATCCAGATCGGCTCCAGCCCGGCCTCGCGCGCCGCCGCCTGGTAGCCGGCCAGCCGCTTGTGGGCACGATAGTCGTGGACCCGCACGCAGCCGATGAAGGCGGGACGCCGGTAGCCCTGCGCCAGCAGGTGCTTGGTCTGCATGGCGCCGATGGCGGAATGATCCATGCCGACGGCGGAATCGATGGCCTCGCCCACCGCGTCCCAGACCTCGATCACCGGGATGCCCGAGGCTCTGAGCAGGTCGGCCGCCCGCGGGTGGCGGTCGATGCCGACCAGGGCCATCGCCGCCGGCCGCCAGCTCAGCATGGCGCGCACCAGCCGCAGCTCCTCCTCGGGATCGTAGCGGCTGTTGCCGAGCATGACGTTGAAGCCGGCATCGGCCAGCTCGGCCTGCAACGTGTCGACGACGGCGGCGAACTCGGAGAAGAACAGCGAGGTCAGGATCACGCCGACCACGCCGCTCTGCGAGCCGGCGAGGCCGCCGGCCAGCCGGTTCGGCACGTAGTTCAGCTCGTCCAGCACCTCCTCGATGCGCCGGCGCAGCTGAGGGCGGACGGTATGGGGCGCCCGCAACGCACGCGAGACGGTGTTGAGCGACACGCCGGCCCGTGCCGCCACGTCGGCCAGCGTCACCGCAGCGCGCGCGGGCTCCGCCAACCCCTCTGCCTCCCCTGCTTCGTAAAGTGAGCGTTGCGTTAGCGCTCACAAGATGGCAGGCTTCGTCGTGACGAGGCAAGAGAAAGCTGGCGGCTACGACCGCAGGCGAGATCGGGGAGATCGGTTGATGCAGGACAGGCCTACATTGTCCAATACCACGGCGTTGACCATGAGCGCGGCACGGCTGCATCGCCGCCGGCTGCTGCAGGCGGCCCTGATCGGCCCGGCGGCCCTCGCGGTCGGCCTGCGGGCGCCGGCCGTGCGCGGTCAGGCCAAGCCGTTCGCCGGCGTCACGCTCAACGGTGCCGCCTTCCAGAGCGTCTTCCACGAATATCTCAAGACCTACATCCCCGAGTTCGAGGAACAGTCGGGGATGAAGGTCAA
>JRYC01004798.1_pt1 | contig 22435 bp, 14 predicted proteins | sample 235301 | NCBI WGS metagenome assembly JRYC01 (sample SAMN03074211, study PRJNA261470) | activated sludge metagenome | biome: Common Effluent Treatment Plant; feature: Wastewater; material: Activated sludge; isolation source: activated biomass of a common effluent treatment plant treating...
CGCGATGGGGTCGTGGTGGGCCTACTACGAGCTCGGCTGGGGCGGCTGGTGGTTCTGGGACCCGGTCGAGAACGCCTCGTTCATGCCGTGGCTCGCCGGCACCGCACTGCTGCATTCCGCGCTCGTGATGGAAAAGCGGGAGGCGTTGAAAGTTTGGACCATATTGCTGGCGATACTGACGTTCTCGCTATCGCTGATGGGTGCATTCCTTGTGCGATCGGGAGTGCTTACGAGTGTGCATGCGTTCGCCGTCGATCCCAAACGCGGCGTCGTTATTCTCGGAATCATGTTCCTCTTCATCGGCGGCGCATTGGCATTATTTGCAGCGCGTGCGGGGGAGTTGCGTCAGGGAGGAATTTTTGCACCGATCAGCCGCGAGGGTAGCCTCGTACTCAACAACATACTTCTGACGGTAGCGTGCGCGACGGTGCTGGTAGGAACGCTCTATCCGCTGGCACTGGAGGCTTTGACAGGCGACAAAATTTCCGTCGGTGCACCGTTTTTCAATATGACGTTTGTGCCGCTGATGCTGCCGTTACTGCTGGCGATGCCGTTTGGACCGTTTCTAGCGTGGAAGCGCGGTGACTTGATGGGCGCCGCACAACGATTGTCGATAGCTGCAGTCGTTGCCGTTGTGGTGATTGTGGGTGCAGCGGCTTGGGTTCAACGTGGTCCCTGGCTTGCTCCATTTGCGATTGGACTGGGCGTATTCGTGATGATGGGTGCGATCTGGGAAATCGGCTTCCGTATCAAGGTTGGGGCGGCGCCCTGGCCGGAGGTTGCGCGGCGTGCACGAAATCTGCCGCGCTCGGTGTGGGGAACCATGCTTGCCCATTTTGGAGTTGGGCTCGCTGTCATCGGAATTGCTGCTACATCCGCCTATCGCGTTGAGACGATCATCGCGTTGAAGCCGGGCGACCATGTCGAGACTGCTGGATTTGTACTGACCTTCAAGAATGCATCGAAAGGGGTCGGCCCCAACTACACGGAGGATATCGTAACCCTCGATGTGACGCGCGACGGTAAGCCGGTGACTGTGCTCACGCCGTCTAAGCGGCTTTATGATGCTCCACCTATGCCAACGACTGAGGCGGGAATTCTAGCCTCATGGCGTGGCGATCTTTATGCGGTGGTGGGTGACGTTCAGGACGCTGGTGGATTTGCCTTCCGCATCTATTTCAATCCTCTCGTGCGGTTCATCTGGCTTGGTGCTCTGATTATGTTCATTGGCGGTGCAGTCTCGCTCAGCGATCGGCGGTTGCGTGTGGGTGCTCCTGTCAAGGCGAGACGGCGGAGGACCGCTTCGGCATGAGATCAGTGGGCATAATAATGGTGGGCGCAGGTTATTGGCTGCGCGTGTTGCGGCAGCATGTTGTCGCGTTGATGCTGGGGATGACCCTACTTTCGCTCGGTGGAAGTTATTGGCCATCTTACGCGCTGAGCCCGAACGAGCAGTTGAAGGATAGTAAGCTCGAGGAACGCGCCAGAGAGTTGTCGGCGGAGCTGCGCTGTCTTGTCTGCCAAAATCAGTCGATTGACGATTCGGATGCCCCGCTGGCGAAAGATCTCAGGCGACTTGTGCGCGAGCGGCTGGAGGCCGGTGACAGCAACACGGAAGTTAAGAGCTTTCTCGTGGCGCGGTATGGAGATTTTGTCCTCTTGAAGCCACCGTTTGGCTTGCACACTCTCATACTGTGGTTGGCGCCTGCCTTCGTGCTGATAGCGACGATTGCGTTTGTGTACGGCGCCATGCGCCGGCGCCGCACGCCGCTGGCGACCGTTCAGGTAGGGCTATCGGAAGACGAAAAGCTGCGCCTTGACAAGCTACTCAAAGCGACGTCCGACGAGGCGAAGTGATTGACGCGTGGCAGTTTTCAAAATGGTGTTGTGACTGAACGCTCGGCGCGTGTAGCAATCGTCTGCTGTAGGCGCTGGAGAAGTGAGCGCGTTGCAAGTCCTGTTATTGGCAGACCGGCTCGGGCTTCGTAATTTTCGATCGCTTTGCGTGTCCGCGGACCTATGCGACCGTCGCGAGAGCCAACGTCCAGTCCAACGGCGAAGAGGTAGTTCTGCAGCTGTTCGATCTCGTTAGAGGTCGATAAGAGCTGGCCGGCGTTGAACTCTGCCAGAGGCGAAATTAGTGTGGACGCTAGCAGCGCGGTATTTGAAATCACCTCTGATTCCAGGCGTTCAATGATCTCCCCGTCGTATGTGACGACGCGCGAGCGCACATACGTACCAATGTTGATCCCAACAACCTCGGGGCCACGTTCGCCGTCAATGAGGAGCGGAGATCCTGATGATGCGGCTTCCGTGTCGCATGTGTGGAGCAACAGATCATTCGGCCGATCGAAATCGTGTTGCAATCGATCAAGTTCATCGGTTTTTTGTTTGGTGACGATTGAACACGGTCTGCTATTGGCAAGCTTCCAGTGCTCAAGATCGCGATGGTAAGCAATATTGTAGATGCGGCCGTTGGCTGCCATGGCTGTAACCTCATCCGACGTTCGGTTACTCAGTCGCAATCCACCTGTGGGACAAGCTGCTTTCGACAATCTCAGAATGGCCCAGTCAGTTGACGCATTGATCGGCGGGCGAGTGTTGAGACGCCATGCACCGGTCATGATGTTGCTGTCCAGGCTTCCGTCTTGCCTGCTCTTGATCGGAATGCCTGGCCCATTGGTTCCATCGCGACGAAAACGCAAACGAGCAGGATCACCAGCCGACTGGGCGGTGGTACCAGAGACGCAATGTCCTGCGGTTGCCACGATGTCTGGAGCAACACAGAATGCAGTGCAGGTTGATTGAGTTTCGGTGTGGGTGAGTATGCCGATCCGTTCTCGCAATTCTGGGTAGCCATCGCCAATCAATCGCCTGTCATCGGGCTCGAATACGGCGATCGGTTGAACCAGCTTGGGCGTTCCGATTGCGCGCTTTGCTAGGACCGCGGGCGCTGCGTCGAGCGTTCCGCGCGGCACGCAGATGGCTTGCGCCGTGTCGCATACAGCATCGTCGAAGCTCGCGCAGTCATCATCGGTCGCGCATTGCGATGCNNTGCCATCGACGCCAACAGGCAGCCAATTGGCGCCTTACCGTTTTGCAACAGCGGGTTGGCAACTGGCAGGCCGATCGAGCCATTGCTGGGGCTACGTCTGGAAAGCCAAGCTCTGGCGGGAGCTTGGAAATTCTCACTCCGGGACTCAGTGGCTGGCTCGGTTCGCCGTAAACTATAGCCTTCAGCGGACACCTGTTGCTCCACGCCACATTACAGATCGTTAAGCCAGCCGAAAGGCTGTCGTAATGGCGGGTTCGCTATAGGCTCGGATAACTGTCCAATGGGGGCATTTATCTAGGAGGTGAATTACCATGCACGACGCGCCTTCAAAGGCACACTCAGCAAGTCTCGCGCCAAGTGGCGCAGGCCGTCGCCGGGCTTGGCGCGCTGGCCGCGCGTTGATCGTTGCTGGCATCGTTGGTGCCGGGGCGTTCGCGTGGCAGTCGGTCGAAGGGCCGCGGCCGGCGAACGCACAGCTTCGCCCTTCTGAGCCCGGTGTGCAGACGCCCTATGGCCGCGCACCGCTCACATTTGCCGACATCGTCGACAAGGTTAAGGGTTCGGTTGTCTCGATTTCGGTCACCAATGGCGACAAGGCGGACGCCAAGACTCCAGCTGGCAAGCGTTTTGGCGGCATGCCAGAGCTGCCGGACGATCATCCGCTGAAGGATTTCTTCAAGAACCTTCCGAAGGAATTCCAGCAGCCCCAGAAACCTAACCGTCCTCAGCTGGCGCAGGGTTCGGGTTTCGTGATTTCGGCTGACGGCTATGTCGTTACCAATAATCACGTCGTCGATGGTGCTGCAAAGATCGAAGTCAGCTTTGATGACCAAGAGAAACTTGAGGCCGATCTCGTTGGTACGGATGCCCGTACCGATCTGGCGCTTATCAAGATTAAGAGCAACAAGTCGTTCCAGCACGTCAACTTTACCGACCGTCCGGCGCGCGTTGGTGATTGGGTGATTGCGGTCGGCAATCCTTTTGGCCTCGGCGGTACGGTTACGGCTGGTATCGTTTCGGCGCTGACGCGCGATATCGGCTCGGGTCCCTATGACTTTTTGCAGATCGACGCAGCGGTCAACCGTGGTAACTCGGGCGGCCCGACGTTCAACCTTGACGGTGAGGTAATTGGCGTCAACACAGCGATCTTCAGCCCATCGGGCGGCAGCGTGGGTATCGCGTTCGCCGTGCCTGCAAAGACTGCGAAGGCTGTGGTCGAGCAACTCAAGAACCAGGGCAAAGTCAGCCGTGGTTGGCTCGGCGTCAAAATTCAGAATGTTGACGATGATACAGCTGCAAGCCTTGGTCTGGACCGTGCGCGGGGCGCTCTCGTAAGTGAGATCACCCCAGGTGGCCCGGCAGCGGCTTCGGGTATTGAAGCTCGCGACGTAGTTCTGTCAGTCGATGACAGCGCTATCGAGGACAGCCGCGATCTGGCACGCAAAATTGCCGCTTACTCTCCCGATACGACTGTGAACGTAAAAGTATGGCGCAACGCTGCTGAGAAGATGGTCAAGGTCAAGCTTGGCAACTTCCCGAATACGCCTGATGAGATGTCGCGCGTTGAGGAAGGAAAACCTGCCGATCAGACGCCTACCGCACTTGAGCAGCTTGGCTTGAAGCTTGCGCCTGCTGGTACGGATGGTGTTAAGGATGGCGTGGCAATTGCTGAGGTCGATGCGGATTCGGATGCTGCACAGAAGGGCCTGAAGCAGGGCGACGTTATCCTTGAGGTGCAGGGCGAAGCTGTGAAGAATGCCGATGATGTCGTCGCCGGTGTGAAGAAGGCGCGCGATCTTGGTCGCAAAGCTGTTCTGCTGCACGTTCGTACTGGACAGCAGAAACGCTTCGTGGCGTTGCAACTCAAGTAGCGATTGCAGCAGAGTTCTCGCTCAAGATTAGTGTTCGAGCACTGCTGAAAGTACACATGATTGTGGGGGCCGTCTGCCTGGAGGTACCAGCGGGCGGTCCCCTTTTTTGCCCACCATGATGAAATTTTCTCTCCTGCTTTGAAGTCGACTGGGCGATGGCTTAAATTGCCGCGCTCCCACTGGCTTGAAGATTTGGGGGGAACGAGCAAATCAGTGAAATTCAACTGTAGAAATTGAACAGCGGATCGACATGCGTGTGCTGGTGATCGAGGATGACAAGGAGACCGCGGGTTTCCTTCAGAAATCGCTCAAGGAGAGCGGGCACGGCGCAGAAGTTGCCGGCGACGGAGAGAGCGGTCTAGCCCTGGCGATTGAGGGCGGATACGACGTGCTTATCGTCGATCGGATGCTTCCTCTCCTTGATGGGCTCTCAATCGTCAAGCAACTTCGGGCGAAAGGAGACCGGACGCCGGTACTCATTCTGTCGGCTCTGGGGGAGGTCGATGACCGGGTGAAGGGTTTGCGGGCGGGTGGCGACGATTATCTCACCAAGCCATATGCCTACACCGAACTTTTGGCGCGGATCGAAGCGCTAGCGCGGCGGCATGCACCCGAGGAGCAGGCAACGCGATATGTCGTCGGCGACCTCGTGCTCGATCGTTTGTCTCACCGTGTGACACGGGGTGGCGATGCGATTGTTTTGCAGCCGCGCGAGTACCGACTGCTCGAATATCTGATGCGGCATGCAGGGCAAGTCGTCACGCGCACGATGTTGTTGGAAAACGTTTGGGATTATCACTTCGATCCACAAACCAATGTCATCGACGTGCATGTATCTCGCTTGCGATCGAAAATCGACAAGGGATATGAGATTGCATTGTTGCACACTGTTCGCGGCGCTGGTTACATGATCCGTGATGGCAATGGCTGAGCACCAGGGCGGGGCGCTGTCGAGTGGTGCGTTCAAGATCGCCGCGGCGGCGCTTGCAGCCATCATTATAGGTGCGACGGTTCTCGTCCTTCTTCTGTTTAAACAATCGGAAGTGGCGCTCAGGATGGAGGTGCTCGCCGCGCTCAGATCCGATGCTGCGGGGATTGAACAGGCAGCGGCCAGCGGCGGACAGTTGGCGGTGGAACAGGCGCTTTTGGCGCGCATGACCGCCAATCCAAACCGTCTTTATCTGCTCGTATCGGCAGATGGCACCAAGCTTGCCGGTAATATCGACCAGGTTCCACCGGAGATCGCGGGAAAGCCATCGGGAGGCGTGTTCAGCTATCGCAGGGCGGGTGAAGCTCAATCGACGGCAGAAAGGCAAGCTGTCGCACTCGTGGTGGCTGCTGGTGATGGCATGCGTGTGCTTGTGGGACGCGACATCGAACCTGAACAACGGATGCTCGTGCATCTTCGGTTGGTCGCTCTTGCGGGATTGGCCGTTCTGGCCGCGGTAGGATTAGTCGGCGGCTATCTCTTGAGCAGAGTAGTTCTCGGTCGCCTTGAAATCGTCAACCGAACGGCGCGTACGATCATGGCAGGTGATCTGACGCAGCGCATTCCTGTCACGAAGCATGGTGATGAGATCGACGCCGTAGCTGGTAATCTCAATCATATGCTCGATCGAGTAGAGCAGTTGATGAATGGTTTGCGAGAGGTTTCCGACAACATTGCTCATGACCTCAAGACACCACTTAATCGATTGCGTAATCGTGCCGAGGCGGCATTACGAGATACGAGTGACGACAATGCATGCCGAATGGGGCTTGAGCGCACGATTGAGGATGCCGATGAGCTGATCAAGACGTTCAACGCCTTGTTGCTAATTGCGCGACTTGAGGCAGGCGCTCTGGAAGAGACAACCGAGAAAGTTGAAATTTCCCGATTGGTCGCGGGCGTCGCCGAACTCTATGAGCCGGTCGCTGAAGAGGCGGGGATCGCGCTTTCGTTTTCAGGCGCTGACCGCGTTACGATGTGTGTCAATCGGCACCTTGTGGGGCAGGCGGTTGCTAATCTTATCGATAATGCGATCAAGTATGGGCGTGCACCGGCGGCTGGCGGGCGATCCGCTGGAGGGCGTGAACGAGCGGCCACATGCGTTGACGTCCGTGTAAGTGGCGCCGACAACGGTGTGGAGATCTCAGTTGCTGACGACGGCCCGGGAATCGGGGCGGAAGACCGGGAGCGTGTGCTCAAGAGGTTCGTCAGGCTTGAGCAGAGCCGGTCGAGGCCAGGTACGGGGCTTGGGTTATCGCTGGTCGCGGCGGTAGCACGACTGCATGGCGGGACCATTCGACTTGAGGATAATAAGCCGGGATTGCGCGTTGTCCTCGTCCTGCCAGCGACGCGGTGGCAGACTGGCGGCTAAAGTGACACGATGGGGAATTGCCTGCGCCTTCGGGAGCAGGAAGGCGTGAAATACGGGGAGTATGTGAGGCCATGCCGGGCACCTGGATGGACATCTCGAGCGGGGGCGACTGGCGCTCACCTGCGGGAGTGAGCGGGCCGCCAAGCGATGCGCCACAAGGTCGGGGATTGGCGGATCGTATCCGGGAATGGCCACTTGGCGGGGAAGATGCGCGTGCGCAGACGGAACTGGACGATCTGGAGAAGCAGATCGCTGGACATGATGAGCTTAAGCCGCTTGCTGCACTGTTGGCTCGCGAACCAGTCCGCAAACTTCTGCTGGGAACATTCGCGGGCTCACCCTATCTCAAAGGCTTGATTGGACGCGATACCGCGCGGCTGCAGCGTGTTCTGGGTGATGCTCCGGAGGATCGGTTCAGCCAATTGATTGCCAAGCTCGACGGGCAGATGGCGTCAGCCTCCACGATCGCAGAGGCNNTTTTTAAAGCAGAAGTGGCACTGCTGACCGCGCTGGCGGATCTGGGCGGAGTTTGGCCTGTGATGACCGTTACGGGTGTGCTGACGGCGACAGCCGATGCTGCTCTCGATGCGGCTGTACGATTCCTGTTTCGCCAAGCACAGGCGAAGGGTGATTGGACCGATACGTCTCCCGACACTGCCGTGCGATCTGGCTACATCGTGCTGGCAATGGGTAAACACGGCGCGGGCGAGCTTAATTATTCAAGCGATATCGATATTATCGTTTTCTATGATCTTGCGCGGTTGAAGCTACGTTCGGGATTGGAGCCGCAGGCGTTCTTCGTCCGGATGACGCGTGATCTGGTGAAGATCATGCAGGAGCGCACGGCCGACGGTTATGTGTTCCGTGTCGATCTACGTTTGCGGCCTGATCCAGGCGCCACTCAGGTGGCGTTGTCGACCGATGCGGCCATGCACTATTACGAGAGCTTTGGTCAGAATTGGGAACGCGCGGCGCTGATCAAAGCGCGACCAGCGGCCGGCGATCGTAGTGCGGGCAGCGCCCTTTTGGCCGAACTCACGCCTTTCGTATGGCGCAAGCACCTCGACTTTGCCGCCATTGAAGATATCCATGCGATGAAGCGGCAAATTCATGCCTTTCGGGGCATCGGCGGGATCGGTGTTGCGGGCAATAATGTCAAGCTTGGGCGCGGCGGCATTCGAGAGATCGAATTCTTTACACAGACGCAACAATTGATCGCGGGAGGGCGGCAGCGGGAATTGCGCGTACGACAGACGCTTGTCGCATTGCGGGCACTTGTCGAGCGCGATTGGATTCTCGAAGCTGTCCGTGCGGACTTGGAGCGCGCATATCTCTATCTTCGCCGCATCGAACATCGCATCCAGATGGTGGCGGATGAGCAGACGCATTCGCTACCTGAGTCCACCGAGGCTTTGGAGTCGTTTGCANNGATATGCCGGAGCTGACGGTTGCTGGAGGCAACCTCGTTTTTGCAGGCGGGGATGATGATCCTGGCACCGTCGAGGCGCTGCGCCGCATGGGATATGCGCAGCCTGCAAGTATCCTGCAGACCGTGCGAGGCTGGCATGCGGGGCGATATGCGGCGGTGCGTTCGGCACGCTCGCGCGAGCGGTTGACAGCGGTACAGCCGCTGCTCGTTGCGGCTCTGGCCGAGACGGCCGAGCCTGATCGCGCATTTGCGACCTTCGATCGATTTCTTTCCGAATTGCCGACGGGTGTGCAGCTGTTCGCGGTGTTGAGGGCCAATCCTGCCTTGCTGAAGCTCGTGGCCGACATCATGGGCATGGCACCGCGACTAGCGCATATTCTATCGCGCCGGCGGCGGCTGCTCGATGCGGTGATCGATCCAAAGACGTTCAATACAATTCCGGGTGCGGCTGAGCTCGACAAAGTCATCAGCACGGAAATTGGCATCGCTGGAGACGTTCAAGAAGCGCTCGATCGGGCTCGCGTTGTTGGTAGCGAACAGGCGTTCCTTATCGGAGTGCGTGTGCTTTCAGGCTCGATCAATGCGGGTCAGGCAGGTGGTGCCNNTGCCTACGCGCTCTTAGCAGAACGTATCATTGGAGCGCTGCAGGGCTTCGTCGAGTTGGAGTTATCGCGTAATCACGGAGCAGTTCCTGGTGGTGCTGCTGTCGTTTTGGGCATGGGTAAGCTCGGCGGCCACGAAATGACTGCGACTTCCGATCTTGATCTCATAGTCGTTTATGATTTTACCGACCAGGCTACGCAATCGGATGGTCCGCGTCCATTGGCACCCAGCCAGTATTATGCACGGCTGACGCAACGGCTGGTGACGGCACTGTCGGCACCAACCGCGGAGGGAACGCTTTACGAAGTCGACATGCGATTGCGTCCATCAGGACAGAGTGGTCCATTGGCAGCGCGGCTTTCGAGTTTCATCGATTATCAGGCGAACGAGGCTTGGACGTGGGAGCACATGGCGTTGACGCGTGCCCGCATCATCACAGGGCCGCCGCTATTGAGAGCGCGCGTGGAAGAGGCAGTCGACACAGCGCTTCGGCGTCCGCGCGATCGAGCAAAAGTGGCGCAGGATGTTCGCGAAATGCGTGTGCGCATCGCGAAAGAAAAAGGGACGACGAACATCTGGGACCTGAAGCAGGTGCGCGGTGGTCTTGTCGATCTGGAATTCATCGCACAGTTTTTGCAACTCGTTGCAGCGGCCGAGACGCCTGCGGTTCTGGATCAAAATACAGCACGAGCGCTCCGCAAGCTTGCTGCGCATGGTTATCTTTCCGCAGAACACGCGGACATTCTCATTCCGGCGACAGAACTCATTCACAATCTCACTCAGATTCTTAGGCTCTGCCTTGATGGTCCCTTCGTTCCTGCTGCGGCTCCAAAGGGACTGAAGGAGCTGCTCGTGCGTGCGGGTGACGCACCATCATTCCCGGCGCTCGAGACGCGGCTCAGCGATACGCTTGCCACGGTGGCTGAACTCTTCGATGTGATTGTTGTTTGAACTCCCCGAATGGGGGATGAGAAAAATGCAGGTGTCGCGACGGAAATGGCGCTGCACCTCGTTCTTTGTTCATACAGGCCGCAAAGGCGGCATTTGAACGGAGGTTTTTATTTATGAATCGCAAGGGCGTAGCTCTTAGTATCGCGCTGCTGGCAACGGTCGGCGTGGCGTCGGCGGTTGCAGCTGCGGGTGGTCATTTCGGTAAGGGGCACGGACATGGCGGCTGGCATGAAGGTCACTTTGGCGGCCATCACGGCGGCAAGATGGACCGGATTGGAAAACTCAAGAAGCTCGACACCAACAATGATGGGACGGTGACGCTTGATGAGTTTTTGAAGCCGGCAACTGATCGGTTTGCAGAACTGGACACGAGCAAGGACGGAATGCTCGAACCCGCCGAGCTTACCGCTCGAATGCAGGAGAGAGCTGATCAGCGCGCGCGCATTATGATGGCGCGTATGGACGCAAATGGTGATGGCAAGGTCACGAAAGAGGAATTTGAAAATACCTCACATCGTGGCTGGCGTGGCAAACATCGTGGGCATCACGGTGAACACGGCGGGTTCCATCGCATGAAAGATGAGATGAAGCACCAGCAGGATAGCGCAGCAGAAGATGACGATGCTGCAAAAGTTGATGCTGATGCGAAAGTTGATGCTGCTGGCGCGCAGGACGAAACAAAATCTGAACGTCGCCGCGGCAATCGTGCCGAACGCCGCGCAAAGATGTTTGATCGCTTCGATGCCAACGGTGACGGTGCTATCACGATTGATGATCTGAAAGCGCGGTCAGCTGAGCGGATCAGTTGGGTCCAGAAGAGAACGATGCACGTTCTCGACAAAAACAGTGATGGAAAAGTCGGTCTGGACGAGTACACGGCGCGCGCCAAGCAGCGGTTTGCTGACGTAGACCTCGACAACGATGGCAAGATCACCGCGAGCGATCTGCCACCGTGGGCAGCCGAGCGCTGGGCCAAGAAGAGCGATCAGGGCGACAAGTAAGGCGCCCGATCGCGACCCGGCTGGGAGCTGGGCGACATCTGATATGTTGCCTTTGTTGCCCCGGCCGGGACCACACGAGTGACGACTGAGCTGTTTACGGTCGACCGGGGCAGTTTAGTGTTTTTGACCGGTCCTAAGGTTCCTGCCGCAATCGCGATGCGCGGGATTATAAAGAGGCCAGAGCACTTTTCGATCCTATGGAATCGGTTCCGCGCGCTCGCTTTTGTTTGGTCGCATTTTCTTTGACGAACCGGCGTCCACTTCGTCGGAAAATGCTCTAGCGGCGGCGGGCTGTCCGAGGTGGTGGTCGGCTGCGGCGTTGATTGAGGCGGCGCCCACCCTTGACCGCGCCGAGCACACCCTTTTTGGGTGGAGTGATCATTTCGAAACGCAATGCGCCGGCACTCGCGATCGCTTCGACGAGGCGAACTTCGACAGTATCTCCCAACCTGTAAGCAGCATTGGAGCGCGCACCGAGCAGAGCGTGGGCTTCTTCGATGTGATGGTAGAAGTCGTTCTCGAGGCTCGAGATTGGTACAAAGCCATCAGCTCCAGTTTCGCTGAGGCGGACAAACAGCCCGGAGCGTGTCACGCCGGCAATGCGTCCGGTAAAGCGTGCGCCGATGCGGTCTGACAGATGTGCGGCGATCAACCGGTCGATCGTCTCGCGTTCTGCTGCCATCGCGCGTCGTTCGGCTTCGGAGATGAGGCGGGCTGTTTCGGCGATGCGCTCGATATCGGATGGTTCCAAGCCGCCATCGCCCAACTCCAGGCCAGAGATCAGCGCACGATGCACGAGGAGGTCGGCGTAGCGGCGAATGGGCGATGTGAAATGTGCGTAGCGGCGCAGATTCAATCCGAAGTGGCCGTAGTTCTCGATGGTGTATTCAGCTTGAGCTTGTGATCGCAAAACGACCTCGTTGACGAGTTCGGGAACGGGCAGGGATTTAGCCTTATCCAAGATGCGATTGAAGGCGGCGGGCTTTAATTGACCTTGAGGGGGGAGTTGCAGATCGAGTGTCTCAAGGAATTCACGCAGCGACTTCAGCTTCTCCTTCGAAGGTTCGGCATGCACGCGGTAGACGACTGGCTTCTTCTTGGCTTCGAGCGCTTCTGCTGCAGCGACGTTGGCCTGGATCATAAATTCTTCGATCAGGCGATGCGCATGGAGACGTTCAGGAATTACGACATCGGCCACACGACCTTGCGCATCGAGCTTGATCTTCTTTTCAGGCAAATCGAGATCGAGCGGCCCGCGCTTATCGCGCGCTTCAGCTAGTGCCTGATAAGCGGCCCATAAAGGCTTTAACGCGCGCTCCATAAGGGTGGCGGCCTTGTCTCCGGGATTTCCGTCGAACGCGGCTTGTGCTTCCTGGTAGGACAATTTGGCGGCTGAGCGCATCATCGCGCGGTGGAATGAGTGGTAACGCTTCTCGCCGTGCCGATTGAAGACCATGCGGGCGACGAGGCATGGCCGATCTTCGTTCTCTCGCAGCGAGCACAAGTCGTTGGAGATCTTCTCGGGTAGCATCGGCACGACGCGATCGGGAAAATAGACAGAATTGCCGCGCAGCCTCGCCTCGCGATCCAGCCGTGAGCCGGAGCGCACGTATTGGGCCACATCAGCAATGGCGACGAGGACGATGAAGCCACCCTGGTTGTTTTCAGATGTGTCGGGCTCGGCGAAAACAGCGTCGTCGTGGTCGCGCGCGTCGGCCGGATCGATGGTCAACAGCGGAATGTCGCGCAGGTCCTCACGGCCATGCATTGTGGGCGGCTTGAGATTGGCCGTTTCGGCAATGACGCTTTCGGGGAAATCATCGGGCAAGCCGTGCGCGTGTACGGCGATGAGGCTGATCTGGCGCTGGTCGTCGGGATTGCCCAACGTTTCCAAAATACGCGCCTGTGGTGTGCCGAAGCGGCCGCGCTTTGCCAGTTCGAAGCGGACGAGGTCACCATCTTTGGCATCGCCCTGATCGAGCTGTTGTATCGGCCAGGATTTGAGCGCTTTGCGATCGATGGGTTCGATGGTGCCGCCGCCACGCTTTGCCACGCGGAAGATGCCGACAAGGCGGCGCTGGTCGCGCGGCAGGCGGCGGATCGGTTCTGCTTCGAAGCGAAAGCCTCCAACGTCAACGCTGGCGAGTTCCGTGATGCGTGCAAGTACGCGGTCACCGATGCCGATCTCAGCGTCTTGCGCGCGGTCGGGACGGTGTGCAACGAGCAATAGTACTTGCGGGCGCTTGCCTTCGGATTCGTCCCAGACGACGGGTTCGGCGATGAGATCGCCATCGTCGTCACGACCTTTGACTTCAAGAACAGCAACGGCGGGAAGGCCGCCGCGCTTCTTCATCTCCTTCTTGCCGCCGGTGAGCAGGCCCTCGTCGGTCATTTCGGCAAGCAATTGCTTGAGGGCGATGCGGGCTCCGCCCTTGATGGAAAAGGCGCGCGCGATCTCTCGCTTGCCAACCTTGCCTTGTGCCTGACCGACGAAATCGAGGATCTGCTCGCGGGTGGGCAATCCGCCAGGCTCGGGAGCAATGCGTGGCGATTTGGTTTTGCGTGGCACCTTGTACTCGCTCAGTCGGCGCCAGCGGATGATTTGGCAGCGGCCTTTTTCTTGGCAGGAGCTTTCTTGGCGGGCGGCTTCTTTGCTGCGGTTGCTTTGGCCGTCTCCTTCGCGGGAGCCGCTTTGGCGGCTGCCGGTTTGGATTCAGCGGCGGTCTTGGCAGCTGGTTTGGTGGTTTCGCTTGTGGCTTTCTTCGAGGTGGGTTTTGCCTTCGGCTTGGCCGCCGACTTGCGTGCGGGCTTCTTGCCGCCACCCTTGGCGATGCGCTCTTCCAAGAGGCGGATCGCTTCCTCTTGTGTCAGGGCTGCGGGATCGGTTCCTTTAGGAATCGTCGCATTGACCTTGTTGTGGCTGACGTAGGGGCCGTAGCGCCCATCGAGAACTTCGATCTTGCCGCCCTTGGCGGGGTGTTCACCCAGATCCTTGAGGACAGCGCGCGGCGCAGCGCGGCCGAAGCGACCCTTGCCGCCGCCTGCTTTCTTCTCGGCGATCAAGGTTACGGCGCGGTTGATGCCGATTGAGAAGACATCTTCGATCGAGGGAAGATTGACGTAGGTTTTCTCCTTTTCGGAGACCTCGTGAACGATGAAGGGACCAAAGCGGCCGAGCCCGGCTACGATGGTGCCGCCCTCTGGATGCTGCCCCACTTTGCGTGGCAGCTTCAACAGCTTGACGGCGTGATCGAGATCGATCGTAGCGGCGTCTAGGCCCTTAGGAATGGACGAACGGCGCGGCTTTTCGCCGTCGTCGTAATCCTTGGCGTCGCCCAATTGGAGATAGGTACCAAAGCGGCCCGTTTTCACCGTGACGGCAAGACCGGTTTCGGGATCGAAGCCCAGAACTATGCCGTCGAGCTCGTTCTCGCCGGTTTGCGACAAACCTCGGCGATACGAACAGCCGCCGTCTTCTTCCTTGTAATTTGAACAGCCGATGAAGGGACCGAACTTGCCGGGCTTCAGGCTGAGACGTCCGGTGCCGCATTGGGGACAAGTGCGCGCATCGCCACCATCTTCCCGCGGTGGGAAGATGTGCGGGCCCAGCATGTCGTTCAGCGCTTCCATAACGTCGCCGACGCGCAGATCCTTGATGTCGTCGATGGCGGCAGTGAAATTCTTCCAGAAGTCGCGCAAAACCTCACGCCATTCGAGCTTGTGATCGGAAATGAGATCAAGCTTTTCCTCAAGGTCGGCCGTGAAGTCGTATTCCACGTAACGCTTGAAGAAGCTTTCCAGGAACGCGATGACGAGACGGCCCTTGTCCTCAGGGATCAGGCGCTTTTTATCGAGACGGACGTATTCGCGATCGCGCAGGACGGCCAGCGTCGAGGCATAGGTCGAGGGCCGGCCGATGCCGAGTTCCTCCATGCGCTTGACGAGCGTTGCCTCCGTGAAGCGCGGTGGCGGCTGTGTGAAGTGCTGGGTGGCATCTATGCCGCGATCCTTCAGCTTGTCGCCAGAGGCGAGCGGTGGAAGGAGACGGCTGTCCTCGTCTTCGGGATCGTCATCGCGACCTTCCGAATAGAGTTTTAAAAAGCCCTCGAACTGAATGACGGAGCCTGTCGCGCGCACGCCGTAGGTCTTGCGGTCCTTGCCGGGTACGGTGATTTCAGCGGTCGTCTGCTCGAGCTCCGCGGACGCCATCTGGCTCGCCAGTGCGCGTTTCCAGATCAGTTCGTAAAGGCCCGCTTCATCGGGCTTCAGATTACGCTTTACGTCCTTGGGCAGGCGCGAAATGTCAGTCGGGCGAATTGCTTCGTGCGCTTCCTGGGTGTTTTTCGCCTTCGTTTTATATTCGCGGATGAAGGGCGCAACGAAGCGTTTAGAGAAGAGCTTTTCGATCTCTTTGCGGATCTCGGCGACCGCTTCGGGCACGATCTCGACGCCGTCGGTTCGCATGTAGGTGATAAGGCCGACGGTTTCACCGCCGATGTCGATGCCCTCGTAGAGCTTCTGTGCCACCTGCATCGTCTGCTTCGCGGAAAAGCCCAGTTTACGGGATGCTTCCTGCTGAAGTGTCGAGGTGGTGAAGGGCGGGAACGGATTGCGCTTTACGCCTTTCTTGTCGACGGACGCGACCTGGAAATTACCGCCCTCGATGGCAGCCTTGATCGCGTGGGCATCTTTGGTGTTGGTGATATCGAGCTTCTTTAACGCCTTGCCGGCAATCGAGACGAGGCGCGCCTTGAACTCCTCGTTCTTGGCCGTCGCCAGCAGCGCCTCGACGGTCCAATATTCCTCGGTCTTGAAGGTCTCGATCTCCAACTCGCGGTCGCAGATGAGGCGGAGTGCAACCGACTGGACGCGGCCGGCCGAGCGGGCGCCCGGCAACTTGCGCCAGAGCACGGGCGAGAGCGTGAAGCCGACGAGATAATCGAGGGCGCGGCGGGCGAGATAGGCGTCGACCAGCGGCTCGTCGATCTGGCGCGGCTCGGCCATCGCGCTCTGGATGGCCTGCTTGGTGACGGCGTTGAAGGCGACGCGTTCAACCGTCGTATCCTTGCCGATCGACTTCCTTTTCCGAAGCACCTGAAGGATGTGCCAGGAGATCGCTTCGCCCTCGCGGTCAGGGTCGGTCGCGAGGATCAGCTTGTCGGCGCCTTTGACGGCTTCGGAGATCTCTTTCAAGATTTTCTGCGACTTGGTGTCGACGTCCCAGTGCATTTCGAAATCGTTGTCGGGCTCGACCGAGCCATCTTTCGACGGCAGATCGCGCACATGCCCGAAGGAGGCCATGACCTTGTAGGACTTGCCCAGGTATTTGTTAATGGTCTTCGCCTTGGCGGGCGATTCCACGATGACAACGTTCATGAGCAGCCTTCGTAGGTGCCTAAACCTGTAGTTCTATGACAAATCAGGACAAACCCCGCTCTCGCCGAATTCAGCGGGCGGGGCATTCTTGCTGGCTCCGCGGCAGTGCCAGCCCCTGTCAATGGCGGCAGAACATCTGCGAAGTCGGTTGCCGTGTCAAACATGGCGATAGATAAGGTCAAATCGCCGATATGTAAGGGTGGGCTGGGATTGTTCTAAAAATACGTTCTGAAACAATAGCTTAATTGTCAATACTGCAGACGGATAAACGTTGTTTATTTGTACGGTGCGATGCGATCGTAAACGATTGGAACAACCATTGGTCGTGTTGTTGGGGTGCTTCAGTCCTGTGAGCGGGAGAGCAATCCACCGCCGTGGCGGACAATACGGCCGGCGAGATCGAGTTCCATCAATACGACGTTGAGGGAGCGAGCATCGAGTTCAGTGGCGCGCATCAGGGCGTCGATATCGACGGGGGCGGGGCCTAATGCATCAAGCACGCGGGTGCGATCACCATCGTTCAGTAACGGCGGAGGCAGTGGTGGGGGAGCTTGCCAGGCATTGGCGGGGTGCTGCTCTGCAAAAGCGGCGCTGGGCGCGAGACCCGACAGGGGTGCAAGTGCTTCGATGATGTCTGCGGATTCTGTAACGAGCGTAGCGCCACGCTTCAGCAACGCATTGGTGCCTTCCGCGCGGGGATCGAGCGGATGACCGGGTACTGCAAATACCTCGCGCCCCTGCTCGCCGGCCAACCGCGCGGTTACGAGTGTGCCGGAGCGTTTGGCGGCTTCGATGACCAAGACGCCAAGTGAGATGCCAGAGATGATGCGGTTGCGGCGCGGGAAGTCCTTGGCACGGGGTTGGAAGCCTGGCGGCATATCGGAGACGATGGCTCCTTTCTCGGCGATTGCCTGGGTCAGAGCTGCGTTCTCGGGTGGATAGATGATATCTACGCCACCGGCGACGACGGCGATCGTGCCGGTATCGAGGGTCATTTCGTGTGCGACAGCGTCGATGCCGCGGGCAAGTCCAGAGACGACGACATAGCCTGCCTCACCAAGGCCGCTGGCGAACTGGCGGGTCAGCTTGTGTCCGGCGGCGGAAGCTTGGCGTGATCCGACAATAGCGACGGCTGGCCGCGTCAGAACAGCAGCGTCGCCGCGCACGTAAAGCAGTGGTGGCGGTGCTTCGATACTGGCGAGTGCGGGGGGATAGCCTGGTTCGATGGTGAATATGGGTTTGGCGCCTGACTTTCTCGCGCGCTCAAGTTCGCGTTCGCCTTCCGATTTCGACGTGATGCGAATGCGGCGCTTGTTGCCGCCTCGTGCGGCCAAGTCGGGCAATGCTTCGAGGGCCGGTGCTGCGCCGCCATAGTGGTTGATCAATTCGCGGAACGTGACGGGACCGACGTTTTCAGAGCGGATCAGGCGCAAGCACGCGAGGCGTTCGGCGTCATTGAGCATCGCGACGGGAAGTGGCGCGGCATTGAAGAGTGATTGGCGCTCTCGATTATTAGCCTTTGGCACCGATCTTGGACTCCTCACCTGCCATGAGGCGGCGGATGTTTGGTACGTGCTTCCAGAGTAGCAAAGCACTCATGATGGCGGCGAGAATTCCCATTGCGGGCGAGGCAACCATCCAACCGATGATAGGTGTGGCAATGGCGGCGACAAGCGCTGAGAGGGATGAATAACGAGTGGTGAAGGCGACGATCAGCCAGATGAGGCAGAATGCGATTGCCACTTTCCATGCCGCGCCGAGTAGCACGCCGATGTAGGTGGCGACTCCCTTGCCGCCTTTAAAACCGAGCCAGACGGGAAAAAGGTGGCCGAGGAATGCGCCAAGTCCGGCGAGAAGGGATGCTAGCATCGCAACGCCACCGTGGACGCCAATCCAATGACCAGCCAATACGACTGCTGTTCCCTTGAGGGCGTCGAGCAGTAGCGTAATTGCGGCAAGCTTCTTATTGCCAGTGCGCAGTACGTTGGTCGCGCCAATATTTCCAGAGCCGATTTTGCGGACGTCACCCAGGCCTGCCATCCGCGTCAGTACGAGGCCGAATGGGATAGACCCCAGCAAATAGCCGAACGCGAGTGCGGCAAGCGAGGTTGGGCTCCAGAGTTGATCCATGCGCGAACTCGGTTGAGTGTTGGGTCATCGCGGGCGAGCCTGCTTGCACTATCAAGTGCGAGCAACACCAGCGTATTCGTAGACCGTCTCGCCTGCAACGACGGTGCGCAGGACACGGCCTTGCATGCGTGCTTCGTCAAAGGGCGTGTTCTTGGAGCGCGACTTCAACAGGTCTTTGTTGACCACCCATGGTTCATCGGGATCAAACAGAACGAGGTCGGCGGGGGCGCCTTTGATGAGTTCGCCTGCGTTTAAACCAAGCAGTTTTGCCGGATTGATCGTTAGTGCCTTGAGCAGCTGCATCAACGTCAAATCGCCAGAGTGAACGAGGCGAAGCCCTGCAGACAGAAGCGTTTCCAGTCCGACGGCTCCATCGGCAGCTTCTGCAAATGGGCGGCGTTTCACGTCGGCGTCCTGCGGGTCGTGACTTGATACGATAATATTGATGTCACCGGATGCGACGCCTTCGACCATGGCTCGACGATCATCGTCGGCGCGTAATGGTGGACGGACTTTGAAGAAGGTGCGGTATGAGCCGATGTCGTTTTCGTTCAAGGTCAGGTGATTGATGGAGACGCCGGCGGTGACAGCTAATCCTCTGGCTTTTGCTTTGCGGACGACTTCAAGACTTTCGGCGCATGTGATCGTGGCGGCGTGATAGCGCGCGTGCGTCATTTCCACGAGGCGCACATCGCGCTCCAACACGATCGTTTCAGCATGCTTGTTGACGCCGGGTAGGCCGAGCCGCGTAGAGACCTCGGAAGAGTTCATCGAGGCATTTTTAGTAAGATAGGGATCTTCGGTGTGGTGGACGATCAGTGCACCGAAATCCTTTGAATAGTTGAGAACATTGCGCATGACGCGCGTATTGGCGACGGATGACTTGCCATTGGAAAAGGCGACGGCACCGGCGCGTTTCAGCAAGCCGATCTCGGTGATTTCCTCGCCTGCCAATCCCTTGGTCATGGCGGCCATGGTGACGACGTGGACCACAGCGTTGTCGCGCGCTCGACGCTGGATGAAATCAACAAGCGCCACCTGATCGATAACGGGGTTGGTGTCGGGCATCACAACGATGGTCGTCACGCCACCGGCTGCGGCTGCGTTGGAAGCGGTCTTCAACGTTTCGCGGTGCTCTGCGCCCGGTTCGCCAACAAAAACTTGCGCGTCGATCAGACCTGGAGCCAGGACACAGCCACGGCAATCGATCACTTCGGTGGCGTCGGCTGCATTGCGGCGTAGGTGGCTGCCGATATCTGCGATAACACCGTCTTTCACGGCAAGCCCGCCAGGCTCGTCGCGGCCCGATGCCGGGTCGATGATACGGGCGTTGATGAATGCTGTTGTTTCCGTCGCTGCACCGTTCGGCGCGGTCTTGCGCGGAGCCTTGTTGGACAATTTGGTTGATGAGGTGGCCATCGCTTGCGCCCTTATTCGACGGGAAGGTTGCCGGCCAAAGCCTCGAGCACAGCCATGCGGACAGCGACGCCCATTTCGACCTGCTCACGGATAACACTGCGTGAATGATCCGCCACCGTCGAGGCAATCTCGACACCGCGGTTCATGGGGCCCGGATGCATGATAAGGGCATCGGGTTTTGCTCGCGCCAGCTTCTCGTGGTCCAGCCCGAAGAAATGGAAAAACTCGCGCGTAGAGGGCACGAACGAACCTTCCATGCGCTCGCGTTGCAGGCGCAGCATCATAACGACGTCTGCATCAGTGATGCCCGCATTCATGTCGGTGAAGACTTGGGCTCCAAGGCGGTCGGAGCCGGCCGGCAGCAGAGTGGAGGGCGCAACGATGCGCACGTTGGCACCAAGTGTATTGAGGACATTGATATTGGAGCGGGCGACACGCGAATGGAGAATGTCGCCGCAGATCGCGACGGTAAGGCCGCCCACGCGACCCTTGGCGCGACGGATCGTCAGTGCGTCGAGCAGCGCCTGGGTGGGATGCTGGTGGGCGCCGTCACCGGCATTTACGACTGAGCAGTCAACCTTCTGGGAGAGCAATTCGACTGCGCCTGCAGCGTGATGGCGAACGACAATGATGTCGGGGCGCATTGCGTTGAGGGTGACGGCGGTGTCGACAAGCGTCTCACCTTTCGTCACGGACGACGTTGAGACGTTCATATTGAGGACATCCGCGCCCAAACGCTTGGCGGCCATCTCAAAAGAGGCCTGGGTGCGGGTTGATGCTTCGAAAAACAGGTTGATTAATGAACGACCGCTCAGGACGTCGCGCTTGGCGAGCCGGGCGCGGTTGGCCTCGGCCAGGTCATCAGCGATGTCGAGCAGATATGAAATCTCCGGCGCCGACAGTTGCTCGCATGAGAGCAGGTGGCGGTGCGGGAAGCGACGATCGTTCTTTTTATCGGAGGGCGTCATTAAAGCCGCTTCTATAGGGGGTGTTCGGCCGCAGGGCAAGCGCCAACAGCGGCCGACCCGGGGGTAGCGCCGAACAATGCACGCGAAAGCCTCGTGCTTTAGCAGTTATATTGGAAGTTTAGTGTTTGCTCGCGCGGTATTCCCCAGCTGCGCGGGCACCCCCCAGCATCGAGATTTACAGGAACAGCTTACAGCTTATTCGGCTTTGGGCTGCTCGCCTGCTTTAGAGAGTTCTTCGACCATTTTTTCCAGGCCCTTGATGAAGCCTTCGCGCTCGCGTTGCGGGATTGCGGAGAGCAGGCGCTCGTCCGTTTGGTTCACTGCCGGGGCGGCGTCCTGCATGGTCGCGATGCCCTTGTCGCTCAATTTCAAGGCATACATGCGCGCGTCATGGCGCGTACGCTTGCGCATGACAAGACCACGATCGACGAGCCGGCGAACGATGTCCGCAAGGGTTGATCGATCGATGCCTGTCAATTCTACGAGCTGCGTCTGGCTTGGTTCGTTCGTTAACGAAATAGCGCGCAGGACTTCGTATTGCCGCGGCGTCAAGTCGCTGGCGCCAATATGCAGTGTGAAGAGCTCGTCTGCAATTTGACCCGCGCGGTGCAGCAAATGCAGCGCAGACGAGGTTTTATCATTTGTGGTCATTATGAAGTCGAGTCCTTCGGTATGTGAGTTGCTCAAGTTCACTTGGCCTTGTTGATGGTGTCGGATGAGCTAAAGTAATCGGTTGCCCTGGAAGCGTCTCCGCAGCTGTAGTAACAACGAACGCCAATTCCGTTCGCGGATTCTTGCAATTATCCGTTGTGGTATACAACTGTCTTGACAGTTCAGCACGAAATTTTGACTCTATACACTCGCTCGTAGGATGTGATGGTCTGTGGCAAGTTTTTCACTAATCGAACTAATGTATCGATCAGTAGAGCACATATATCAAAGGAACACAGGTGGCTGACTTGTTGCGCTATGAGCCCATGATTCGTGTGGCACCAGCCAATGCGCTCGCCAAGTATTTTGAGGCTCATAAGATGGACTTCAAAAGTCTTGCATGCGCCTGTGACTTTCCGATCGACTGCCTGAAAGATCCCATGCACGCGGTGCCTCTGCGGGTTATGGCGCGGTTGTTTGTAGAAGCGACGCGATCGGTAAAAGATTGCAGTTTTCCTATCAAGTTAGCTGAGAAATCCGTAGTCGGTAATTCGGGACTGCTTGGACATTTGGCGCTGTCGGCACCTACGGTTAGGTCGTTCCTGGAGTGCCTTGCGGGGT
>JRYC01001232.1_pt1 | contig 22413 bp, 21 predicted proteins | sample 235301 | NCBI WGS metagenome assembly JRYC01 (sample SAMN03074211, study PRJNA261470) | activated sludge metagenome | biome: Common Effluent Treatment Plant; feature: Wastewater; material: Activated sludge; isolation source: activated biomass of a common effluent treatment plant treating...
TGCCGGCGTTGCCGTTGCCGGTGGCATGGCGCTTGATCGTGCCGACAGGTACTCCCTGATAGGGGACGCCGTGCCCCTCGCACCAAGTTGAGAGGATAGCGAGCCAACCCCCGTAGAGATGTGCGGCCGCCGTTCCCAGGTGCCGGCGGACCTCCTCGAAGAACACCGCCCCGATCCCGCCGGAGGTCTCGTCCAGCTCCTGCAGCCAGGCCCGGAAGCGCAGGTACACCATGCCGCCGCCCTCGAACCGGCCGGGGCGGAACTGCACCGTGCCGCTGGTGATCAGGCCGTCGGCGGTGCGCAGCGCCCAGCCGGTGTTCTGGCCCAGGTCGAGGGCCAGGATGGCTGAGTCTTGGAGACCGCGTTGCCAGGAAGGCGGCACCGTGAGCGCCGAGCGGCTCGGGTCTGCCGAACCCACGCCGATGCCCGCGTCGAGTCCAGCTTGGTCCCAGTTGTCCCAGTGTGGTCCCGGATAGGTCCCAGTAGCTCTGGTCGCTAAGTGCTTGATCTTGTTGATATGGTCCCAGTGGGCCCACTGGTCCGGGCATTCCCCTACATCCATATACCCCCCTATCTCCGTTACTACCCCGCGCTCATCATCCCGATCCGGGGTCCTATACATGTGCGCGACACCATGACCACTGGGACCAGCGGGGCAAGGCATTGAAGGCAAAGCGGAAATTCGAGCAGCCATACTGGGACCACCGCGTTCAGGACTGGGGACCACTGGGACCACGACGCAGGTCGACGGTGGGATCGGCGCGGTAGCGCCACTCGCGGCTGCGGTCCGGCCGCCGCATGCGCAGGCGCTGGAAGCCCATGCTGATCAGGCAGCGGGCGACCCGGTTCTGGTCGGCCTGGGTCCAGCGGCCCTTCTCGATACCGAGCGCGTGCTCCAGCACCTCCGCCAGCGAGACGTCGCGCAACGGCTCGGCTCGGCTGCGCCGGAGGCGTATCCGCTCGTCGTAGCCGTTGGCGACCCACTCGTGCTCGTTGAGCAGGTAGTCGCGGATGGGATCGTCCCACGCATCGCCCTGGTAGCGGTCCAACTGCTCCTCCTCGGCCAGCTCGGTGAGGTCACGGGTTTCCAGCCACCAGGGCTCGCCGGCGCGATAGCGGGCGACCGCCTCGGCCCAGAGCTGGTCGCGGTCGCGGGCCAGTGCGGTGAGATCGATGGTCCCGCAGCGGATCGGCCAGAAGCGCCGGCCGCCGGTGGCGTCCTTGAGGTAGCCGCCCTCAGGGTTGACCGAGCCGGCGAACACGCATTGGCGCGGCAGGTCGACCAGCCGCTTGCCGTAGGGCGGGCGGAAGCGATCGTGGGTGCGCGAGATGAACGCCTTGATCGTGCCGACCTCGGCCCGGCTCATGGTGTCGAGCTCGGCGATCTCGATCATCCAGACGCCCCGGGTCTCCATCGCGGCGTCCTTGCTGCCGAGGTCGGACAGCCGGTCGGTGAACCAGGGCTCGCTCAGCGCCTTCAGCGCCGAGGATTTTCGGATCCCCTGCGGCCCCTCCAGGATCAGCACGCAGTCGGCCTTGCAGCCGGGCCGGAAGATCCGTGCGGCCGCCGAGATCAGCCAGCGCTTGCCGACGGCGCGGGCGTAGGCCGTGTCGGCGACGCCGAGATAGTGCTGCACCCAGCCGTCGAGCCGCGACCTCCCGTCCCAGACCAGCCCCGCGAGATAGTCGCGCAGGGGATGGAACGGCCGGTCGCGCGCCACGGCCTCCACCGCCTGGCCGGCCACCATGGCCGAGACCGCGATGCCCTGCTGCTGCAGCCAGGCAGCGGTGAGGGTGTCCTCACGATCCGACCAGGGTGCATCGGTCCATGGCTGCTGGGCTGCCGCCCAGGGCGGCGCGCGGCGCGCCTCGGTCGCGGTCGCCAGCTCGTTGTGCCACAGCACACCCTGCCACTCCGGTGCCTGGCGCAGGGCGTGGATGGCATTGGCCAGGAGCGCCCGCGGATGGCCGTCCTCGTTGCAGAGCAGACCGGCGCGCCAAGCCGTGGAGTAGGCGCCGCCATCGCCGGCAGCCTCGATCATGGCACGCACGGCGGCCTCACCGCCGGTCTGCAACACGTCGTTGAAGTCCGTGCCCTCGGGCGGCTCGGCCACCCTAACAGCGTGGCCACGGCGCTGCAGCACGGTGACCGCACCGCGGACCTGCCGGTCGGACGGGCTGCCGGGTGGGTCGCCGTCGCGGGCGACGATCACCTCCGCCTGGGGCGGCACCGGTGCCTTGCCGATGTTGGCGACGCCGAGGCAGGCCCAGACTTCCTGGCCGGTGGCCTGCCACAAGGACAGCGCCGTCTCCACGCCCTCGCACAGGATCAGCGGCGGGTGGCCGGGCAGCCGCACCGCCGCCTGCTCGGCCCAGTCAGAGCACGCCTTGTTGGTCCGCTTCGGCACCGGGATCGGTGCCTTGGCGCCCACCTCGGTCAGGTAGATCTGGTGGACCGCCGCGATCTCGCCGGCCCCGGTGGTGGCGAGGGCCACCATGGCGCCATATCGGCCATGGGCATGGGCTCGGAACCGTATGCTCGAGGGCAGCGGCCCCGCCGTGATGCCGCGTCCGTGCAGATAGCGCTCGACGATGGTCCCGGCCGGGTCGAGCGACGAATTGACGATCTGCTCCACCTTGGCTGATCGGGCTTGATCGCCTCCGTCGGGCGGTCGAGTGGCGCCGGCGGTCCGAGCGGCTTCCGGCACCACGCCCAGCCATTCGAGCGCCCAGCTGCAGGCGGCACCGTTGGCAAGCCCGAGCCTTTGCTCGACGAGGGTGAGCGCATCACCGCCGACACCGGCCTCGTGATCGAACCAACGGCCGCGCTCGGGCCCATCGATCTCGATCGCGACACTGCCCTTGGTGCCGAACCGCAGCTGGCCACGCGTCGACAGGGTAGGGTTCGGCGTGCCGACGAGTGCCGTGGCCAGCTCCTCGATCCGCTCGCCGAGGCGCGCGGCGACCTCGCCCGGTGAGGGCGCGTATGCCCGCCCGGCGCCAGCGGGCCGGACCCGGTTCAGGTCAATCAAGCAGCACCAGCCCGCGCTCGGCGCGCGTGATGGCGGTGTAGAGCCAGCGCGCGCGATCCTGGGCGGTGCGGCCCAGCCCGTCGTCGAGGACGACCACGTTCTGCCATTGCGAACCTTGAGACTTGTGGCAGGTGATGGCCCAGCCCCACACCGCCTCGATCAGGCCCTTCCTGACCCAGTGGTCGCGCCGTTCCCGTTCGGGATCGGGTGCGATGTGGTCGTCGAAGTGGCCCTTGTAGATCAGGTACCGGCCGTCGCCGGTGGCGGTCGCACCGGCGGGCGCGTCCTCGGGCTCGACGCGGGCCGAGAAGCACAGCTCGTTCTCGTCTTCGATGTCCTCGAGGCGCAGGAACATGCCGTTGACGATGCCGAGGTCGGCCCGGTTCTTCAGGCAGATGATCTTCTCGGACGCGCCCGCGCGGACCTCGCCGGTCGGATAGGCGGCCGCGAACCCCGCAGCGCGCTTCATGGCCAGGTTGAGCTGGATCCGGGTGGCGTTGCGGCCGCAGATCACCTGGCCGCCGTTGAGCAGCTGCTCGGGCCCGATCGACGAGCGCGGCAGCTTCCAGACGTGCGGATCGTGCTCGCCATAGGCGATCGGCCGGCCCTGCCGCGCCAGAGTGGCCAGGCGGATGATGGCGCTCTCGCCGGCCTGGCGGTGGATCTCGGTCAGCATCACGTCGGGCGGTTCGCGGGTGAAGGCACCCTCGCCCTTGATCGGCGGCAGCTGGCCCGGATCGCCCAGCACCAGGATCGGCTTGCCGAAGGCCAGGAGATCTCGGGCCATCTCCTCGCCGACCATCGACACCTCGTCGAGCACGATCAGCGCCGCGTCGCGGACGATCGACTGCTCGTTGAGGACGAACCTTGGCTTATGGATGTCAGCCAACCGCAGCTTCAGGCTGCGCAGCTTGGCCTCGCCGAAGGTCCGTTCGGCCACCCCGAGGCCGGGCAGCGCCGCCTCGAGGCCGGCGATCTCCTCCTTGACCTGCTCGATCTCGGCCTGGGTGGTCTCCGAGACCCGGTAGATCAGGCTGTGGATGGTCGAGGCCGGCGTGCCCTTGCGGCTCATCACCAGCGCCGCCTTGCCGGTGAACGCGGCATAAAGCACGCCGCCGGTGCCGGAGACGGTGCCGGCGGCTGCATCGCGGACCATGGTGTCGAGGCCGAGCTCGGCGATGGCGTGGCGGGTGATCGTGGTTTTGCCCGAGCCGGCATAGCCGAACACGCGGAACACCTGCTGCTCGGGCGTGCGGGCGGTGAACCAGTCGTTGATGTCTCGGATCGCAGCAGCCTGCAGGTCTGACGGCATGAAGTCGGTCATGCGGGCCAGCTCCAGCAGCGCTGCGGGAATGGGCAGAAGCGGCAGGCAGGATGATCGGGCGCGGCGGTGACCCGCGGCGGCAGCTCGTCGGCGTCGACGGCACGCAGGATGTCGACAGCCCTGTCGGACAGGCGTTGCGCAGCTGCCGGGTCGTAGATGACAAGCTCGTGGTGCAGCGCCTGGGTGTTCTTGTTGAGTGCAGTGAAGAGCGTTCGCTCGACCTCCAGGTAACCCATGTAGAGCTGCACCTGTGCCCAGTAGACGGACTTGGCCGCCGCGACCCCGTGCTCGCGGACGGCATTCCAGCCACGGTCATTGAGCGCCTTGTGCTCGAACAGCGCCGGCCACTCGATGCCAACCTCGGGTCCGCCGACGATCACGCCGTCGATATGGCCGCGCAGCCGGCCGCCGGCGGTGCTGAAGCCGAATTGCCGGCCGGATCGGTCACGCGTCCTGAGCGCGAAGCCGGCGGCCAGGAGCCAGGCAATGGTCAGATCCTCGAAGGCGTGACCCACCGCGAAGATGCGCAGCGTCCGGCCGTCGAAGCTGCGGTCGGGATCCTCCTGGATGCCGATGTACTCGTAGGCCAGGCGCCGCGCGCACGGCTCGCCGATCCGGCTGCCGCCGAGATAGTCGCGTCTCGGCTGCAGCCGGTGCCGCTCGAGCAGCGCCCGATCGACGTGCCGGTTGATGCGGTCGCCGAGCGTGTCGGGCGGCCCGGGCGCATAGGCGCAGCCGGAACCATGGTTGAGATCGACGAGCATCTGGGCCGGCCCCGCTAGAACGGCACGTCGTCATTGAGGGCCTGGCGCTGCATCGATTCCTGAAAGCCGTCGACGCAGGCCTCGATGATCCGGTCGATCTCCGCGGCGGTCCGATCGTGGAAGGGCGCCATCAGCCCGAGCTCGGTCAGCGTCTCGGCGAGCAACCCGCGGGCATCCTTGATCGCCCGCTCCTCCATCGGCGTCTTGTCGATCATGCCGGAGCACCTTGCCGCGATGGCAGCACCCGCATCCTGGCAGCGCTTCGAGCAGAAGACGTAGCGGGGACAGCCGGCGTCACGACCCACATGGCTGTAGCCAAAGCCACGGTCCTGCCTTGCGCAGATCGCGCAGGGTCGCGGCAGGGCATGTTCGGGGTTCGGGTCGTGCAGCCGCACCGCAGCCTCGACCACCGGCGGCGCGAGCCGCTGACGCCGACGGCCTCGCCATTGCCGACTCGGCATGCCGGCCGCCGCTTCACGAGTTCAGCCACGCCGGGCCGGCCGGCCTGGCCGGAGTCGCGGCAGGAGCCATGGGCGGTGCGCTGGCGGGCCGTGCCGGGGCGCTGCCCCAGGCCGGCGCCCCGCTCGGCGTCGGCAAGGCCGTGGGCTGGCTCCAGGCCGGTTGTGCTGCCGCCGTCGCAGCGCCTGTCCTGCTGCGGCCGGGCTTGGCCGGGACCTCCCTCCCGTCCATCACCGCTCGCCACTCGGGCTCGGTCGGCAGCACCGGGTGGTCGAGGCGGTTCTGATCGGGATAGCTCGGGTTGCGGCTGGGCTCGACGCTGATCCGGGCGATGAAGGTGATGCCGTCGAGATCGGCGAGGCCGCGCAGCCGGCGCTTGGTCGCGGTAGCCTCGCTGCTGTCGTCCGGGTCGAGGCCGAGCGCGCTGTCGATCATGCCGCGCAGCGTGCGCTTGGTGATGTTCCAGCCGATCGACTGGCCCTGCTCGTCTTTCTTGCCGCCAGCGACCGTGAACAGCTGCCAGAACTTGCGCCGGGCGTGGCGGCCCTCGACCACGGTCAGCTCTGCGTCGAGGCTGAGCACGTCGCTGCCTGGCGCGGTCGAGGCCTTCAAGAGGCCCTTGTCGAGCTCGGATGGGCCATCGACGCCACCGCGCCTCAGGTGCAGCACCACCTTGGCATAGGTGCCGTCCGGGATGAGATCGCCGCTGGCCTGCGGCTCGACATCGGTGAGATCGAGCATGGTGGTGCTCCGTCGTCGGGTGGGTTCAGGAGGGGGCGTTGATTTTTGCGAGCACCGCCGCGAGGTCGGCCGGCTCGGTGAGCTCGAGCCGTCCGGAGCGGTCCTTGGCCGGCAGGCCGAACGGATTGCCGGAGCGGCAGACCAGCCGGCGCTCGGCGCCGCTGGTCGGGTTGTGCCGCCAGCCGTCGCCATCCGGGTCGAACAGCGACAGGGTCATCACCTGGTCGACGATGCCCGGCAGCTCGCGGCCGATCTTCCCGCCCTCCATCTGCGGCTGCCAGGTCTCGCGGTTGAGCTCGTCGACGACGCGCTCGAGGATGCCGACGAAGATCACCGTCCGGCCCGGCGCGTGCTGCAGGTGCTTCAGGAGCTCGATCACCTCGCGGCCGAGCAGGCCGTAGGCACCGCGCACATCGGGTTTGCCGGTCTTCTCGCTGAACGCCTCGGGCCGGGTCTTGGCCCAGGCCATCGCCTGCCGGGTGAGATCGGTGATGCTGTCGACGAGCACGATCCGCTTGCCGGCGAGCAGCCGAGCCAGGTCCGGGTAGAGCTGGGCGACATGGGCGTGGTGACCGGCGGAGAAGAAGCCGTTGGGATCGGCCGACGGGCTCGGGCCGCCGATCAGGCAGGCGAGGTCGACAGCATCCGGGAAGCTGCGGACCGGAATGCTGTCGCCCGCCCAGCCCTGCAGCGATTTCATGCCGGCCTCGAGATCGACCACGACCGTGTCCACAGCTGGCAGACGGTGCGCCAGCGAGGTCTTGCCGACGCCGGAGGGCCCGAAGATCGCGAGCGTGGTCTTGCCGTCGGCCTCGGCCAGGCGCTGGTCGGCGCTGATGAAGCGCAGCGGCATCAGCGGGCCTCCACCAGGCGGAGGCGGGTATGGAGGCAGGCGGGAACCGGCCGTCCCAAGGGCCTGATCGCGAGGTAGCTGAACACACCTTCTGCCAGGCGGCGCTGTGCCAGCATCAGCCGGTCCTCGGCCGCGAGGCGCATGGCACGGTCGGCAATTCGAGCGATTTCACGGCGGTCGGTGTCGGCGAACGCCGAGGCCTCGCGGACGCGATCCACCGCCAAATGGCCACGGTGATACTCGATGGCGTCGCCCGGATCGGCCCTGCCGACCCAGCGGCAGAACTGCTCTTCGGTCAGGCGGTGGGCGAGCTCCGCCTTGTCCCTCGCGGCGCGGCGAGAGGTCATGCGCGTTACTCCGGTGGTGCTGTAGATCTGGTACCGACGCGGCGCGGCGGGCGTCTCACGCCGACGGCTGGAGGTCCCAGGTCAGCAGCTCGAGGCGCAGCTCGGCGAGCCGGCGGTAGAACGTGGCCCGGCTGGCGGGATGCACAGCTGCGGCCTCGCCGGGATCGCGCCTATCGAGAGCGGAGCAGGTCTCGCGCAGCGCGGGCGCCAGGCCGGCCCTGGTTCGCGCGAGGTCGACCCGGGTCACCGCAGCGGCGAACGCCGGATCGTCCACTCCTTCCTCCGGGAGGCCGTCGACCTCGTCGTCCGGGTGCTGAGCACCGTCGACCAGCGGCAGGACCGGCCGCCGCAGCTCGCGAATCCAGCGCTCGGCAAGGGTGGCCGCGTGATGCCGCATGACCAGGCGCGCGAAGGCGGTGAACGGCGAGCGCGAGGCGTCGAACCGGGAGAGGCGCTCGAGCAGGTCGAGCAGCAGGTCCTGGCGGAGGTCGTCGGCGTGGTCGGCAGCAAGGCCGAGGCGACGGGCGAGGCGGCGCGCGAGGCGGCGCGCGAGGCGCCCCGCCTCGGTGACAACCAGGTCGCGGTGGGGGATGAGATCGGGATGCGCAGTCATTCCAGCGGCTCTCGGTGGCAGGTGCGTGATGCCTCTACCCTGCCGTGGAGCCTGCCCGGTGAACTCGCAGTGTTGTGGGATCGTGTGGGCTATTTGTGGGACTGGCCCTCAATGCTCATACCGAAAGCGGTCAAGCCAGATCGATCTCTCGGGGCTTGAGCGCGAGCCGATAGCCGAACCGGTTCCTGGTCTCGATCAACGCCTCCGCACCGATCTTGCCGCCGACAACCGGGGCGAATGCCTGGCGCAGCCTTCGCACGATGTCCGAGACGTCGTGACCGTGAATCATGCCCGGGAACAGGCCGTCCTCAATTTCTCTGCGACTGGCGTGCGTGCCGTTCTCCAGCGTTCTGGCGGCGAGCAGGACGAGCAGATCGAAAGGTTGGGGCGCCATGGTAACCGTCACGCTGTCGAGCACCACGGAGCGCGCCGTCCTTCGGATGACTAGCCTCGGTGCCACCAATGGCCGGCCGCAGACGGCAGCAAGATCCAGGCGGAAGCCGGTCACCGTTTCGGGAGGCAGGAGTGCCTCGACCTCCGCATGCTCAAGTCCCTGTTCTTGGAGCGCGCGGTGCGCCTTCAGCCCCAAGTCTCGGCGGGTAGGGGTGAGCAGGAGCACAGGTCCTGTGGTGACCAGCTGGCGGATTGACCGGGCCAGCGCCTGCACCGACTGATCGCGCAGGTGCCATGCCAGGAACACGGGCATGGCCGTGGTGCCGCGTTCGAGGCAGCCGAGGGACACGAGTTGACGATCGATCCGCTCGATTGGTCCGCTCAGGCCGGCGGCTTCGGCGAGGCAAGCTGCCAGCGCCTCGGTGTCGATCTCGAACTGCTGCAGACTTCGCGGATCGACCGCCTGATCGGCCTCCTCGCCATCCAGGCTCGCCGCCCAGCACGTCGAATCGTCCCGAATGAGCGCCAACTCTCCGACGCGATCGAGCCGCCGGCTCTCGCGCAGGACGCCACGGGCCTGCAGGAGTTCGATCAGCCCAGGATCGGCGCCGTCGAGATCGATCCCGTCGAGATACCCGATCGGTCGCCGATCACTCTGCTGCAGCAGCGAGCGCAGCAACGCGTGGGAGGCAGAGGCCATTGCGGCGCAGATGCTCCATAATCTGGGGCTCGAAGGCGTCGCGGCGGAAGCTCACGCGGTCCTCGGGCTTCACCTTGACGACGATGGTCCGCACCTTGCCGTCCAGGTCGAAGTCGAAGCGAAACTTGACGTAGACGATTCGCGCGTAGCGAAGATCGACGTCCGGCAACATCTCGACGAGCTTGGCCACCGCGTTGGTCGAGTCGCGCATCGTGAACGCCCACGGCGACGAGCGCCACTTACCGTCCGGACGGCGCTCGCTGCCATCGACCTGGACCTCGGTGAGCGTTACGGCGCGAAGGGCGTGGTCCCACTCGGTGCGCATGCGGAAAGCGGCGCCGAGACGATTGATCGGCTCCAGCGTGTACAGATTGTGTGCGTCAGCTCCATCGAAGAACTCGGGCCGGCGCAGTAGGTGGACGGCGAACAACCGCGCCAGCTCCTTGCGCTCGGTCTCGGCCAGGGCGCTCGTCCGGATGAAGCCGGTCGAAGGCTGGTAGCGGATGGTGTCCTGCGAGATCTCTCGGAACGAGAGCACGCGCTCGCCGCTTTCTTCCTCGACATTGGTCGTGACCATGTTCTTACCGTGGAGGACTAGGACATTGATCTCGCCCTCCTCTGGATACCAGCGTACGTCGCAATACTTGCCGTGGTAACGTCCAGCATAGAATGCGGAGCAGGCTTCCTTGAAAGCGGCGCGGGCGTTCTGATCGTCGTGCAAGGAGTGCACGTTTTCCTCCTCGCCTGAGCGCTCGTAGGTGGAGGAGGGCTCGATGAAGGCCAAGACGTCGAGAACCCGATCGAACAGCTTGCGCTGCTCGATGTAGGCGCGCAGCGCCAGATGGCGTGGCGACAGGTGTCGGCCGTCGCCCTCACCGGCTATTTCGTCAGCCGGTACCAACACGATGCCGCGCCGATCGGCGTGCTCCTTGAGGAGCCGCGCGCCGTTCGGGGTGGCCATATGACTTACGACGTGAAGCGCATCCTTCAGCCCGTCGGGCAGATCGTCCACCACCGCAAACATTTGGAACAGCGCCTCGCGCCTATCCGGCTCGTGGGAGGGCAGGCTCGAGAGACCACCAGGGATTTGGATCTGGAAGGGGGCGAGAAGCCGCTCGAGCAGGTCCAGATCCACCGTCTTGATGAATGGACGATTGACAAACTTTCTAATGGTCCGCGCCATGGTAATCTGCAGTAGGTCATTCTTGTAGCAGCGGCAATGAACATCACCGCGATCAATCGCTAGTAGAGGCCGGCGCCGCGGTCTGTGAGAAATCTCACGCCTGCGGACGGTACCTATCCTGCAGAGCGAACTTTCCGGAAGAGCGATGCCTACCGATCGCGCTGCGGACATGGCGACCGCCGCCACGGCTAGCCGCCTCGCCGAGATCGCCGAGATCCTCGCCGCCGGCATCTTGCGCCTGCGGTCCCGGCAACTCGGCACCCATCAGGGTGACGGAGAGCAAGTCCGACTGGACTTCTCGCCCGGGCGAAGCGTGCATGCTGACCGGTTGAGACCACGGAGAAAAGCCCGGTGACCGACAGCATCGCCGCGCGATTGGCGGCCCTGCCGACGATGTCGACGCCCGACCTGAAGGCGCTGTGGCACGAGCTGAACGGCAAGCCGGCGCCGGCGTTCAACAAGATCTATTTGGTCAGCCGCCTGGCCTACCGCATCCAGGAGCTGGCCTACGGTGGCCTCAAGCCCACGACCCGGGCCAGGCTCGACGCGCTGGCCGACGGGCTTGATCCCAAGCAGGCCAGGAAGCGCGCGCCCGCGCGGTTGATCGCCGGCACTCGGCTCTGCCGCGGCTGGCAGGGTGTGGAGCATACCGTCACTGTGCTCCACGACGGTGGCTTCGACTGGCAGGGCCGGCGCTACGCCAGCCTGTCGGCTGTGGCGCGGGCCATCACCGGCACAAGGTGGAACGGCCCGCTGTTCTTCGGCCTTCGAAGTGGCAAGGCATGACCACAATGCCGCCCCGCAAGCTCCGCTGCGCGGTCTACACCCGCAAGTCGTCGGAGGAGGGGCTCGAGCAGGAGTTCAACTCGCTCGACGCCCAGCGCGAGGCCGGCATCGCCTATATCACGAGCCAGAAGGCCGAGGGCTGGGTGGCGCTGCCGGACCGGTACGACGATGGCGGCGTCTCGGGCGGTACGTTGGAACGACCGGCGCTGCAGCGACTGCTGCGCGACATCGAGGCGGGGCTGGTCGATGTCATCGTTGTCTACAAGATCGACCGCCTCAGCCGCTCGCTGATGGATTTTGCCAAGCTGGTCGAAACCTTCGAGAAGCATCGGGTGACCTTCGTCTCGGTCACGCAGCAGTTCAACACCACGACCTCGATGGGACGGCTGACGTTGAACGTGCTGCTCAGCTTCGCGCAGTTCGAGCGCGAGGTGATCGGCGAGCGGATCAGGGACAAGTTCGCCGCCAGCCGGCGCAAGGGGATGTGGATGGGCGGCAACGTCCCGCTCGGCTACAGGGTCGAGGCCAGGAAGCTGGTCGTGGTGGCAAGCGAGGCCGAGCTCGTGCGGCGCATCTTCGTCCGCTTCGCCGCCCTGGGCTCCGCGCTTAAAGTCGCGCGCGAGCTGAACACCGCCGGCGAGACGACCAAGCGCCGGCCGCACAACGGCGTGCTCATGGGCGGCCGGGCCTGGACCAAGGGCGACATCTACAATGTGCTGGCCAACCGGGTGTACCTCGGCCAAGCCGTGCACAAGGGCGTGGCCCACCCCGGCGAGCACGCCGCGATCGTCGATCAGCAGCTCTGGGACCGTGCGCACGGCGTGATGGCCGAACCCACCCGCCAGCGCGCCGCCACCACCCGGGCCCAGGTGCCGATGCTGCTCAAGGGGCTGATCTTCGGCCCGAGCGGCCGCGCGATGTCGCCCTCGCACACCAGGCGCCGCGGTCGGCTGCACCGCTACTACGTGACCCGCGAGGCGATCGCCGAGGGCTACGACAGCTGCCCGGTCAAGAGCGTGCCGGCGGCCGACGTTGAGGCGGCGGTGCTGGCGCAGGTGCAGCGGTTGCTGACCACGCCCGAGATGATCGCGCGGACCTGGAGCGCCACCAAGGGCGAACTGGACGAGCGCGAGGTGCTGGGCCGGCTCGCCGACTTCGGGTCCTTGTGGGCCGAGCTGTTCCCGGCCGAGCAGGCGCGGATCATGCGGCTGCTGGTCGAGCGGGTCGACGTGCAGGTGGACGGGCTTGAGGTGCGGCTCAGGGCCGACGGGCTGGCCAGCCTCGTGGCCGAGCTGCGGCAGCAGCCGACGACGGCGAAGGCGGCCTGACCATGCAGGGCGAGAGCCGGCTGGAGGGCGGCACCCTGGTGGTGCGCATCCCGATGCGGCTGGGGCGGCAGCGCGGGCGCAAGCGCATCCTGGCGCCCGACGGCAGCGAGCTGACGCCACCCACCAAGCCGCAGCCGGACGGGGTGCTGGTCAAGGCGCTGGCCCGGGCCTGGCGCTGGCAGCGGCTGCTGGACAAAGGCACATACAGCTCGGTGACCGAGATCGCGGAGGCCGAGAAGATCTCCAAGAGCTATGTCAGCCGAATCCTGCGGCTGGCGCTGCTGGCGCCGGACATCGTCGAGGCGATCCTGGGCGGAAGGCAGCCGTCGACCTGGGAACCCGAACTGCTCCTGAAGCCATTTCCTGGCGACTGGTCGGAGCAACGCAAGGCACTTCTCTCAGAAAATTCCAGCAAATCATTGTGTTAACGACGCATCGCCGCGCTGCTCACCCAAATCGATCCCGCGCTTTACCATTGCAGCAACGTCATTGCTGCAACAGGATTGACGGGCCGCCTCCCGGCGCTTATATTCAGCGCAGACAAGGGTTGGCGTGGTCGAGAAATGCAGCTTTCCGAAGTCGTCGAGATCCTGCCGGGAGTTCCGTTCCGCACTCGCATCGAGAGCGAAAAGAACGGCGCCTGCATCGTCGTGCAGGCGCGGGACCTCGTCGGCGACGGCACGGTTGACCTTGTAGGTGCCGCCCGCATTGCCGCGCCGCCCAGTTCGACAAGGGGGCTTCTGAAGCCGGGCGATGTCTTATTGCAGCCGCGCGGCAACCGGTACTCGGTCGGCAAGATGGACGACGTCACCGGCCCCACCGTGGCAGCGGCGCCCCTCTACATCCTCCGATGTCGCGCCAAGGACGTCGATCCCGACTTCCTCGTCGCGTTCCTCGAGGCGGCGTCGACCCAGAGCATATTGCGCCAGGACGCCGTCGGAACCCACGTTCCGCAGATTCCCAGGCAGGCCCTCGAAGCCCTGCACATCGAGCTTCCCGACCTCTCAAGCCAGATCAGGCTCGCCGACCTCGCCCGGCTCGAACGCCGCGAGATCGAGGTGATGGACCGCCTTCGCGTAGCGCGGGGCCGGCTCTTCGACCTGGCTTTGCGGGAGATCGCGAAGAAAAGCCGGAAGCGCGCCAACGCTCCCGGCTCCATCCCGGGCCTCAAAGGTGCGCGAACACCCTGAGGTCCATTGTCCAACTGTCTTAGACGAAAGGCACTTTACGCATGTCCATCACGATCGGCAACTACAGCTTCGAGGGCCCCTTCGGCAACATCACCGACCTTCGTAACAATTCCGGCGTCTATGCGATCCTCAGCCGGCGGACCAATGCGGACCGCTACACGGTGATCGACATCGGCGAGGCCGGGTGGATCCAGGACCGTGTTGCCAACCACGACCGGCGGGATCAGTGGGGGCGCAACAACCACGGCACTCTCGCCGTCGCGACCCTCTACTGCGACGACGCGGCGCGGATGCGGATCGAGCGGGAGCTGCGTGTCCAGTTCAGCCCGGTATGCGGCGTACGCTGATAGCAATCGAGGGCGGGCGGGCGCGCCAACGCCCGCCCGATCCAAAGGAGATAACCATGGCAGACAAGACCACCCTCGACGACGTCAAGCGGATCGCCTGGGCAGCATGCGACACCTTCCGTGGCGTGATCGACGCCTCGGAATACAAGGACTTCATCCTCGTCTTCCTGTTCCACAAATACGTCAGCGACGTTTGGAAGGAGCATTATCAGGAGGCCGACCAGCGCTATCAGGGCGACCAGCTCCGCATCGAGCGGAAGATGGCCCGCGAGCGCTTCGTCATCCCGAAGGGCGCGAGCTTCGACGACCTTTACCGTCAGCGCAACGCCGACAACATCGGCGAGCTGATCGATCAGGCGCTCGACGCTATCGCCGAGGCGAACAAGACCAAGATCGGCGACGCGTTCGCCGACGTCATGTTCAACAGCGAGACGAAGCTCGGCGATACCAGGAACCGCAACCGACGCCTGAAGTCGCTCATCGAGGATTTCGCGAAGCTGGATCTACGGCCCTCCCGGGTGGTCAGCAACGGCGCGGATCACAAGACCGCCGAGGATGTCATCGGCGAGGCCTACATCTATCTGATCGAGCGCTTCGGCTCGGAGGCGGGCAAGAAGGCCGGCGAGTTCTACACGCCGCGCCAAGTCGCGCGCGTGCTGGCAAGGATCGCCGCCCCTCAGCCGGGCGACCGCATCTGCGATCCCGCCTGCGGCTCGGGCTCCCTGCTGATCAAGGCTGCGGAAGACGTCGGCTCGCGGGACTTCGCTCTGTTCGGGCAGGAAGTGAACCGCGGCACCTGGGGCTTGGCGCGCCTCAACATGTTTCTGCACGGCATCGACGGGGCCCGTCTGGAATGGGGTGACACGCTCAACGACCCGAAGCTCGTCGACGGCGCCAGCCTGATGAAGTTCGACGTCGTCGTCGCCAATCCGCCGTTCAGCCTCGACAAGTGGGGCGCCGAGAGCGCAGAGAACGACCGCTTCGGCCGCTTCTGGCGCGGCGTGCCGCCGAAGTCCAAGGGCGACTGGGCCTTCATCACTCACATGATCGAGGCGGCGAAGACGCGCGAGGGGCGCGTCTCGGTGGTCGTCCCGCACGGGGTGCTATTCCGTGCCGGCAAGGAAGGCATCATCCGCAAGGCGGTGATCGAGGAGAACCTGCTCGACGCGGTCATCGGCCTGCCGCCGAACCTGTTCCAGACCACCACGATCCCAGTCGCGGTGCTGCTGTTCGACCGGCGGCGCGAGAAGGGCGGCGCGCTGGCCGCCCGGCGCGACATCTACTTCATCGACGCGAGCCGGGACTTCCAGCAGGGGAAGAACCAGAACCAGCTCCTCGACAGCCACGTCGACCGCATCATCTCGGCGCTGGCCGCGCGCGAGGATGTAGAGCGCTACGCCAGCGCCGTCCCGATCGACGAGGTGAAGGAGAACGGCTTCAACCTCAACATTCCCCGTTACGTCGACACGTTCGAGGCCGCGGAGGAAGTCGACATCGGCGAGGTGCAGAAGGAGATCGACGCACTCGAAAACGAGCTCACCGCCCTGCGCGCCAAGATGCGAGAGCATCTGAAGGAGCTCGGGCTCAATGTCTAAGGGCGCAGTTGTCGCGTCGCATCTTGAGAACCGGTGGCGAGTTCAGCGTCTCGCCTCGCTTGTAGATCCTCGACGACCGGTAACTTATGGCGTCGTCCAGCCCGGTGAACACGATCCAGAGGGTATTCCTCTGGTACGCGGCGGGGACTTCGCCAGCGGATGGCGTCCGCTCCAAGAGTATCGTCGTGTCGCTCCCCACATCGAGCGTCGCTTCGCACGTGCGCGTTTGCGCACAGGCGACATCGTGATCACGATCAAGGGAGACGTAGGCTCCTGTGCCATCGTTCCGGATTTTCTAGATGGAGCGAACATTAGCCAGACGAACGCACGACTTGCCATTGATCAAAATAAAGCCGATCCGGCATTTGTTCTGCTTTTCCTTCGTTCTGCAGAGGGGCGTCGCCAGATTGCTGCCGCCACGAAAGTCGGCGTTCAACCGAGCCTTATTTTTCAGGACATACTGGACTTCAAGCTACCGATTCCTCCGATAGAGGTTCAGCGCCGAATAGCGGCTCTCCAATCGACATGGGATGCAGCGCTGGATCGGCTGTCCCGACAGATCGAGCACAAGGAGAAGCTGCTTTATTCAATCCGCGAGCGCCTCATCCACGGTTCTCACCGTCTTTGTGGCAGAGATTCACCGTGGCCAATGATCGCGCTCTCTGAGGTGACTAAGCAGCTTACCGAGCGCAACGGCGCCCGCTTCGACCGCGATCTCGTTATGGGCGTGACCAAGGCCGAGGGCATCGTGCCCATGAGGGAGCACATCGTCGCGGAGGACATTAGCCGGTATCTGGTCCTGCCGCCCAACGGCTTCGCCTATAACCCGATGCGCATCAACATCGGCTCCATCGCTATGTCCTCGCACGAGGACGACGTCATCGTCAGCCCCGACTATGTCGTGTTCGCTTGCAAGGAAGATCGGCTGCATCCGCGTTTCCTGAACCATCTGCGTCGGACGAAGGCTTGGTCCGATTTCATGACCATCGCCGGAAACGGTAGCGTCCGCGTCCGCATCTACTATGCGAGCCTCGCCGAGTTCGAATTTCACCTGCCGCCGCTCGATGAGCAGCGGGCCATCATCGAAGTGCTCGACGACGCCGAGCAGGAAATCGCCGCCCTCGAGGCCGAACGGGCCGCGCTCGCCAAGCAGCGCGACGCGCTCGCGACCGAGCTGCTGACGGGGCGCCTCCGGGTGCCACAGGCGGAGGCAGCGCCATGAAGTTCGAGGTCTACTGCGACGAGGCCCTTCCGGACCTCTTCACCTCTCAGCGCGCGCGCGCCCGATACCTGATGATCGGCAGCCTCTGGCTGCCGGCCGAGATGCGCGAGGAGGCCAAGGCCAGGGTCGCCGAGCTGCGGGCGCGCCATGCCGTCTGGGGCGAGATGAAGTGGACGAAGATCTCCCCGTCGAAGCAGGCCTTCTATGAGGAACTGGTCGACGTCTTCATGTCCTTCGGCATGAACATGCGTTTTCGCTGCATCGCTGTCGATCGCGAGCAGGTGAACCTCGCGCTGCATCAGAACGACGGCGAGTTGGGCTTCTACAAGTTCTACTACCAGCTCCTGCACCACTGGATCCTGGACTTCAACGAGTACCGCATCTTTTGCGACCTGAAGACCAACCGGGATCGCAAGCGGCTGCACGACCTCCAGCGCTGCCTGCACTATTCCAACCTCTCCGCCACGATCGCCGACATCCAGTCGCTGCCATCGCCCGAAGTCGCTCTGCTTCAGCTGTGCGACGTGCTGCTCGGCGCCGCCTCCAGTCGCATCAACGAGACGCTCGGGGCGGGCACCGCCAAGGAGGCCGTCGTCCGGAGACTGGAGGAGCGGCTCAACCGCAGGCACATCGGGCCGACATCGAGGACGGAAGAGAAGTTCAACGTTTTCAAGATCCGTCTAGGCGGAGGCTGGTGATGCCGCTGCCGCCTCTTCTCCAGCTGCCCGACGTGGCCGCCTATCGGCAGCATTTCGTGGACACCTACTGCCGTGGGGTGATCGAGACGCATGACGGCATTCGCGTTTTCTTCCAGCAGCAGAAGTTCGGCCACGCCTTCTACGAAAGCACCAATCGCGATGGCGCCAAGAACGCCTTCTCGTGGGTGCGGGCGGAGCGCATGAACTGGATCGAAGCGACGCTGACCGACCCGGCCGCCATCCGCTACCAGGGATGGGTGGCCAGGACGCGCAGCTACGACCCGGCACGGAGGGTTGACCTCCTCTTTGAGGATTTCGTGGTTGTCCTGGGATTGGGCCTGAACCGAGACGGAGCGCTCAGGGCGAACTTCATCACCTGCTATCAGGCGGACAACAGCGTGGCCAAGATCCGCACCTCGCCCCTCTGGACAAGGGTGGACTGCCTCAATGCGCTTCGCTGAAAAAGTTTGGGCGCTGATTCGCCATGCTGGCTCAGCGCCCGAAGCCTCGATTGGTTCAAAGCCGATAGGCAGTGAACTCGTGGATATACGTGCGAGCTTAGCGCCCAAATGTCAAGGATTTCTTGATCGGCCAGATGCCCCCTCCCGGCTCGGAGGCAGGATTGTGGTGCGTCGCTGGCCTATCCAAGTGTCTGATATAATTGATGATTGTCTCGGCCAAGGTCCCGAGTTAGCGAGTCTGGGCCGAAAGGGAGCCGGCCGATGAGCAAAGCGCCGTTCCCCCGCGTCCAGGACACCGAGAAACATCTCTCGCAGCTTCCGGCGCTGCATCTCCTTCAGAAGATGCGGCCCCGCTGGCGGCTGCTCACCCGAGAGGAAGCGGAGCGCGAGCGAGGCGGCAAGCGCGCCAATGTCTACCTGGATGGCATCCTGAAGGAGAGCCTTGCGCGCATCAACCGGGTGGAGCTCCGCGGGCAGTTCTACCCCTTCACCGAAGGCGGACTTGCGGAGGCCATAGAGCGGCTGAAGCGCCCGCGCCCATCCGGCCTGCTCCGCATCAACGAGGAACTGACCGACTTGCTGCTTCTGGGCACGGCGGTGGAGCAGACGGTAGACGGGCTCACCCGGGCGTTCCAGGTCAAGTTCGTGGAATGGGCAGACCCGTCAGCCAACGTGTTCCACGTCTGCGCCGAGTTCGATGTCGAGCGCGAGCACACGACGGATACGCGGCGCCCGGACCTTGTGCTGTTCGTGAACGGCATTCCCTTCGCCGTGATGGAGTGCAAGGGCCCGTCGACAGGGGTGGAGCAGGCGGTTTCTCAGCACATCCGCAACCAGCAGGACGGGGAGATTCCCGTTCTCTTCCGCACGGTTCAGTTCCTTGTCGCGACCAACAAGAATGACGTGCGATACGGCACCGTCGGCACTGCCGCCTCCTTCTGGTCGAAGTGGGCCGAGCTCGAGGATAGCGAGGCTGATGTCCTGGCCGCGATCAACGCGCCTCTCGATGCCGACCAGAACCGGCAGACCTTCGCCGACGGCTTTCGCGAGGACCGTGCCTCCTACGACGCTCGGTTCGGACAGGGCGACAGGCTCGTCACCGAACAGGACCGCGTGTTGTGGGCGCTCGCCCGCCCGGAGCGTCTGCTCGATCTGGCCCGCCGCTTCACGCTGTTCGACGCCCGCGAGAAGAAGATTGCGCGCTACCAGCAGTTCTTCGCCGTCCAGAAGATCCTTCGCCGTGTTACCGGCGAACGCGACGAGGAAGAGCGGCGCCGGGGCGGCGTGATCTGGCACACCCAGGGCTCGGGCAAGTCGCTGACGATGGTCATGCTGGCGCGCGCCCTCGGCCTCGAACCGTTGATCCCCGATCCTCGCATCGTCCTGGTGACCGACCGGATCGACTTGGACGAACAGCTAGAGGGCACTTTCAAGGCGTGCGGCCTGGAGCCCAAGCGCGCGACCACAGGCCGAAACCTGCTCGATCTCGTCGCAACCGAGAAGCGGGCCGTCGTCACCACCCTCATCAACAAGTTCGACACCGCCCTGAACGTCCGCGACTTTTCCGACCCGTCGGAGGACGTCTTCCTGCTGGTCGACGAGAGCCATCGCGGACAGTACGGCCGGCTTCATTCCCGGATGCGGAAGATCTTTCCCAACGCCTGCTATCTGGGCTTCACCGGCACGCCGATTCTCAAGACCGAGAAGAACACCGCCGCCAAGTTCGGGGGCATCATTGACGTCTACGCGATCGACCAGGCGGTCAAGGACAAGGCGGTCGTGCCGCTCCTGTACGAGGGCCGTCATGTCGAGCAGCGTGTCGACGAGACGGCCATCGACGCATGGTTCGAACGTGTGTGCGCCGGGCTTTCCGAGGATCAGAAGGCGGACCTCAAGCGGAAATACGCCAGGACAGCGCGCCTGTTCCAGACCGAGCAGACCATCGCCCTGATTGCCTTCGATGTGTCGGAGCATTTCCGCCGCACATGGAAGGGGACGGGATTCAAGGGACAGCTGGTGACTCCCTCCAAGCGCTCCGCCATCCTCTACAAGCGGGCGCTGGACGAGCTGGGCGTGGTCACTTCCGAAGTCATCATCTCGGCGCCCGACGACCGCGAAGGCGAAGAGCGGATCGACGAGGCCTCTTCGGACGAGGTCACGCGGTTCTGGAAGACGACCATGGACCGCTACGGCGACGAGGCGACCTACAACTCGCGCATCATCGAAGCGTTCAAGAAACGGGAGGATCCAGAGATCCTGATCGTGGTCTCGAAGCTTCTGACGGGCTTCGACGCCCCCCGCAACACCGTTCTCTACCTGGCGCGCCCGCTCACGGAGCACAACCTGTTGCAGGCTATCGCTCGGGTGAACCGTGTCGCGGAAGGCAAGGACTATGGCTACATCGTCGACTATTGCAGCGTCCTTGGTGAGTTGAACCAGGCTCTGTCGAGCTACTCGGCGCTCGAAGGCTTCGATGAGGCCGACCTCGCCGGAACGGTCACGTCGATCAACACAGAAATCGAGAAGCTCGGCCAACGGCATTCGGAATTGTGGGACGTCTTCAGGGGCATTGCGAATACGGCGGATGAGGAGGCGCTGGAGCAGCATCTGGCAGACGAGGCCCGGCGCGACGAGTTCTACGACCGCCTGAACGCCTTCTCCAGGACGTTGGCCATCGCTCTGTCGAGCCACGAGTTCGCGAACGAACCCTCGAACCAGCGCCGCATCGGCGGCTATCGCGACGACCTTCGCCGTTTCGAGAATCTCCGCCGCGCCGTGAGAACGCGCTACCAGGATGCAGTGAACTACGGGCAGTACCGCAAGCGGATCGAAAAGTTGCTCGACACTTACGTCGTAGCGGACGAGGTCCGCCCGATCACGGACCTCGTCAATATCTTCGACGAGGATGCCTTCGCCGAGGTTCTGAACTCCAACGAGTCCACGGCAAGCCGCGCCGACGCCATCGCCCACGCCACGAAGCGGACCATCGACGAGCGGTGGGAGGAAGACCCGACATACTACAAGCGATTCTCGGAGCTCATCCGCCAGGCGATCGAGGATTTCCGGGCCAAGAGCATCTTCGACCTCGAGTATCTCAAACGCGTGCGGGAGATCCGCGACCAGATGGTACGCCGGGATACGGCGGACATTCCTGAGCCGGTCAGGGACGATCCACTTGCGCGCGCCTTCTACGGCTGCATTCGCGAAAGTTTGACCGGCATTCAGGGTTCCAGCAATGCCGATGGCGAGGCGATGAGCGCAGAGGCCGCCGCGCACCTGGTGGGCATCATAAACAGCCATCGGCGGGTGGACTGGGCGCAAGATCCGGATGTCGAGAACGCCATAAAGAATGACATCGACGACTACATCTTCGATGTCATTCGCGGTGAGCATAATGTGCCGATTTCGACAGAGGCGATCGACGCCCTCATCGATCGCCTGTTGATGGTCGCACGTCGGCAGCCAGCCTGATGATCAGGTCCACGACCTATGGCAATGCGGTGATCGAATATACGCTTACCCGAAGTCCGCGCTCGTCCCTCTCGATCTCGGTGCTGCCGGATGGCGCCGTCACTGTCGCCGCTCCAGAAGCGGCGAGTCCTGTCGAGATCGATGAGCGCGTCAGACGGCGCGCCCGCTGGATCCTGCGCCAGCAGAGGCGCTTCGCGGCGTTTCGGCCGAGGACGCCCCCACGGCAGTTCGTCGGCGGAGAGACTCATCGCTATCTAGGCCGGCAATACCGCCTGAAGATTGACACCGCCGAAAGGGATCGGGTTCTGATCCGGTCCGGCCGACTCGTCGTAGAGACTCGATTCCCGGAAGATCGGGATTGGACCAGGGTATTGGTCCGCCGCTGGATGCGTCAGCGAGCGCGAGAGGTGCTCAAGAAGCGGTACGAGGAAGCCCGGCCCACCATGGCGGCCTTGGGGATCGAACCGCCGCCGTTGATGATCTGTCCCATGAAGAAGCGTTGGGGCAGCCACACGTCGTCGGGGCGGGTCCTGCTGAATGACATGCTGATAGCGGCGCGGCGAGATTGCATCGATTATGTGATCGTGCATGAGCTCTGCCATGTCGTCGAGCCGAACCACTCACCCCGCTTCTTCCGCCTCCTGAACCGCCACATGCCTGATTGGGAGCGCCGCAAGGAACTCCTCGAAAAGTCGATGATCTAGAATCCAAAGGAGCCGAGTTGGATGGAGGGCTTTCCCGGCCGCCGAACAGAATTCGAAATTGGAGCTCAGCGCGTCCGAATCCTTCTCTTAAATACAATGCTCTAGAAGCCGCACCAGAACGGCCGCAGTCCAGATGTCAAGAGAAAAAGGGCGGAGAGAGAACGCTCGGAGTTGATTGGACACCTTCTGTCATCGGGCGGTG
>JRYC01002639.1_pt1 | contig 22076 bp, 25 predicted proteins | sample 235301 | NCBI WGS metagenome assembly JRYC01 (sample SAMN03074211, study PRJNA261470) | activated sludge metagenome | biome: Common Effluent Treatment Plant; feature: Wastewater; material: Activated sludge; isolation source: activated biomass of a common effluent treatment plant treating...
GGCGACCTCTAGAGTGCGATTTGAGGCTGGCCGGGTTGACCGTGGCTTCCACGGATTGACCATCGTTGCTAACTGTCTTGAAATCTCTTAACAATCTCGGCTCGTCAATCTAGCGGTCGGTTCAGAAATTCCGCCAGATCGACGCTTCCGGCTTCCACCTCGCTTCCACTCCTAGCGGGCCGATAGGATATGCCGCGACTGACGAAGCGTGTCGTAGATGCGGCTCGGCCGGGCGACAAGGATCTCTTCGTCTGGGATGACGAGCTGCGCGGGTTCGGTCTGCGGGTCCGGCCAAGCGGTCGGAAATTCTACGTCGCCCAGCGCAAGCGCGACGGCCGCACCGTGCGCGTGATGCTGGGCGAGCACGGCCGGGACCTCACGTGCGAGCAGGCCCGCCAGAAGGCCGAGGCCGAGCTGCCGCAGCTACTCGCCGTCGCCGATGCCAGTGACGCCAGGAAGGCCGACATCACCCTCGCCGAGCTATGCGATCGTTGGATCGCCGCCGGCTGCCCGCGGGCCAAGCCTGGCCGCGACGGCCGGGCAGCTCTGAAGCCAGGCAGCGCGGCCATCTACAAGAGCGGCGTGGCCCGCCACATCAAGCCGCTGCTGGGCGACCGGAAGCTCGCGAGCTTGACCCAGGTCGACCTGGCCAAGTTCCAATCGGACGTCGCGGCCGGGAAAACGGCCACCTCCGAGAAGACGAAGAAGCGGGGTCGGGCCAGGGTGACGGGCGGCCCCGGTATCGCAGGCCGCGTCACCGCCTACTTGGCCTCGATCCTGACCTGGGGCCGGAAACATGGGCTGCTCGCCGCCAACCCCGCCGCCGGCGTCGAGATCATCCCGTCCGGCCGGCGCGACCGCTATCTGTCGGCCGAGGAGCTGCGGCTGTTGGGCAAGGCCTTGACCGCGGCCGAGCGCGACGGGGCAAATATCGGCTTCGTCGCGGCGTCCCGGCTGTTGGCGCTGACCGGCTGCAGACGCAACGAGATCATGAATCTGACGTGGCGCGAGGTCGACCTCGAGGCCGGCGTGCTGCGGCTCCGGGACAGCAAGGGCGGCCCGAAGCTGGTCCCGCTGACGCCGATCGCGCGCCAGGTGCTGGACGCCATGCCAAGGATCAAGGATGTCGATTGGGTATTCCCGGCGTCACGCGGCGCCGGCCCGGCCCGCGGCCTCAACAAGTTCTGGCGCGATCTTCGGGCCAAGGCAGGGCTCGATCGCGATGTGACGCCGCATGTGCTCCGGCACACCATGGGCAGCGTGGCGGTCTCCGGTGGAGCCAGCACCTTCCTGACATCGAAGGTTCTGGGCCACGCGACGCCGAGGACTACCGAGCTGTTCTACGCCCATCACGGCCTGGCGCCGGTGGCATCGGTGATGGAAGCGGCCAGCGGGAAGATCGCCGCCGAGCTGCTCGGCCTGCCACCAGCGCCGGAGCGGCCTAAGAGGAGGAGAAAGAAGGCCGAGCCCTCCCCATGAGGGGATCCGTGTCACGCGGAGGTGGAACCGTCAGGTCCGGCGAAGCGCCGGTCCAGGGATTGAGCGAGGTCCAGGCCACTGCCAAGGCGGGCATCAGCAGCTCGGGCTGGTCGAGATCGAGGCCGACATCCGGCAGGGCACGCGGCGGGATGCCGTGCTGTTCAGCGTCGGGGCCAATGCGGCGCACGGGTTGCGGCGGACCAACGAGGACAAGCGGCGGGCCGTCACGACGCTGCTGAGCGATCCGGAATGGTCGGCGTGGAGCGACAGCAAGATCGCTACCATAGCGAAGGTCGACCACAAGACGGTCGCGAAATGGCGCGGTGAGCATCTTGGGAATTCCCAAGATAACGAGCGTCCCGCCACTCGCGCCGTCGAGCGCAACGGCACGGTCTACCAGCAGAACACCGCCAACATCGGGCGGCGGGCCGAGCCGATTACCGGGCCAGCCAAGCGCGACGCCATGCCGGCCCCTGTCCGCTCGACGGTAGGCGAGGCCATGCGCGCCGCGCCGCCCGGTCCGACGCCGCTGCAGCAGCGCCACATCGGGCTCGCGCTCGCCAGGCCTCGGCCGACGCGCTGCGCGCGCAGGATGGCGATGGTGGCGAGCCGGCCGCGGCGGGGCCGGCTCCGGGAGGCCTCGGCGGAACGTCTCAGGCCGCCAGGGCGTCCAGCTCGGCCTGCACGTAGGTCATCGTGTAGATCAGCGTCATGACGCCCCGCGCCTCGCCTTTGGCGGCCAGCTCGGGCGCCGAGCAGCCGACATAGGTGACGTTGGCCAGCAGCGTGCCGGCCTCCGGCAGGTCGACCCAGCGGGCCAGGGCGTTGAACGCCTCCGCCCGGGCGCGGCTCAGCTCGGCCGGCACCTGGTCGCGCTCGCTGCACGCGACCCCGACGTCGATCGTCACGTCGGCCTCGCAATGCTGCAGCCCGGCCGACACGTTCTGCGCCAGCTCGCCGCCGTCCTGCAGGATGGCGATCGGGAGGTTGGCGCAGGCCTCGAGGAGGAACTCGGTGTTACGGCCCGTCTTCTGGAAATAGGCGCTGGCGGCGAGCAGCCGCTCGATCGCCCGATAGGCCAGCTCGCGGCGGCTCACGGTCATCATGGTGCATCTCCGAGGTAGCGCTCGATGCGCGTCTGAAGGTCGCTCCCGGCCTCGGCGGCGCGGCGGTCCAGATCCAGCAGCTTGCGCATCTGTGCCGAGGGGATCAACGTGAACATCACCACGGTCTGGGTGCCGCGGCCCGCCCTGAGCACCCGGCGGCCATGCGCCTCGCCACGACGGCGGCTGAAGCCGACCTTGAAGTCGTCGGCCACCAGCACGGGGTAGCGGCCGAACTGGCCGGCCGGAACGAAGCGCAGCTCGATCCCCGCCTCGGCAAAGCTGGCCGGGTTCATCCGGTGGCCGTCGCGGTCCTTCCTGACATTGGAGGTGGGAATCGCCAGGTATTTGCCGGCCAGCGGCCGGATCGTGGCGCCGGTCAAGAAGGCATGCACGATGTCGTCGGCCTTGGTGAACACGAGCGCCGATGCCGCCGCGCTGGGCCTGACCGGGGAATTGTACTTCGCGCCGGGGCCGCCGGCCTTCGGGTAGACGCCAACCTTCCAGGTCTGTCCCATCCGCGGGCCGAGCGCAGAAGTCGTGTCGACGTAGAGCCCGGCCTTGACCTTGTCACCCGATTCGATCACCGCCCTGGTGATCGCCCTGGCCATCCGCGCGTGCTCGGTCTCGGCGAGACGGCCGAGGTGCTGCAGGCCCTGGACCTCGATCTTGATGTTGAGCACGTCTGTCCTTCCCCTTCCTCGAGGTGACGAGCGGACGGGGCCGAAGCCCCGCCCGCCGGCCGGGCCTTGGGGGCGAACATGAAGAACCCCCTTGCCCGGCTGCCGATGTTGTTTCGGGCACCTTCGGCTGGCCCGCGCGCCGTGCCGGCAGAGCCGGCGCGATGGAAAACCAGAGTCAGGCGCCGGCGCCGGCCCGCCGGTCGAGCCGGGTGCCCGGTGCCGAAGCCGCGATGCTCGGGACCGCGGCAGCGAAAGCTGGATCGCTCATACTGGGCTCCTGTGGCCGGCAGCGGCTCGGGCTCGCGCAGCGTGGCGCTCCCCGTCGACCGTGCCGCGGCCGACGTATCGCTCCGGCGCCGCAGCCCGAAAGACCCTGTCCCAACCGAAGTTCTCGGAGGCCGGTCCCGCTGCGGCGCCAGAGCCGGCGCTGCTGCCGGTGCTGCCGGTGATCGACTGATACCGTTCGGCCTCCGGCACGAAGCGATGCGCACGATCCGACATCTCGCCCTCACAATCCAAGAATGGCCCGCGGATCGGCATCCGGCCGGCGCGGTATCTCAATACCCAAGCCCTCGGCGGCCTCGATCGCCGCTTCCTCGCCCCGCTCGACCGCGAGGATCTCCGCGTCGATCGCCTCGATCTGCGCGGCACGGTCCTGAGTGCTGAGCGGCGCGGGCCGCGCCTTCATGGCCGCCTTCGCCTCGGTCAGGAGGACACGCCGAAGCCCGTCCGGCGTCACGGCGGCGAGCAGGCTGATCATGGCGCGCGGGCTCTGGGTCAGCAGCTCGAGTAGGTCACCCGCGCCGTTTTCCGCGTTGATGAGGTAGCCGCCGGTACTGCCGCGCTCCGACGCCGCGAACCTGATCCAGCCGTCGAGCCGTCGTCCCACCTCGTCGATCGGCACCGGGGCCGCCTCGACAATGGCGCGACTCTCGCGAAGCGTCTCGACCGAGGCGCGCAGCCGCTCGACCATGGCACGATGATCCTGGGGTGCCGTGGTCATTGGTGATCGTCCAACGAGTATCCGTTCGACCGGAGCCACTCCTCGACATTGCGGACGAGGCTGCCCGTCTCGCTCATCTCCGGCGCGAGCTGATCGAGCAGCTCGCGCTTCCGGTTGGCGCTCGCGAGCAATCGCTCGACCTGTGCCACGATGGGCTTCAGGGCCTCAGGGACCGGCTCTTCGACCGGCCCGCCACCACGATATCTGTAGAACGTCACTTTCGCGGCCTTGCGGTCGACCTCGTGGCGCTGCCCGCCAGCGTTCGACCCGAGATAGCCGACCTGCCGCAGCGCCTCTTCCCGGGCGAATTCCGCCGTCTCGCGGGCCGCCTCCCAGACGGCCCTGGCCTTCAGGGCGCGCAGTCGCAGGGCTTCGAGCTTCCGGGCGGCCGCTGGCGGCAAGGCGCGCCGCCCGTGCGCCGGGATGGACAGGCCGTGCCGCGGTGCCGCGATGCCGGTGAATATTCCGCCCATGGAAAGCTCCGTTGGTGCAGCGCGACTATGCCGTCGCCGCGATCTCGCCGCATAGGGATCAACCCAAGCGTGAAGAGCCCGTTGATCCCCGAGCGGCGCGGACCGACTTCACGACGTCGGCCAGCCCGACCTCGGGCGCGTCATCGCCGGCCTCGAGGAACAGCTCGTAGGCGCAGCGCTGCAGCGCCATCGCGCTGCAGCCAGGCGCCGCCGCCTCCAGGGCGGCGACGGCTCGCCACCGGGGCGGCGGCCCGTCGAGGTGCTGCACGGTGGAAGCCCGCCGGCCCGTCCATCCGGCGGTCCGCCGCCCCAGCTCGACCTCGGCGCGACCCGCCTCGCGGCACAGTCGCTCCAAGGTCCAAGCCAGGTCGCCATCCAAAGCCTCGGCAACCGCAGGGGCCGCCAGGCACCCGCCGGGATCGACGGCAACGCGTGTCCAAGGATCCGTGGCGTCCAGCTCCACCGCGAGCGCTGCGGAAAGCTCGGCGATGCGCCGCAGCCTGGCACGGACCTGGCCGAGGGAGGGGCTGGCGCGCCAAAGGTTGCGCTCGCGGCGGTACTCCGCGACCAGCTCGGCCCAGCGCTCGGCAGGGATCGGGTCAGGCGTCGGGCTCGCCATCGCCGAACTGCCGAGTGGAGAATGCCTTCCATGCCGGCAGATCGTAGCGCTCCCCGGCCCGCCCGGCCAAGTGCTCCCAGAACGCCGGCGGGTTCATCACCATCTGCAGCTCTTCATCCGCGCCGAGAACACCGGCGGCGCGAAGGCGATCCTCGATCTTGGTCCAGACGTGATAAGTAATCGCGCCGGAGAGGGCGAAAACCTGTTCCATCCGGAGCTTGGCTGCCACGCTGAGGATCGCCACGTCTTCATGGACATCGTGGAGAGCCCAGGCCAAGTGCGACTTCAGGACCTCGATCGCCTCGGGGTTCATCTGGGGCTCTGCCGGAGATGCCGCCTTGACCGCCGGGGCGGGAGGAGCCGCCGGCTCGCGGAGCACCTTCGGGTGCCGCGCCGGGTCGAGGTGCGCGTACATCCACCGGCGGACCGCCGATAGGCTCACCATCCCATCATGCAGCACCGGCATTCCCATATTCTTGCACTGGGTGATCCGGCTGCGCGACAGGCCGAGCCTCCGCGCAGCTTCGGCCTGGGTCATCACGTCGTCATCGTCGCTCATGACACCTCCGGATGCACGCGATGCGTGTAGTTTCTAGGACTAAACAGGCCATTGTTTAGCCGTAGAGTGTTAAGTATAGAAAATAAACCTCACACTGGCGCGGTGCCACGGCTCCGCCTCCCGTGTACGTTCTCGGCCAGGAAGGACCCGTCACTTGGTAATGTGTTGATCTATTGGACATATCGACATGCATCGGACCGATCCAGTCGGGCTGGTGATCGGCGGCGATAGGATCGGAGTTGGTTGTGTTCCGATCTCGGTCTGATGCATCCAGGATCGGTGTCTCTGAGGCCGGCGATCCGTAGGGCGGCCTCGCGGGTGGCGCCTTCACCGGCTTGGATGTGAACGCCGATGTTCCCCGATTCGGCGGCGGGCCCCCCGGCGCTACGGGAGCCGAGTGGGGACGATAGCCGTCCGGCTTGCGGGCCGTCACAGCTCGGCCTCGCCCCGCAGCGTCACCTCGGCAGGGTCGGCCTCGGGCATGTCGGCCGATCTGAGGTTATCGAGGTTATCGGGGCTGTTTTGCCGCTCCCTATAGAAAGTGTCAGATTCATTCTCCTGACATTTTCCCGCGTTGGGGGGAAAAGCAGGCGAATAACCTCTATAACCTCTGCCGCGCCCGACCTCTTCGACGCGCCAGGTCGCGCCCGATCGGCGTTCCTCGGCCTGGACCAGGCGGCGGCCATCCTCGATCCGGCCCGCGGCCTTGCGGACGAACCAGGCCAGCCGCTTGACGTTGAGCCGCCGACCGTCGCTGCCGATCTCGTTGAGGATCGCGAGGAGCCGGGCCACGGCCTTGTCGTCGTCGGTGCGCTGGTCCACCAGCGGCAGGTGCCTGGTCGCCTCGGCTACGACCTGGGCCAGCGTCCGCTCGGCCGGGCCGAACACCGCCAGCCAGGCCGCGGTCAGCTCGGCCAGGCGCTCGCGGACCGGGTCGCGCTGCTCCAGCGCGGCTCTCGTCTCACAGGGATCCGCACAGCCGAGCCAGACCAAGGGCAGCCGGCACCACTTCTCCCAGTCCTCGAAGCGACCGTAGGTTGGGACATCGAGGCGAGGCGACCCGGCCGCGAGATAGGCTCGAATAATGGTCAAGGCAGCGGCGATGTAGTCGGCCCGCCAGCGCGGCACTTCTTCGTGCAGATTGACCCGGAACTGTCGTTCCTCGGGCCGCTCCATGTCCGGGTCGATCCGCGCCAGCAGCATGCGGCTGGTCAAATCGCCGACGATGGTCAGGTTGTTGCCGGTAATCAGCCAGGTCGTGCAGGTCGGCACCGAGACGGTGCGCGACACGCCGAGCAGCCGATCCTTGAAGATCGGCTCGGTCAATACGGAGCACAGCGTGTCGCTGCCGAACGAACGCTCGACATTGTCGAGCACGGCGACGGCTGTGCTTTCCAGCAACACCGCCAGTATTCGCTTGCGCTCGGCTTCGGGATCCTCGAGCTGGGACATCATCGCCGGCGGCCGGCCGGTCGCGATCAGGCCGACGATGGTGGCCAGCAGGGTCTTGCCTGACGCCATGGTCGGCGCCGAGACGCCGAAGGCCGGCGCCGAGCGTAGGGAGCGCCGCACCAGCGCGGTCATGATCGCGGCGAGCATCACGCTTTCGTCGGCCGGGGTGACGAACGGAAAGCTGGCCAAGGGCTCGCGCAGCACCGCCAGCGCCGCCTCGGCGTCGGCCCGGGCCGGCCGCTCGGACACCTGGACCCGGACATCGCTGGCGAGGAACAGGCCGCTCTCGGCGTCATAACCGGGCGCGTCCACAAGGCTGCCGTCCGCCCGCAGCGTCGCCGCCTCGATCACGGCCAGCAGCACCGGCACGTGCGGCCACCGCCCGATACCGGCGAGCAGCGCGTCGATCAGCTCGTTCGGCGGGCTGGTCGGCCGCCACGTGCCGCTCCGGCTGTCGAACTTTTCGAAGCGGATATGCTCGATCAGCAGCGTGCGCAGGGTCGCCGCATCGGCCGGAACGATGATCGCCGTGCCAGGTGCCCGCCTCACGCCGCCGGACGTCGGCTCGACGACGCGGGCGACCCTGACCATCAATCCGCCCCGCTGGAAGATCCCGATCCCGGCCTCACCGATCAGCCGTTCGGCGTCGTAGAATTGAAGATGCAGCTCGCCGGGGGCGAGGCGGATCACCGGCCGCGGATCGTCGGGCGGTGCCGAGATCGCGGAAGGCTCGGCGGCCTGGGGCCGGGCCTTCCGCTCCTTGGCCTCCTTGGCCTGCCGCTTTCGGGCTTCATCGATCGAGGCTCTCAGCACGCCGACGCGAACACCGAGCCACTTCGCTTCCTCGATCGCCAGCTTGTCGGCCTCGAGGGGGTGGAGCTTGGCCATCCGCGTAGCGGCCGAGGACGGCGATTCCTTCGGGTTGGCGATGCTCTCGGCCAGTGTCGGCTTGGCCTCGGCGCCGGCCGCCTTCCGCTTGCGGCCCTTCGAAGCTCCCGCCGCCGTCATGCCCGCCCCACCGCCGCAACCGGCGCGACCCGGCCCAGGCCGCAGCCGACCGTCGCGAGCAGCCCCGCCTCGGCGCCGTCGCGGTCGTCGGCGTAGCGCCAGAGGCAGGGTTCGCAGATCAGGGCCAGGAGCCGCACGGCCTGGCGCGGCGGCACGCCGATCAGCGAGGCATCGACCAACCGCGCCGGAAGCCGGGCCCAGGTCCAGCCGGCCGAGCAAATTGCACAGCCCGAGCCCGGCCCGGACACGGCCCGATCACCCGTCACGGTCCGGCAGGCGTCGACCAGCACAGCCATCTGGTGAGGATCCCCGGTCGCCGCGGCGACCGGCAGCGGCTGCCAGTTCAACAACCAGCGGATCGGCCGGCCCTGGCGTTGCAGCTCGGCGACGATGCCGCGCGCCGTCTTGAGGTTGCCGCCGGCCTTGGCACGGTTCGGGCGCTTCACGGCTTGGCGCCCGTATCGCTGGTGGACCGCCGCGCCGGGCCGACCACATCGGCCACCCAGGCGTCGATGTCGTCGGGATCATATAAGGGTTGCCGGCCGAGCTTCCGGTACTTCGGCCCCGCGCCGGAGATCGCGAGCTTCGCCAAGGTCTGCGGCCTGCGCTGGATCCCATAGCGATCCAGCAGATAGGCCGAGGCGGCTTCCCGGTTCAGGTAAGGCCGCTTCTGGACCACAGACGACGCAACGACACCATTGTCGTCAATCATCGGGAACCCTTCGGATTGACTGTGCACGCGCAGCTACGGGCCGCGCCGAACAGGACACAGCACCACGAAAAAACCGGATGGCAAGCAAAATAAAACCGGACGTCGTCCGGTTTTCTCGTCCGGTTTATTTTGGCTTGGGCGGCCGGCCCTTCTTCAAGGCATAGGGCCCGCGAACGTCCTGGAAGAACTTGACAGGAGCTGTCAGATGAGGGTGGGCCTCGAGAAACGCGGCGTGATCGACCTCCATGCTCTTAACCACGCCGGCGAGCTGGAGCTTCACCATGAAGTCGATGATCTCCTGCTCGGTCGCCTTTCGCCTTCCCGGTGATGCCAGCACCCGCCTCGGCGCGCGCACGAGGTCCGCCGCTCGGGCGACCTCGGCCATGTACCATCTGACCTTGTCGATGCCGATCAGGATGCCGCGGCTCGCGTTGAGGATCCGCAGATGCGACCAGAGCGAGGTCGCGATCGTCCGGCTCTCGACGGCGAGACCGCCGGGACGTCCGCGCGCCGCGAGCTCGCCGGTGACGAGTCGGCGATGGAGATCGGCCACCACGGCGTCATGGGCCGCGTTCCACTGCCTGTAGGCGCTGTGCCCGTGTCGTTCGCGCTCGGTCAGGCCGCCCGTGCCATCCCAGGTGAGTCTACCCCGCACCCTCGGCCGCCCGCCCGCATTGCGCAGTTGTTCGCGGGCTTTGTCGGCCGCAAGGATGAGGCGCTGATCGACGAAGCGTTGCGCCGCCTCGCCAAGCGGCACCCAAAGTCCGTCATCGCCCATCGTGCCACCCGCACGCCAGCACCCGCGGAAGGGCGGGCGCGGCACCCCGAGCGGGTGGATCGGGTGAAGTGCGGCCAACACCGCCGCGCCCGCCAGCACGTTAGGACCCTCCGGCCGGGCTGCGCAACGCGCCTGGCGCCTTGGCCTTCCTCGTCCGCTTCCTTGGCGGCGCCAGCGATGGCGGTGCGGGCTTCGGCTCGGTTTCGGCGATCCGGGCCTCGATCAGCAGCAGATCGGCATCGTCGTGGAGGCTACCCGACGTCTCGATCGCGTCGGCGAACCACTGGAGCTGGATCCGTGTCGAACGGTCGAAAACCGGGACCGCGACAGCTTCCTTGACCAGCTCGAGCATCCGCTCGCGACGCCGCACGATCCGCCCCGTCGCGTCGTGGTGCCGCTGGGAGCCCTTGGGCAATTCATCCGCCCTGCTACGCGCCAGGAAGTCTTCGATGTGGAGATTCGCCCAGACGTCGCGCAGGTAGCGGACCCGTTGATCGGGCTGGCCGGGTCGATACGGGGTGTCCACCCGCTTTGTCAGTGGGCTCGGTTGCGTGTCGGCGGCGGCCAAGCCATCCCCCCAGGCCTCACCGCTGGTGATATCGACCACCTTGGCGACGCTCATGCGGCGGCTCCCTGCGCGAGCTCGGCCGCGAAGGCCTCGTCCACCGCACGGTGTGGATCGTGCTCGGTGAGCATGTAGAAGTCGGACAGCAAATCCCCGACCGGTCGGCCTGACATCTGCTCCAGGTAGCGGCGCAGGCTGTAGAGCCTGGCCGAGGCGCGTCTCACGCACTCCCGCGTCTCCTGCGCCGGGCTCGGCGGGCCCTCCGCAATATCCGAGACATCGCTGAACAGGAGCACAAGCTGGAACAGCGCGGCGGCGGGTGTATCAGGGATGCATCGCGCGGCGATGGCCTCGATCAGATCGCGCCGCTCGCGCAGCGCGTCCAGCTGCACCCCGAGCCAGTCGCCCGCCTTGCCGCGGGCTTCGGCCTGACGTTCATCGATCTGGTGAAGGACGGTGATGGTGCGCTCGGCCTCTTCGGCCAGATCGTCCAGGGTGCAGCGGGCGAGATCGCGGGACGCGTTCATTCCTCTTCCTCCCGCTCCGAGCCGATGATCATCGGGCCGTCCTGCGGCGCGCCGGTGGCGGCCGCGGCCCAGGCGAGGATCGAGAGGATGTTGCCCTCTTCGGAGCCGTCATCCCCCATCCGATGGCTCTCGAGGAGCCGCCTGGCCTTGACCGCGACACCGGCCGGGCCGACCGGCACGGCATCGGTCATCCTGTCGGCGAGCTGCATGTACTCGGCGAGGAGCCGATCGGATTCGCGCTGCAGCCGCGCTATCTCGGCCGGGTGCGCGCCGTCATCCTCGGCGTCGGAATAGAGCGCATGGGCCGCGTTGCTGGCATCGGCCGAGGCCACGTAGAGCTGTTCCAGCTCGAGCAGCGGGTCGGCTTCCGCGCCGCCTGGCAGGCACATCGGGCCTGCCAGGGTCGGGCCGGAGGGATCGGCAAGCCCGAGCGGCAGGATGGCGGTGACGGACATCACTCGCCGCCTGGACAAGGGCATAGTAAGGACTGAGCCAGCCTGAGGCATGGACGCACACTCCTGCTTCTGGTTAGGCCGATCAGGAGCTTGCACCTCTTGATCGGCCGATATGTTGCCGATAATGCGCAACCTTTCTTTGTGTCTGCAAGCCTAAAATCGGAATGCTTGCGTTTTTCACGCAACTTCGTAGGCTCTCGCCATGGGCATATCATCAGCTCAGTGTCGGGCTGGCCGGAGCCTGCTGGCGTGGACGCAGGCCGGTCTCGCTACGCGTAGCGGCGTCAGTGTCCGAACTGTGACGAGCTTCGAGCTGGGCGGGCGAACCCCAATCCCGGCAAACCTCGCAGCAATCCAGCATGCCCTCGAGGCGGCGGGGATCGAGTTCACCGATGGTGACGGGGTGCGGCGGCGCGAGCCTGCGGAGGACGGCCGGTGACCGAGGAGCCCGACAACATCGTCCTCGTCATGCTGCGCCGCATCGACGCCGAGCTGGACCGCGTCGCCGTCGACATCCGGGCGATCAGGGATATTCTGATCCGGATCGAGCGTCGGCTCGTCGCGGGCGAGGTGTGAGCGATGATCGACACCCTGAAGCTGAGCCGCAGCCTGGAGACCCGCGGTGTCCGCCGCGAGGAGGCTGAAGCGATCGCCGACGGCTTGGCCGAGCCATGAAGGGTGACATCGGCGGGCGGTTCGACCGTCTCGACACCGACCTCCGCGCCGTTAAGGGCGACCTCGCCGACCTCAAGAGCGACATGAAGCTGGTGAAGTGGATGGTCGGCTTCAACATGGCGCTGACCACTGGAGTGCTGGCCAAGCTGCTGGTCGGCTGAGCACAAGCACAAGCGGCCCGCCGACGACATACCGGCAGGCTGATCAGGTCCGCGATTTCTGTCTCGCCGCTTCCACTTGGCTTCCACCTGCCTGTCGGCAGGGGTTCAGCGGAAGCGACTTTGCCGAGAAGATGTTGGTGGAGCCGAACGGGATCGAACCGTCGACCTCCTGAATGCCATTCAGGCGCTCTCCCAGCTGAGCTACGGCCCCACGCGCGGCGCTAGATAGGGAAAGCCGGAGATGGGCGCAAGGCCCATCTTGCAGGCTCAGCGGACCTCAGCGGTGATCCTCCTCCCCGTCGACGCCGTCGATCACCTCGCCGACGTCGTCGTCGTCCTCGCCGAGCTCCGAGGCGTCCTCGATGAGGGCGTCGTCCTCCTCGCTCTCGGCATCGTCGATGACGGCATCGTCCTCCTCGACATCGAGGTCGGCCTCGACGTCCTCCGCCCCGGCGGCCGGGCCGGCGGCGAGCTCGGCATCCTCGGCGACGAGGCCGCCGACGACGCCGGCCGCGCGCGATGCCGGGCGCGAGCGCCGGGTGCGGCCGAGGCTCTCGACGTCGAACACGGCGCCGCACGACGGGCAGGTGATCGGCGAGCGCGAGAAATCGTAGAAGCGGGCGCCGCAGCTCAGGCACATCCGCTTGGTGCCCCATTCCGGTTTGGCCAAGGGGAACAAGCTCCAACTTTGTCAAGGGCATTTTACGCGAGCGCTGGCAATTGCCACGAAGGATCGGGGCTGTCAAAAGCAAATTCCGCCGGCTGCCGCCGGACCGGCAGGCAGAAGCAAATTCCGCCGACGGCCGCCGAACCGATGGGCGGAAAAGCCTCGAGGTCCGCCGCCACGATGAGAGGTCGAGGCCAGAAGATGAAGCTCCCCGCCCGGAGGGCCGCTTGAGCCCGCTGGTCATCGCCGTCGATGGGCCGGCAGCCTCGGGCAAGAGCACCCTGGCGCGCCGCATCGCCGAGCACTACGGCCTGCCGTTCCTCGACACCGGCCTGCTCTACCGCGCCGTCGGCCGGCGCGTGCTCGCGGCCGGCGGCGATCCTGGCGACGAGACATCGGCGACGAAGGCGGCCCTGGCCCTGGTGCCAGCCGACGTCGACGCCGGCCAGCTGCGCGGCGAAGGCACCGGCCAGGCGGCATCGAAGGTGGCGGCCTTCCCGTCCGTGCGGGCGGCGCTGCTGCCGTTCCAGCGCAACTTCGCCGCCACGCCGCCCGGGGCGGTGCTGGCCGGCCGCGACGTCGGCACCGTGATCTGCCCCGAGGCCACCTTGAAGGTGTTCGTCACCGCCAGCGTCGAGGAGCGGGCGCGGCGCCGGTTCGAGGAGTTGCGGCAGAGGGGTGATCCCACTATATACGCCGCCGTTCTGGAGGAGCTCCGCGAACGCGACCGTCGCGACCAGGACAGGGCGGTGGCGCCGCTGCGCCCCGCGCCCGATGCCTGGGTGCTCGACACCACGGACCTCGACGCCGACGCGGCGTTCGAGGCCGTTCGTGCAGGCATCGACAGGCTGCGCCGCTGATCGGCCCCGGCCGGACCGTCGTCAACCCCAGCCCACCCGGGTCCATGACCCGGCGTGGCTCGATGGAGTCATAATGGAGAGCACTGCAGCACTCGACCCCGTGTCGTCGCGCGACGCCTTCGCCGCCATGCTCGACGAGGCGCTCGGCCAGACCGACCGGCTCGAGGGCGGCGTCGTCACCGGCACCGTCGTCGCCATCGACGGCGACGAGGCCATCGTCGACGTCGGGCTCAAGTCCGAGGGCCGGATCGCCCTCAAGGAATTCGCCAATCCGGGCCAGGCCCCGGAGGTCAAGGTCGGCGACCGCGTCGACGTCTATGTCGAGCGGTTCGAGAACCGCACCGGCGAGGCGGTCCTCAGCCGCGACAAGGCCCGGCGCGAGGAGAGCTGGAACCGCCTGGAGCGCGCCTTCACCGACCAGAGCAAGGTCGAGGGCGCCATCTTCGGCCGGGTCAAGGGCGGCTTCGCCGTCGATCTCGGCGGCGCCGTGGCCTTCCTGCCGGGCAGCCAGGTCGACATCCGCCCGGTGCGCGACGTCGGCCACCTGCTCAACAAGCAGGAGCCGTTCCTGATCCTCAAGATGGACCGCCGCCGCGGCAACATCGTGGTGTCGCGTCGCGCCGTGCTCGAGGAGAGCCGGGCCGAGCAGCGCAACGAGCTGCTGGCGACGCTGCGCGAGGGCCAGATCATCGAGGGCGTGGTCAAGAACATCACCGACTACGGTGCGTTCGTCGACCTCGGCGGCCTGGACGGCCTGCTGCACGTCACCGACATCTCCTGGAAGCGGGTCAACCACCCGCAGGACGTGCTGGGCGTCGGCCAGACCGTGAAGGTCCAGGTGATCCGCTTCAACCGCGAGACGCAGCGCATCTCGCTGGGCATGAAGCAGCTCGAGGCCGATCCGTGGGACGGCGTCGAGATCAAGTACCCGGTCAGCGCCAAGTTCACCGGCCGCGTCACCAACATCACCGACTACGGCGCCTTCGTCGAGCTGGAGCCCGGCGTCGAGGGGCTGGTCCACGTCTCGGAGATGAGCTGGACCAAGAAGAACGTCCACCCCGGCAAGATCGTCTCGACCAGCCAGGAGGTCGAGGTGATGGTGCTGGAGGTCGACCGCGAGAAGCGCCGCATCAGCCTCGGGCTGAAGCAGTGCATGCAGAACCCGTGGGAGCGGTTCATCGAGAACCACCCGGTGGGCTCGGTGGTCGAGGGCGAGGTCAAGAACATCACCGAGTTCGGGCTGTTCATCGGCATCGACTCCGACATCGACGGCATGGTGCACCTGTCGGACATCGACTGGGAGCAGGCCGGCGAGGAGGCGGTCAAGAAGTACAGCAAGGGCGACATGGTGCGCGCCCAGGTGCTGGACGTCGACGTCGAGAAGGAGCGGATCTCGCTCGGCATCAAGCAGTTGGGGGAGGATCCGTTCAAGGAGGCCATCGTCGGCGTCAAGAAGGGCGAGCGGGTCACCTGCACCATCCGCGAGGTGACGCCGGCCGGCCTCGAGGTCGAGACCGTCCAGGGCGCCATCGGCTTCATCCGCAAGAACGAGCTGGCGCGCGACCGCGACGAGCAGCGGCCCGAGCGCTTCGCCAAGGGCGAGAAGCTCGACGCCAAGGTCACCAACATCGACCAGATCAACCGCCGCCTCGTGCTGTCGGTCAAGGCGCTGGAGATCGAGGACGAGAAGACGGCCATGGCCGAGTATGGCAGCTCGGACAGCGGCGCTTCGCTGGGCGACATCCTGGGTGCCGCCATCCGGCAGAAGCAGGAGGCCGAGCGCTCGGGCGAGTGAGCCTCGGACGGGACGCTTCGTGAGAAAGGGGGGCGAGCCTCGTGTCCGCCCCCTTTTTTCATCGGCTCGGACGGCATTGGTGGCCAGCATGAAGGCGCCGCAGCCGTCGATGGGGGCGCTGCTGGCGCGCAGCGGATGAAGCTTCGCGTCCGATGTGTATCGGTGTACGCACGGCCGAGCTGGCGCCGCCGGACCGTTAAGGTTAACGTCACGCGGTCGTGAACGCCCGGGATCGGTTCGTCGGATGTCGATGCGCAACGTGTTGCTGGCGGCGACGTCGCTGGCGCTGGTCATGGCCCAGGGAACGGCGCAGGCCGCCTACAAGGTCGCCAACCCGTACCAGTCCTCGCAGAACTCGTTCGACAAGCTGAACATCCGCCGGCTGGTGGTGTTCGGCGACAGCTATTCGCAGCCGGACTGGTGGCCGGGCAACAACTGGACCGAGCAGATGGTCGGCTCGGGCGTGCAGTTCCAGAGCAACTACGCCGTTCCGGGTGCGACCGCGGTCAATGCGCCGACCAACAACCAGCCGACCAACAGCCTGCGCCAGCAGGTCGACAGATTCCTGGGCGCCGGTATCTCCTATTCGCCGCGCGACATCACCGTGGTCTACATCGGCTACAACGACATCAACCGCCTGACCGGCCTGGCGAACTCGCAGAACGAGTACACCAAGAACGTCGACCGGCTGCGTACCAAGGGGGCCACCAACCAGAACCGGCGCATGCTGCTGGTCATGGAGCACAACATGCTCCACGACCCGGTCCACACCACGCGCGTGGCCAAGAACCTGCCGGCGTGGAACCAGCACGTCGCCACGGTCGCCAATGCCCGCAGCAACGTCATCGCCGTCGATCTCTACACCGCCTTCGAGCGGATCTATGCCGACCCGGCGCGCTACGGCTTCGCCAACGTCACCACGCCCAACGCCGCGCGCTCCTCGATCGACGCGCTCTACTATGACGAGCGCCACTTGGGCGAGCGCGGCCACAAGCTGATCCAGCAGGTGTTCCGCCACTACCTGTCGCGCGGCTGGGACTGGGCCAACACGCTGAAGGCCGGCAGCCAGACCGTGGCGCAGCTGAACCAGGATCTGAGCAACGGCCTGGTGTTCGACACCTATGCCCTGGTCGGCGAGGACGACGGCGCCCTGCAGCTCGTGCCGCTCGGCATGGCGGGCATGGCCGAGGCGCCATCGGCCTACGCCCTCGACGCTGGCCCGGCCATGGGCTTCGCCCCCCAGGATACGGGACCGGCCGATGCCGGGCTCGCCATGAGCTGGCGGCTGGGCGAGCAGACGCGGATGTCGTTCGTGCTCGGCAGCTATGGCGGCTCCGCCGACGGCGAGACGGCGGTCGGCTCGGCCGAGACCGAGGCCAGCTCGCGGGCGTCGGGGGTGGTGCTCGATCACCGGCTGGGCCGGCTCGGCCTGCGCAGCTCGATCCTCTACAGCGATGACCGCTACGAGACCTCGTCCTACGACAGTTTCGTCGGCGGCAGCGTCAGCGCCGGCTTCGGCGGCTCGACGCTGCGCGTCGGCCAGCGCGTCGGCTGGGCGTTCGAGAACGAGAGCCTCAGCCTGACGCCCTGGGCCGAGCTGAGCTATCAGCGGCAGGAGGCCGACAGCTTCACCATCGCCGATCCTTATGTCTCCGACCTGACCTACGATTCCTCGCCGGTGAGCGAGACCTCGGCGGCCGTCGGCCTGTCGCTGGACCTCACGCCCATCGAGCTCGGCGAGAAGGGCCTGCTCCGCCTCGCGGCCGGCGTCGGCTACACCCACGGCCTCGCTGCCGACGACTATAAGGTGAGGATCCGCGAGGCCGCGGTGAACGGCTACACGCAGCGCGAGACCATCGCCAACGAGCCCGACCGCGCCGTCGACCTCAGCCTCGGCGCCAGCTGGGAGGCGACGCCGGGCATGGCGCTGACGGCAGGCTACCGGCTGGACGCACCCGTAGGCAGCCAGGCCGACCGCGACACCGAGCATCTGCTGACGGCCGGCATCTCCTGGCGGTTCTGACCGGCGCCGGCCGGCTCACAACGTCACCACCACCACGGTCCGGTCGTCGGCGCGGACGCGGCCGCTCGTGCCCTTCACCGACGGATAGCGGTCGATCTTGAGCGGATCGACGCGCTCGACCTCGGCGAACGCAGCCTCCCACGCGGCGACGGCAGGCTCGGCCCCGGCCTCGAAATAGCCGTCGCTGAACAGCTCGATCGACGCCAGCCCCGCCTTCGGGCGGTCGATCACCCGCACTGCTGTCATGGGGATCTCGAAGCCGTCGAGCACCGCGTAGGCCAAGGGGCCGCGGCCGGTGTTCTGGAAATGCGGCTGACCGCGCAGGATGCCGCCGTCGACCAGCGTCTCGAGATCGGCCAGCGGCACATGCGGCAGCCGGCCGCGGGCGAGCTCGATGCAGCGCCGCCTCAGCGCCCCGAGCCCGGCCTCGTCCAGCCAGGGCCGCATGGCGGGCACCAGGGCCGCAGCACCTTCGAAGGCACAGGCGCGGCCGATCCTGGCCTGATCCTCTGGCGACCCGCCGGCGGCGGCGACCATGCGGTAGGCTTCCTGCCGCAGCCCGGCGTTGACGAGATCGAGGCCGGTGTCGTTGACGATGGTCTCGGCACCGTCGAGCCGCAGGCCGCTGTCGCCGATCAGCACGAAGCGGAAGGCATCGCCATAGTCGACGGCCAGCGCCAGCGTGGCGCCGAAGCGGCGCGTGCGGTCGGCGCGGGCGGTGTCGAGGATGCCGTATCGCTGGTAGGCGGCGCGGATCGCCGCCGATACCCGCTCGACCAGCACTCCGGCCAACCTGTCGGGCGGCGGTGGATCGACCAGCAGGGCCGCCACCGCCGCCTGCACAGTCCGCCCCGCTACCTTGCCGGCCAGCATGCCGTCGTAGCGGTGGCCGGTGCGATCGGTGACGCCGTCGATCACCGCATGGCCGCGGCCCGGCATGGCCAGCAGCTGGTCCTCGTTGGCCTCGAGGGCGTCGAGGTCCTTGCCCTCGCTGAAAGCTTCGATACGCATCCGACGATGCTCCTCGGCCGTTGCCTCCCGGTGGGGAAATGTTGCAGTTTCTTGACAGTTGCGCGACTGCCCAGGGCCATCCAGGGCGAGGCTCCCAGGAGAGGAAACGAGAATGACCACCCGTCGGACCGCCGTCACGGCGCTCGCCGCCACAGCACTGCTCGCCAGCGCCGCCCCGGTCTGGGCCCAGCAGAAGACGGTGAGCGTCTATACCGCGCACCGCGCCGACATCGTCGACAAGCTGATCCCCGAGTTCGAGAAGGCCACCGGCATCAAGGCCGAGGTGGTCAAGGCCGGCTCCGGCGACATCATCAACCGCGTCAAGGCCGAGCGGAACAACCCCCAGGCCGACGTCATCTGGAGCATCGGCGGCGAGCTGCTCGAGGCCAACACCGACCTGCTCGAAGCCTACAGGCCCACGGAGCTGGACCAGATCGACCCGGCCTTCGTCAGCAGCGACGTCTGGATCCCCTATACCGGCATCGTCACCGTCTTCATGGTCAACAAGAACAAGCTGAAGCCCGAGGCCTATCCCAAGACCTGGCTCGACCTCGCCAAGCCCGAGCTGAAGGGCCAGATCTCCTCGGCCGGCGCCGACAAGTCCGGCTCGGCCTACATCCAGCTCGCCACCTTCCTCACCATCTATGGCGATACCGACGAGGGCTGGGAGAAATATGCCTCGATCCTCAAGAACTTCGCCATCGCCGGCAGCTCCGGTGCCGTGCCGCGCTTCGTCAACGACGGCGAGGCGGCGGTTGGCCTGACCCTCGAGGACAATGCCTACAACTACGTCAAGGGTGGCGGCCCGGTCGATATCGTCTATCCCGAGGACGGCACTTCGGCACTCGCCGACGGCATGGCGCTGGTGAAGGGCGCCCCGCATCCCGACACCGGCAAGGCCTTCATCGACTGGGCACTTTCGCCTGCCGTCCAGGACGTCGGCGTGCAGGAGCTGGGCCGGCGGCCGATCCGCAAGGACGGCAAGCCGCTGGCCGGCCTGAAGCCGCTCTCGGAGATCAAGCTGGTCGACTACGACATCACCTGGGCCGGCGAGAACCGCGACGCCTTCCTCGAGCGCTGGAACGACCTGCTGCTGGCCCGCTGAACCAGCCGCCGGCCCATGGCCGCGGTCGATCTCGACGCCGTCACCAAGACCTATGTCGGGGTGACGGCGCTCGACCGGGTGGCGCTGTCCATCCGCTCGGGCGAGTTCTTCACCCTCTTGGGGCCCTCGGGCTGCGGCAAGACCACGCTCTTGCGCACCATCGCCGGCTTCAACCGGCAGGACAGCGGCAGCATCAGGGTCGCCGGCAAGGCCATCGACGACGTGCCGGCGCACCGCCGCGACATCGGCCTGGTCTTCCAGGACTATGCCATCTTCCCGCACCTGACGGTGGCGCAGAACGTCGCCTTCGGCCTGGAGGCGCGTGGCCGGCCCAAGGCCGAGATCGCGGCCCGTGTCGCCAAGGCGCTGGAGGTCGTGCAGCTCGGCGGCATGGCCGAGCGCCTGCCGCACCAGATGTCGGGCGGGCAGCAGCAGCGCGTGGGTCTCGCACGCGCCATGGTGATCAATCCGCAGATCCTGCTGATGGACGAGCCCTTGTCCAACCTCGACGCCAAGCTGCGCATCGAGCTGCGCGACGACATCCGCGACCTGCAGCGCTCGCTCGGCATCACCACGATCTACGTGACGCACGACCAGGAGGAGGCGCTGGTCGTCTCCGACCGCATCTGCGTGATGCAGGGCGGCAAGGTGCACCAGGTCGGCACGCCCTACGAGATCTACGTCCACCCGGCGACCCTGTTCGTCGCCTCCTTCGTCGGCTCGATGAACCTCCTGGGCGACCTGCCTCTCGGACCGGCGGGGGCGAGAGTGACGACGGCGGTCCGGCCCGAGGACGTGATGCTGGCCGAGCCCGACGCCTCGTCCGATGGGGCGCTGATCCTCGACGGCACGGTCGAGAAGGTCTCCTTCGCCGGCCGCGAGGCGCTCTATCGCATCCGCACGGGCGACGGCCTCGCCGTCACCGCCCACATCCACCGACCCCAGCAGCATCTGCTGGAGAAAGAAGGCGCGGCCCTGCGGCTGCGCGTCCCGGTCGACCGGCTGCACCTGTTCGAGCCCGCGGGCGGAAAGCGGATCGGCCCGGCATGAACGGGCGCCGCTTCGACATCTGGAGCGTCGTCCTGCTGCTGGCGATGGCGATCATCGTCTTCCTGCTGGTCTGGCCGCTCTGGGGCGTCTTTGCCGCCAGCTTCATCAACAACCGCACCGGCGAGCCGACCCTCGCCAACTATGCCCGGGCACTCGGCCATCCCTTCTACCTCCAGGCGCTGGGCAACAGCCTGATCGTCGGCTTCGGCGGCATGCTGGGTGCCGTGCTGTTGGGCCTGCCGGTGGCGGTGCTGACCACGCGCTACCGCATCGCCGGCCGCGACTTCCTGGCGACGCTGGCCGTGCTGGCGCTGGTGTCGCCGCCCTTCATCGGCGCCTATGCCTGGGTGATGATGCTGGGCCAGAACGGCTGGATGCGCGCCGGCCTCGAAGCCGTCGGCATCCCGATACCGTCGATCTACGGCTTCTTCGGCATCCTGCTGGTCTTCAGCCTGAAGTTCTATCCGTTCGTCTACCTGATGGCGTCGAGCGGCCTCGCTGCCATCAACCCGTCGTTGGAGGAGGCGGCCGAGAGCCTGGGCGCCGGGCCGTGGCGCCGGCTGTTCAGGGTGACCCTGCCGCTGGTGCTGCCGGCGGTCAGCTCGGGTGGCCTGCTGGCCTTCGTGCTGTCGATCGCCGATTTCGGCACGCCGTCGATCGTCGGCGGCGACGTGCGGGTGCTGGCGACCACCGCCTACAGCCTGTTCGCCAGCGAGATGGGCGGCAATCCCGGCCTCGCCTCGGCGGTCAGCATCGTGCTGATCGTGGTGTCGATGCTGGTGGTGGCCTTCCAGCGCTGGCTGGCCGGCCGGCGCAACGTCGCCGGCTCGCTGGTCAAGCGCGCCCCGCCCCGCGAGCTGACGCCGCTGCGCTCGGCGATCGCCCATCTTGTGTGCTACGGCGTGGTGCTGGCGGGCTCGCTGCCCTCGCTCGTCGTCATCTACACCAGCTTCCGCAACACCAGCGGCCCGGTGTTCCAGCCCGGCCTCGGGCTCGACAGCTACCGGCGGATCATCCAAGAGGTGCCGGACGTCATCACCAACAGCTTCGTCTACTCGCTGGCCGCGGTGGTGCTGATCGTCGTCCTGGGCACCGCCATCGGCTACCTGCTGGCGCGGCGGCCGGGCAAGGTGGCGGGCCTCCTCGACCAGATCCTGCTGGTGCCCTACATCGTGCCGGGCGTGGTGATGGGTCTCGCCTTCGTCGTCGCCTTCAACGGCCCGCCGCTGCTGCTGACCGGCACGGCCACCATCATCATCCTGATGCTGTTCATCCGCCGGCTGCCCTACGCCGTGCGCTCCAGCGCCTCGATC
>JRYC01002386.1_pt1 | contig 21815 bp, 29 predicted proteins | sample 235301 | NCBI WGS metagenome assembly JRYC01 (sample SAMN03074211, study PRJNA261470) | activated sludge metagenome | biome: Common Effluent Treatment Plant; feature: Wastewater; material: Activated sludge; isolation source: activated biomass of a common effluent treatment plant treating...
GGGTGGGGTGAGAGCGGTATCGATCAGTGTAGAGATCGGTGTCAGGAATACAAGTCTCAGATTCCCGGCTTGGAGTCACTATCGGCAGACGGGGCCTGAAGCTTTAGCACGAGATCGGCAACTTCCTCAGGCGAGAGCGCTCGTGGGGAAGGGACACCGGGAACGGACATCCCGTTGGCCCCTGCCGGGCTCTGCGCCCCTCCGTTAGCGGGAATGGGGTAGGACACCGGAACGGACATTACCGGACCGCTGTTGGCCTCTCGTGCGCTCTGCGCCCACGCACCGGGTGAGACGGCCTGGACGAAGAGCGCATAGCCAGCGGCGAACGTAGCCGTCGAGGATGCATCGGTTGTTCGGACCCTCGACTGGATGTCCCAGAGCACACGGATCCCCGCCACGATCGCAGACGGAGGGATCCCGTGCGCGTAGGCCTCGAGCCACTCGGCCGACACCGAACCGGCGATGGGCTCAGCGCCCTGGGCGGACGCGAGGAGAGCCGAGAGACCCTCGAGCATCGCGGACACGAGCACCGGAACGGGGACCGCAGCCAGAGCCGCCTCCTGGACCGCAGCGAGACCGCGAGAGGCATCACCCTTCACCGCAGCATCCAGGAGCCGCTCGGGGAGATCGGAAACACCGAACACCCGTCGAACCGTCTCGGTGGTAACGGAGCCCTCGACGTAGCACACCTGCTCCAGGGACATCACCGCATCACGCATCCCGCCACGAGCACGGGACGCGAGCACCGGATACACCGACTCATCGATGCGGCCGGCGACGTCCTGGGATTCGGCGATGGAACGGAGACGCGACACGATATCGGCCGGCGACATACGACGGAACTCGAACTCCATCGCTCGACTTCGGATGGTATCGGGGATGCGCTCGGGCTCCGTGGTGATGAGCACGAAGAGCACACGGGGCGGGGGCTCCTCCAAGATCTTCAGGAGAGCGTTGAAGGCCTCCTTAGATGCGGAATGGACCTCATCGAGCAGATACACCCGATAGTTCTCAGCCATCGAGAATGAGGCCTGGTCGCGGATCGAACGGACATCCTCGACCGAGCCGTGGGAGGCCATATCGAGCTCGGTGACACCCGCCGACGTGCCCTTCCGGATCGCGAGACACGAGGGGCAGTCCAGGCAGGGCTCGCCCGCTTCGCGGCCGTGGCCTTCGGCCTCACCGTCCTCGGGATCGGAGTAGCCGGTGCAGTTGAGCGCGGAGGACACGATACGTGCCATCGTCGTTTTGCCCGTCCCGCGAGGACCGTAGAACACGAGCGCCGGCGGCCACTTGGCCTCACCCGCACGGTACCGAGCCGACATCGCTCGAAGGAGCCCGACCACATGGCCCTGCCCCACGACATCGGCGAAGGAAAGCGGGCGATACGCCACCGCCCACGTCGCCCCTTCCGGAGCGGCTCGGGATGTTGGATCCTCGGCAGACACCTACAGCGGGGGAGGGACGATCCGAACCGGCATCACCACGGCCTCGAACCACGAGCCATCCCCGCTCGGGTCGGAGCTATCCGTCAGCGTCGCATACGCCGTGCGGAACGGGAGATGCTTCGCCTCCGTCGCCACGAACCGGAACACGACCGTTGCCTTGCGGCCGAGCACCAAGTGGGAGAACTTCGAGAACATCTCAGACGAGAGCGGGACCTCGAGCGTAGGGCTCGGGTTCAGGCCGGTCTCGCGTGCCTCTTCCAGGTACCCCTCGTAATGGGCGGTCGGCCAGAACTTCGACGCTGCGGTATCGGGGAGAGGCTCCTTGAACATCGCCATCTCGACCGTAGCTCCATCTGCATCCTCAAGACGAAGGTTCCGCTCGCCGAGCACGAGCGTCCGTCCGAAGCGCTTCGCGCGAGAGGACACGAAACGCGAAGCGAGCTCGTGAGTCAGGAACCACTCAAACTCCCCTCCCGTCACCACATCCGGGATCGAGTTGGGCGAGACGTCCAGAACCCGATCCGCGAGCCGCACTCGGCAGAGCGAATACGAGTCCGAGCCTTCAGCGTAAAGGGCTTCGCCCGAGACGAACAGACGCACGTGGGACAACATCGGGCGATCGGGTGACTTCGGCTTCACGTGGGCGAGGAGAGCCTTCATCCGCGCTGCGACCTGGGCTCCGGGGAACACGAGCAGTTCCTTGTTCACGACTGTTCTCCGATCACCTTCGCGTACTCATCAAGGAGATAGTTCTCGTCGACCGCAACCATCTGACCTCGGGGAGCGGGCTCGTGGATCTCCAGCCCCTGGACTCCGAGCCACGAAACGAACTCGCGGATTGCATCCATCTCGTCTAACCGACTCATCCTCAACCTCCCATGTCTACCGGGCTTCGCCCGGACCGATATGCGGTATACGGAGTCACCACGCCTCGGCGAGCACCACGAGCACGGAGGCCGGCGGAGCGCCCTCGCGGATAGACCGTCCGGCCTGCACGAGCGCAGCGTATCGGCGAGCGACCGACGTCAGGTCGTAGGACCGCGCTCGATCGCGGAGGAGCATCACGACGTAGGGATCAAGGTTCAGGTACTGGGCCAGCGTTCGGGTGGCGACCTTGCGGCCGAGCACCCGCAGCGCCTCACGGATGAGGAAGAGGTATGTCACGCGGGAGTCCAGGAGAGCGAGCACGCCGCGCACGGACGTCACGAGAGGAGCGGCCTCGACGGCACGAGCTTTCTCGCCAGCTACCAGAGCCTCGACGTACTCCTCTCCCGGCGAGGGTTGCACGAGAGCCTCGACAAGCTCCGTGGTGATGACGCCAGTCGTCAGGAGCTCGAGCTTGGCGACCTCGCTCCGGAGCCGGTTGACATCCCCGCCACACCGCGACACAAGCACGGCCGCTGGCGACGGCTGCGCCCTCCTGCGGCGACGGCCCGACCGGCTGGGCACCTGGACCCCGAGACGCCCCTGGAGACGCCTGTGCGCGTACATGGCCTGGGCCTCGATCGTCAAGGGATTGCACTCGACGTAACACGAGCCGCGAGCGGTGAGGAACACCGGAGCGCGGACGTCCTCGGCAAGAACCTCGGAACGAGCGCGGCCGGATGCCTTGAGCGCTTGGGGCGTCGCCCAGAGCTCATCGCCGAGCGCGAGGAGGAACGTCCGCGAGTAGTGGGCGGAGTAGTTGCGCACCCACTCGGTCAACGCTTTCCAGATGAAGGGGTCAGCTTTGTCCGGTCGGCGGAGCACGACCACGTTACAGGCACCACCGCCCACGAAGCGGGACAGAACTTGCTCGACCTCGAACCACGGGACATCTCGGGACAGATCGAACGACACGACCGAGCGCCTCGGGAAAGAACGGATGTAGTACTCCTCAACCTCCGTCACGAGAGCGGGAACGCCGGCGGCATACACGAAGCGGTGAGAGTAGATCGCGGCCGTATACTCGTTGGCCTTCGCCGCGTATCGGCTGAACCATTGGCCGAACGTCATGAAGCCAGCACCGCAGCAACGCCCGTGCGGATACCGAGCGGCGTGGGCTCCTGCGTCAGGACTCGGCTCCAGGCAGCAAGCGCCGACGCCGGAAGAGCGCCAAGCTCGGGACGGGGCTCGAGACCGACCACGTGACGCCGGAGGATGTGGCCGAGCAGAGCTGCGTCGTCGCGGGTCGTACCCATCGTCGCGCGGATAGCCCCGACGCGCTCACCCAACTGCAGTGAGCGAAGGACCTCAGTCACGCGACCGGCATCGCCCGCCGTCACGGCCTTGGCATCAGCCAGCGTGCCAGAGAACCCAGCGGGGAGACGATCAGCGTGGGAACCGAGCACGAACGCGATGACCTCCTCCGAAGGAGGGGAGAGGTGGTGCGTGAAGCACCGAGAGATCACGGTGGGTAGGACGTCCGTCGACGGATACGCCACGAGGAACACCCGGCATCCGTACGCGCCTTCTTCCAGGAACTTCAGGAGCGCGTTCTGGGCCGTGGCATTCACGCCCTCGAGCCCGAACCACACCTCAGACAAGTGGCCACGCGCAGCGGCCTGGACGACCTCGCGCACGACCGAGACCGCAGCGCCGGCCGAGACGTGCCTCCCACGCTGGGGAACCGCGAGATGGCCCTCCCACGGGAAACCGGGCTCGACCACCACAAGTAGGGGAGCACCGGGGCGGGAGGCCTCTTCGACCTCGGCTATGTAGTCAGCGAAGATCGACATACGCGACGGGGGTCGCGGGGAAGGGCCATCAACCTTCCCCGCTAACCGAGACGAGAGTTGGGAAACGTCTCGGGTCTTTCGGAGTTCAGGAGCGGACGGGATCACGAAGGAGCGGGTTGCCGAAACCCAGATCCTCGTCCGCTCCTGGACATGATACGCGCCAGCTTAGGCTCACGCGAAGCCGAGCTTGCGGAGCTCGGATCCCAGATCGTCAAGTGCCCTCGTCAGCTTCGAGGCCGGGATACCGACACGGGCCGCGAGACGCTTCCGGTTGATCCTCCGCTCATCGGAGCCGTGGATTCGGTAGTCGGACACCTGCGGCTCGTAGAGCTCCTGGACGAGGGCCTCGAAGAGACGGAACGCGTCAGACGAACCGTGAACGCGAAGCCGGTTTCCCATCGCCGTCACGTTACCGAGCGACTCGAGTTCGGCCATCACGTGGTCGGTGTAGGCGTCGACCACGAAGTCCTGGATCTCCAAAGTCGCGCCAGCTTCGGAGTAGGCCGGCGCGTTGAGCGTGAGCTCACGAGCGAACCTCTGCGACCGCGTACGGAACGACTGCGCCTTGCGGTACACGAGCCCGCCGAGCCACGAGGAGAACTTACCGAGCTTCGGGTCATACTCGTCGAGCTCGTCACGTTCGATGACATCGAGGAGGACCTCTTGCATGAAGTCATCGAGATCGGTCGGTCGGATACCGCACCGGACACCGAAACCACGGATGAACGGAGTCCAGTCTTCGGCCAGCGCTTCGAACGTGCGGGGAGCCGGTCGGGTGGGGTGGGTAGTAGCCACGGCGTAGATCCTTTCAAGGGGTGAAGGACGAGATGAAGTTGTTACGGGAATGATAACGCGGAGAGCGGGAACCGCAAAGCGGGTGGAGTCAGGGAGACTTCGCAGCCTCCTGGGCGGTGAGGTCGAGGGCTTGGGACGCAGCGATGTCCTCGGCGATCTTCTTCCAGCGGTCGGCACGGGCGACCCAGCGGGCTCCCTTCGGCGTGGCCGTCCCGTAACGAGACGCGAGATCACGAGCGAACAATTCGCACTGCCTCGCGTGCACGGGGTGACCGGAACGCTCGAAGTGCTTGATCGACTTGAAGAACTCGCCTTCAATCTCGTAGATGGAGATCGTTCCCATTACGCAGCCGCCTTCCGAAGCTCGACGATCAGGTTCATCCGCCGGCGGTCCGCGATGACCGACGCCGCGTAACGGTGGTTGATCTTCAGGGACTTACGGATACGCTCGACCGTCTCGGGCTCCGTCGCCTCCAGGGCACGGAGGTGGGGCTCGGCCTCCCAGACTCGCTTCGAGCGAATCGCTCGGACGACGGCCAGAAGAGCTTCGGTGGTGGGGTTCGAGGGGTTCGGCATGTCAGTGACTCCTTCGTTTCGTTGACCTGACAAGAAGTAATCTAGCAAACGGTGTCAGGATTGCAAGTCGAACTCATCGCCGGTGAATGTGATCCCGAGCCGATTCTTGGTTCGCTCGACTTGGTCCGGGTCGATATCGATCGACGTCGTCGAGATGCCGGCCAGAGAGGCACGAGCCGCGATGGTCCCCCACCCGCAGAACGGATCAAGGAGATGGGACGTGCCACGCCGAGCGAAGAACTCGGTGACGAGGTCCAGGCCGCGCTCATCGATTGCGTTCGGGTAGACCTTCTTGCCTTGCTCGAACACATCGGGGAACGCCTTGCCCGAGCGGGCGTGGGAACCGCCGACCGCGATGACATGCGAGTAGTTCGGACGGAAGAGATTCGTACCGAGACCCTTCACGGCGATCTTGTGCCAAAGGACTCGGAAACCCATCTGGTTCGCGATCTCGATGACCGTATGCGCCTTGGACTCCGTACCGCCATCGTACCGACGATCGGTTTGGTAGAACACCCCGACGCCATCGGTGGGATGAAGCACGGTGAGACAGGTGCGCATCGCCTCGGCAAACCACGGACGCCACTCCTCGACGGAGATATCCATCTCGTTCGCGTCGGGTAGACCTGTGAACACATCGGACACGAGACGCTCGTGAAGCACGAGGTGCGGAATGACCTCAAGCGAGTCGCCAAGGAGGACGCGAGCGCGTCGGGGATCAGGGTAGTTGGTAGCCATAGCCGACACCTTACGCCTTCGCCGCAGCGGAGCCGAACTGGATCATCGACCGCTCGACGTATCCGAACTGCGGGTCCAGGACGACGGCCCGCATGCAGACATCCTCGAACGTCGGGAGCACGGAGACCTTCGCACCGTTTCGGTTCTCGGCGACGTAGAGATCCTCCAGCTTGAACGACTCCATCAGCTCGCGCTCGGCCTCGAAGCCAGTAGCTCCGTAGATGTCGATCGCGGGCAGATACCCGTCAGGATCCTCGGGGAGCTGGACCCACCACGAAGGACGGAACCGGCCGGTCATCTCAAGCTTGAATCTTCCGATCGCGGGTTCGACGTAATCCCACTCGAAGAGCCAATCCTTCGCGTGCGCATAGACCGCATTGCAATGCGCCTCGCAAGACGACTGGTCGAGAGACACGGAACGAACCTCGAACGGGAGCGCCTCAGTGGAAATGGTCACCTCGCGGTTGGAATGGACCAGCGCGTGGGTAACGTACTCGCCTTTGTCGTCGCAGCACGAGACGACCTGGGTTCCGTTGTCGAGGGTAGTAGAGAGAGCGAAAGCCATCGGGGTAGTGCCTCCTAGCGGCCCGTGAACGACCGGGCCGCGTTGACGTGGACTGCGAGCACGCTGGCGCCTCGTGAGACCGGCGAACGGAGAGACCAAACCGCTGGGCCTCCCTTGGTACGGAACGCCACTGTGAGCGCCTCGTCGCGGTTGACGTGGGTGACGAAGCGGAACCCACGCTTGCGGGAAATGACTCGGGCCATCTCGATCACGCTCCTTCGGGGGCAGAGAGGAAGGATTCGAGGACAGAGAACGCTCGCATGGCATCGCTGCGCTGGAGGAGCGCCTGGATAGCGACCACGAGCGGCTTCACGACGTCAGGCATCGGAACCTCAGACGTCAGGATCTCTTTCGTCGCCTCCCACGCCGCGTCGTCGAAACCGCGGTCGAGCAGGTTACGAAGATTCTTCAGGCCGGTGGGATCGGTAAGGGTAGGCATTGCGTAGAGCTCCTTGGGTGGGGTGAGAGCGATGTCAGGAATGTACCGATGAGTGTCGGAAAGTCAAGTCAGTTTCTAAAATCTTTCCGCGATCTCTTTTGCATCCGGGTGCCGACCGCCGAGCGCCGGCGGAGGGGACACGAACTCCGGACCGTACTTGCCCCACTCGGTGTCGCCGACGTGAGCGGCGAAATCGGGGATGTCACCCTTACCGAGACCGAGCACGCAGACGACGAAACAGAGCCGGCGTCGGAGGTCCTCGGGACCGCCCTGGACGTTCCTCGCCTGAAACCGGTCGAGCCGGGAGAGTGACCCGAGCTTGCGGCCGAGCTGCTTCTGAATCGCGCGGAGGAGGGACTCGGACAGTTGGCCCTTCTCCAGGTGCGCCCACACGAGACGGGAGAGCTCCTGGACGTGGTAGCACGCGGCGTCGAAAGCGGGATCCGAGGCGGGCCACCCATTGTTCGGGAGTAGCCCGTGTGCCCCGGCGAGAGGATTCGCGCCCATTAGATCGACTCCCTCTCGGTAACGGCCCACGAATCGACCACACCGTTGAAGTCGTCGCCGAGCACCGAAATCGCGCCAGCTACCGCAGCGTGGTGGAACTCCTCGAGCGAGACGCCTTCGGGAGCGACATCCTCCGCTCGGCCTCCGTCCTCGGTGACGAGGACCTGTGCAGCCGGGCCTCCAGGAACGGCGGTCGTACGGACCGTGACGTGGTTGCCCGAGCGGGCGGCGAGGATAGTATCGAAAGAGGTGATCATCTTGCGTAGCTCCTTATGAGGGGTAGGGGTGAAGGAGTAATCAAACAATGAGATCACTGTAACGAGTCGGTGTCAAAGTGCAAGGGCTCCCGAGAAAAAGATTCTCGGGAGCCCTTGACCGGGGGACCAACTAGAGGCTCCCCGCACCTCCACAGTGGACGGGGAGCCCTTGCGGACGAGGACTACAGGTCCTCGGGGATGTCGAGCGGAGCTCCCTCCTCGACCTCGGGAGCCGGCGCGTCCTTCTTGGCCTTGGCCTTCGACGCCTTCGGCTTCGCCGTCTTCGTGGCACCCTTGGTGGCCTTCGGAACCGGCAGCTTCTTCTCCTTCGGCTCCTTGACCTTGGGAGCGTTGAAACCCTCGGGGACGTCGAACTTGGCCTCGAGCGAGGGCGTGCCCTTGATCCACTCGGCCCACGCCTGCGGCGAGATCTCGATGAACTGAGCAGCGGCCTTCGGCTTGCCGTCCGCCTTCAGGTCGGTCGACTCAACGAAGCGGTAGCACCGCTTGCGCTGGCCAGAGCCGTCGATGTCGACGAAGCGCTCGACCTGGATAGGCTCGGCATCGACCGGCTTCAGGAGCTTGGCGTCCTTCAGCCGAGCCTCGACGAGCTCGGGCGGGGTCAGACCGGACTCGGCCAGCTCGCCGAGAGCCTTCTCGCGGAGGGCACGGCGCTCGGGTCCGCGCTTGGACTCGAGCTCCTGGAAGTTCCGGTAGCGGACCGCGAGGTGGTCCATCAGCTCGGCCTCGTCGTTGACGGTGACCTCGGGAGCGTTGAGACCGCGCAGCTCGATCGGGTACTCGTTCTTCATCCACGCCTTGCCCTCGCGAACGCTCATGTAGGACACGGCGAGAAGGTTACGGTCCTCCTTGCGGGCGATCTCGCGGAGCTCCTTCTTCGTCTTGATCCCATCGAGGTTGGCCTTCACGGCCGGCTTGCCCTCGGGGGTCAGCGTGGGCTCCTTGCGCTCACGCGGCTTGCGAGTCTTCGCGGTCTGCTCAGCGACGGTCTTATCGGCGTCGACGGTCTTGGGGGTAGTCATTATCGAACCTTTCGTGTAGGGTATAGCGGGGTAGTAAGTCAGATACTACGCGAACCGGTGTCAGGGTGCAAGTCCATATAACGAAAGGACTGAGTCTTCGAGGAGAGAACACCGGGGGAATCCCGGATCGCATCGCGAGCAGTACTCAAGCACACCGCGTACGTGATCCACAAGTCCCTCAGACGAAAAGTTGAGGAGGTACCCCCCAGCGGCCTCTTCCAGGACGTCGGCCACGGGGTGCTTGGGAGAACGGGAGACGGCCCAGAGCCAGAGCTCATTGATCCACGGAGCGGGATCGGAGAGTTGCTTGGTCTCCGGCTCGGGCGGGGAAAGTTGCCCGATGAGATGCCGAAGCTCAGCCGCGCCGGCGGGAGCCTCTCTGCGGGCTCCTAGACGCCGGAGGAGCTGCCGGACGGCTACGGGGTAGGGAACACCCGCCGAGACCGCCTGGAGCGCCGCTGGACCCCACGTCCGGCCGCACACCCAGCAATAGACCGAGTTGGTACCGACGTAGACCTTCGCGGACGGATCGTTATCGAAGTGAACAGGGCACCGGGTCTTCACATCGTAGTCGGAGGACACCGGAACGAGACCCGTCGTGTAGCCGAGACCCTCTTGGGCCTCACGGACGAGCTCGAAGATATTGACCTCTTTATCAACGTACTCGGCGTCAGTCGCCATCACATATCCAGGAGATCGGAGACACGAGCCGAGCCACCCACGGAGGCCGAGCCCGTCCCGGATCCACCGATGAACCCGGTAGCCCAGTCTACATCGAGTTGGAAATCACCCGTCGAGCCGTGCCGCACCTTCAGGAGTTGGGCATGGAGACGGGAACGCTGCTCGGGATCGGCAAGGAGAGAGAGCACCACCATCGCTCGCCGCTCGGCCATCGACGTCTCAGAGAGGGCCGAAAGCTCATACCGCATCGAGTTGGTGATCGCCTCGTCGTAGGCTTGCCGGCTGATTTGGTAGGGAGAGACCACGCAGAGCCCACGGCCCTGGGCATACGACACGGAGAGGGACGCGAACTCCTCGATGACCTCGGAGAGCTGCTCGCGGTAGGACGTGTATCGACTTGACGTCCAGGTACCGCCAGAGTTCGAAGCCGAACGACGCTCCGCTCGAACCATATCGATTGAGTCCACGACAAGTACGTGGACAGGAGCGACACGCTCATAGGCCTCGAGCTTGCGGAGGATCGAGTCCATCGACGCTCGCATATCCATTTGGTAGAGCCAGAGCCTCCCATACCGTCCGGCACCCGATCCCTGGACGAGATCAGCGGCAGCCGCGTTGTAGGCCTCGAGTTGCGGAGGGGAGAGGGTACCCGCCACAAGCTCAGAGAGCGGGATACCCGTCGGGCACTGGAACTGCGGAGCACGGGCGTGGCGCGTCACGATTCGGCGACGGACTTGCTCCAAGAGAGTCTCACCCGTGGCATACACGACGTTCAAGCCGGCCATCATCGCTTGGTAGGCCATCACGGACGCGGCAAAGGTCGTCTTGCCGGAGCCGGCGTACGCGGAGACGAACCATAGCTCCCCGAGAGCAGGACCGCCTCCCGTCCGGTCATCGATCGGCGGAATGCCCGTGGGGAACGAGACGCGCCTCGCGGTAGACCCGACATCGGCGAGGAGCTCCTGGAGCCCGACCGTGGAATCCCACTCAGGGAGCGCCTGCGGAGAACGGGCCTCGATCCGACCGAACCCCTCCTCGATAACCGCACGAGCGCCGGCGAAGCCCTCCATCCGAATCACGCGACCATCGGGCTTCTCGACCACCTCTCCTCCAAGGAGAGCACGAGCAGCGGCCGTGATGACTTTGGACGCCTCACCGTTCTCCCAGTCCTCACGAGTACGTGAGTACGCCCACTCCCACTGAGCCGGATCAACCGACACCGCACGTAGAGCAGCGTACCGAGCCGCGACCGAAGCCCGAACATCATCGGTTTCCTTCACGAGACGATCGTGGAGCACCTGCCACGGGAGCGGGGCATGGAACCGACCAAAGTACGCCGCGTACGCCTGGAAGATACTCCGATCGACGCCGGAGAACGCAGCCTCGGGGAGCTCGACGAGCCGGGCCACACGAGCGAGGAGAACGTCGCCAGCTACATCGTCAGTACACCCGGCCAGAACGAGGAACGGAGGCTCGTGGGAGCCGGACGAATCAGGGGTGGACTCAGCGAGGGCCTCATCGGCATCCAGGGCAGCCCCGCCGTGGGAGACCCGACCCACTAGAAATCGTCCCCGGCCTCTTCCGGCGTGGGCGGGAGGTGGGGCCACTCGGGTACGTCCTCGATCGAGGAGCCGCAGATGGTCTCATTGCCGAGCTCGTAACGACGAAGGCATTCGGCGTTGAACGCCGCATCGAACGAAGCCGCCATCGAGCGGTACGCCTCAACCTCGAGCTCGACTTCGTCAGGGAACCCTTCGGGGTTGTTGTCCGACCACTTCACGGCGACACCCGCGAGACGAACCCACTCGCGGACACCGTACTGGAGCTCGACCTGCATCGGGAGACACGGGAGACCGCCCCGCTCTTTCTCGTGGATCGTCACGAGGTACTCGGCGTACCACTTCACGCACGACTCGACGTGCGCAGCAACCTCTTCGTCAGTCATCACTCTGCCAGCCATCGCCTGAGAACCTCCGCATCCGCGTAAAGAGCATTCGAAACCTTCGGGGACATACCCGCCTGCCCTGGGTGGAAGGTACAGAAGATGTGCCCCGAGCCGAACGGTTCGACCCTCCCATGATAGTCGTGAACGCTCCTCCCGGTAAGGAGCCGGGCCGGCATCACCCCGAACGTCACGAGGAGCTCCGGTGCGAAGAGCGCGATCTCGGCCTTCAGGAACCGCATACAGGCCTGGGCGAACTTCTCCGACCACCTCGAGTCTCCAGGGTAAGGGCACCGGACCGCAGCGGACAGAACCGCGTCATAGCCGACCGTCAACCCGACCGTCGCGAGCCACTCCTCGAGCTTGGTCTTCGCGGTACCGTAAAGGTCAGGCTTGGGTGTAAGGATCAGGGCACGGACGTTTTGACCTTCGTACATAGGGGCGTCGCACGGAGACGGAACCTCGGAGTTCGAGAGCTTCTCACGCGCGGGGCACTCCTTGCAGGTACGCACCGCGTGACGGTACCGGAAGTACACATCATCGAACGACTCGGTCGCCACGGGATCGGACTTCGCTCTAGCCATCCCGATCAACCAAGGAGAACACCGAACCGCCATCACCTCGCGTCACGCGGTAGTGGACGTCGGCAACTTCGGGGAGGTGCTCGTCGTGGGTGACCGCGATCAGTTGGAGACCGGTTTCGTCGGCGAGCCCACGCACGAACTGCGCGAGACGGGGACGGTACTCGACCGATACTCGCGCGAAGGGCTCATCGAGCACGAGCACCGGACGCTTGCCCGATGACATCAGGACGACCACGACACGCAGCACGAACGCGATCACCTCAGCGACCCCGCCTCCGTGGTAGTCGAGAACCGGACGCTCGACGCCATCAGACAAGAGCGAGAACTCGACCGACGCCGTACCCCGCAGCACGCGAGACGTCACCTTGAACTCCACGGAGTCGTCCAGGAACACATCGCGGAGCGCCTTCGTAACGAGCTCAGACACCTGGGCCGCGAGACGCTCACCGGACTCGGTAAGGAACGAGCGGAGGAGCGCCGCAGCCCGGTCCCACTCGGTGGAAACATCGGTTGCCTTCTCGGACTTCAGCTTGAAGTCGTCCGCCAGCTTAGAGAACTCCGCGAGCCGAGCTCGAGCGGAGTCCGACCGCGAGAGGAGCGCCTGAGCGCGGATGAAGTCGAACCCGTCTACCATCGAATCATCCACGCTCAAGCTCCTTTCGCTTCACCCTACCCGAGTAGTACGGGCAAGGAGCAGGTCAGGCACCCACCGAGCCGGATACCTGCTGAATCACGGCGTGCGCATCGTCGGACGTCACGAGCTGGACATACGGCCGGCGTGACGCGGGAACCACCGTCTCGATCTTCAGATCGATCACCTCGTCAGGAGCCTCGTTCACCATCTCGAACAGATGATAGAGCCCGACACGGACCTCGGTTCCCTTCGCGCCCTCCCACACCGTCACCGCAGACGGGAAGGAGTACACGAACGTGTTCACCTCATCGGTTTGGGCCGTGAGCTTGCACGACTCGCCGAGAACGAGCGTGACGACCGGGAGACGGGGGTCCGACTGAACCTTCGCAGCGTTGAGCGCCGCGAGGAGCGTATCGGTCTCGATACGGAGCGTGGACGAGTCCTCCAGGACCTCGGACACGATGCCCCACGTCGTCGACAGATCGTGGGCCTCGACACGCGGCTTCGCGTAGGCCAGAATCCTCCCAGAAACCGAAAGCCCGACGTACTCCTGCGAACCGGACTTGCCTGAGAGGAGTAGCACCTCATCAGTTCCCTCAGGAATCGAGAGGAAGTCAAAATGAGAGAGCGCCGGCGAGGGCACGAGGAGCGAGCCCCACGACCACGGGGCCACCACGACCGACTGGATCGCCGATCCGTTGAAGCCGGTCACGCGGCCATCCTCAGCGACCTGGGCGTGGGAGTACTCCAAGCCATCGTCCGGAGTGCCGACCGCGTACTCGACCCGCTGGAGGGCGTCAACCACCGACGCGGGAAGAGAGGCTACCTCGTCATCCCACTCGATCGTCGGGAACTCCTCGGGCTCTCCGTAGAGCGGCATCGAGTATACGGACGCGCCGACCGTGATCGTGCCTCGGGAACGCTTGGACCCGTCAAGCGTGACCTCGGGACCGTTACCGACCTTCAGCATCGCGTAGAGCTTGCGGGCGTCCCACACCTCGACCGAGTTGCCGCCAGAGTCGATCGCCGGGACCTCGACGGAGCCATACAGCTCGTACCCGTCGACCGCCGAGATCTCGACGTTCTTCTCGACCACCTGGATCCGGACGCCGATCTCGTACGGAGACATCGCGCCGGCGCGGCGTGGCACGATCGACACGAGCCGCTCGAGCGCGGACACGAGGAGCGGGGTGGAGAGCGTCACCGCTCCGACAGGGAGACCAGACTCGGACTCCTCCTTGGGCTTGCGCTTGGTTCGCGCGGGCTTGGTCGTTGCCATGCCTACCTTCCTTCAGGTTCGGTATTGGACTCGGCCTCAGCGAGGGAGGACTCGAGATTGGCGAGAGCTTTATGGGCCTCAATAGCGGCGTGCTTCAATCCGTCCTTGGCCTCCTCGTACGCAGCCGAGAGATCCGCGAGAGAGGACATCGGCCCTCCAGGAGCCTCAGACAGAATCCGCTGGAGCGCGGCCTCGGCGTCATCGAGCCGAGTACGCACCGCCACCTGGTCGTGCCCGACCTTATCGATACGGGCAGAAACCTTGGCCACCGCTTGGACGAGCTTCTCGTCTTCGGTCACGAGACACCTCCAGATCGAGATGGGAGCACGGAACCGGCTCCCCGCGAGGGCGGTAGGTGAGCCGACGCATCACACGAGAGATGCACTCGACATCTACGGCACCGATACGGATCAGGATTCGGCTCGAACTTGCGAGCAGTGAGGGCCTCGGCGAGAGCGCGTGCACGCATCATCGCCGTGCGCCGGATGAGGGCGGTAGAACCTTCACCGAGATCGACCTCCTCGAACACGGTACCGCGAGCACGAACTCGAACGAAGCCGTATCGCTGTTGGACCTTCGCGTAATCGGCGTACTGCTCCGACGCTCGCGTGACCTCGTGGTACCACGCCAGTTGCACGGGATCGGCCTTGGACCCGGACTTGTAGTCGATCACGATCAGCCGCTTGGGGTCACGGAGCCGGACGACCACGTCGGGACGCGCCTCCATCAGGAACACACCGAGATCCTTCTTCCTCGGGTTGATCGAGAACTGGGCTCGGTAGTACGGCTCGACATCGACGCCATCCAGGACACCGCGAGACGCGCGGAGGAACCGCAAGAGCCACTCGGCGAACGAGCCAGCTATCGCGTACGCCTTCTCCCAGAGCGCTTGGCGATCGGTCGGAGAGTTCCAATCGACCTTCGCAGCACGAGCGGAGAACGTAGCCGCCATCCACGCATTGTTCGGGAGCTCGAAATACTTACCGACGTACTCGAGAGTGTCGTGAACAACGTTACCCACGAGGAAGTCGCGCCTCCGCTTCGGGGCGCGAGGGACGCCGAGCCGGAGGAGTGCCTCCTGAAACGGGCACGCCTCCCAGCGCGTGAACGCCGTATAGGAAACGATCGGGATTGGCTCAGTCTCGAAACGGTTCATGACCGGCATCTACCAGACCTCCTCGATCGCGGCGACGGCGCGCTCTGCGACGCTCTGCGGGACATCGGCAGTACGAAGGGCCTCCACTACAGACTCCCGAGTGGGAGCCCCACTGAGCCGCGTCTGGGCGAGCGCAGACGTGAACGCCTCCGACACCCGTCCGGCGAGAGCCTTGGAGTCGCGCTCCTCGAGCCGGAACACCTCGGATGCGGGTTTCACGTCGAGTGCGATCGGGAGGTGAACCCCTCGGCCGGCCTCGAACCACTCAGAGTAGAGCACACGAGGTCGGCGATTCCGGTTGTCCTCAGTAAGGGAGCCACGAGAGATCGACCCGAGATTCGCGCAATACGTAGAGCCCTGCCTCCAGGTACCAAGATCATCGTGGATGTGGCCGCAGAACAGAGCATCAAACTCTTCAAGGCCATCGATGTCCTCGGTGCCGATCGTCGGGTACGGGAACACGGAGGGGTCCGGGACGACCCCGAGATGCGCCCACACGAGCTTGTTGCCCTTCAGCCTCTTGAGGAACTTCGAGTCGCGCCAGAGATGCGCCTCGGCACAGTCCATCAGATCCTCGGCCGTGACACCGTTGCGGTAGGGCACAGGGAGTACCGAGAGCACGGACTCAGGAGAACGACCCTTGACGATCGTCGCCACCTTCCGACCGGGGAGCACGACGAAGGGCTCGAGCGCGAGATGAAATCCAGGCATCCGCGAGAGGAGCCCGATCGGCTGTTCGTCGACGGTCGACAGGAGGTTATCGCGGAGGTCGTGGTTGCCGGGCAGGAGCACCTTCGGAACGGCGGTCTTCGACAGGACGTCGTGGAGACGAGCGATCAGACGATGCGACACGCGCCGACGGTGGTGGAAGAGGTCGCCCACGAGCAGGATCGCGTCAACCTTGTAGTCCTCGGCGATCGAGACGACCTGCATCAGCTTCGCGAGGATCTCGTCGGTGTAGTTCTCGGTACGCCATCCAGGAGGAGAGTCCGCGAGATGGACATCACCCACGTGGAGGGTACGGACGGGATCGATATCGGTCATGCCTCGGTGTACACCGACCGAGCGTTTCGGACGATCGCCTCTTCTGCATCGTCATCCACGGACTGTTCGCAGAGAGGGCACACGGAGAGCTGGCAACGGAGAGAGTCCTGCTTCTTCAGAAACTCGTCATATTCCGAATCGAGCTTCAGGAGGAGGTCTTCGTTCGCGCGGACCTGAGCGTGAAGGGCAGTTGCCTCGGCTACCGCACGCGACAGGACCTGCACGCGCTCGTTAGCGCGGAGGAGGGCGACTCGATGATCCTCGAGAGTGATCTCCACCGATCTGAAGGCCGCGTCCTGAGCGCGAAGGGTAGAGGCTAGGGCTTCCGCCTGCGTCGCCTCTCGCAGCGCCTGGTGAAGCCGGTCAGCGAGCCGAGTACGGCTCTGGAACGACTCCAGCCGCAATGCCAGCGTATCCCGGCGATCGGACAGCTCTTCCAGGAGAGGAGCGGCCTCGGCGGCACGAGCCGCGTACTCGGACGCGGACGCCGCGTGGACCTTGGCCTCAGTAGCCGCCTCGGACTTCTGCTTATTCGCGAACGAGACCGCAGCCTGGAGAACGTAGTCGTGGGTAAGGGCACCGAAGTGGGCCGCAGCCTTCGACGGGGACTCCGTCAGGAGGAAGAGCGGATCGAACTGACGGCCGACCGACGCCGGCGAGAGGTTGAAGAACTCCAGGACCTCGTCGGGCACGGCTGAGCCGACCGCCGAGTGCTCGCCAGCTTTCGAGAAGTAGGTCGTGGAGCCCTTCGATGACTTGCGGTACTCGATGCCGTCACCGCCCTCGGCGACCACGGCCACCCGAGCCTCCTTCGTCCCCGAGCGCACGCTCGCCGAGCCGCGAGGGTTCGACAGAGCAGCGACGAAGGAACGCACCACGGCCGACTTCCCCGACGAGGACGGACCCGACAGGACCGTCACGCGGCCGAGCTCGAGGTCGACGTCGTGGATCGATTGGAAGTCGTGGATCAGGAGGTTGGTGAACATAGCCTCGAGTAGTACGAAGAGAGGAGGGCTCGCCCACGAAGGAAGGAGCGAGCCCCACGCGGACGGAGACTACCGCAGGAGGTGACGGCACTCCTCGCAGCGCTCGACGTGCTGAGGGACGTCGCCCCCGGAGGCCAGAAGATCGACGCGCTGGCCGAGCCCGATGTTCGGGGAGTGCGTGCCAACGTAGGTGAAGGCATTCATCACGTCCCACATCGTCTCGGTGTTCGTCGACGCGAGGTGAGACACGACCTCGGTACGCGAACGGCCCCGGACTCCAAGGTTCTCGAACAGGTCGTCGATGGTGACGCCGAGGTCGGACTCGGCGACCGGAGTACCGGCCATCCGATCGGCCTGCTCGAAGTAGCCACGTCCCTGGCCGAAAACCATCGGGATGGTATCGGAGAGCCACGAAGCCGGATCGATGTCACCCAGCGCCTCGTAGTTGACGACGTGATCGATCTTCGTCATCCCGTTCAGGCACACGAGACGCTCGACGTAGGACCGCACCCGCATCGGGTACCGACCGGTCGGCGAGAAGTCGATCATCGCTCCGGTGTACAGGACGTCGTTCACCTGGGAGGAACCCGAGACGGTGTGCCGGTCATCGGGATTGACGACCGCGAACGTCACGCGATCGAAACCATCGGACCACCCGAGACGGTAACCCGGAGCGCCGCCACCCATCACATCCTTCGCCGCAGCATCGACGGTGGAGATCACCTCGTCGAAGGGCACCGGGAGCGCGGACGGGCGGAGGAACTCGAGAGCGTACTCGGCAGTCTCACCATTCTCGGTGAACTCGCGAGCGAGGACACGGAAGTCGGGATGACCAGACTCCTCTCCGTACCACCACTCGATGTGGGGGAGGAGCATCCTCAACGGAGTGTGCTTGAAGTACTTCGAGCCCATCCCGAGGTCGGACGCGACCGCAGTAAGGAACCCGGGCGACACGCGGAGGGACCGCGAACCGACGTTCATCACGACGGATGCGGACTCGCCCTCGACCGTGGGCTCACGAACCTCGAAGGTCGTGTTTCCCGCCAGCGGGGACACCGGGACGATCTTCTGATCGGAGAGCGGACGATACCGTTCGCGTAGCTCGGGGAGCGTGAGCGCGACGGAATCGATTGAGTAGGCAGACGGCCCGGACATACAGTCCTCCTCGGACAAGAGTGGGTGAACGAAGGGCAGTGATGAGAGATAGACCGAGCTACCGGATCAGGAACGTAGCGTGGAGCCGGCGAGCGATCCACTCCGCCACCGGGACCGCGACCGCATCGCCGAGCGCAGCATATCTCTTCGTATCAGGAGACCCTCCCCGATCGGACCATCCATCCGGGAATCCTTGGAGCCGCTCGCACTCGACCGGCGTCAGCATACGCACGCCCTCCCCCGAAGGGAGTACGTGCGAGGACGTTACCGCCTCGCGACCGTAGTTAGTCACGGAGACGTTCGTCAGAGCGCCAGCTACCAAGTGGTTCGCGCCCATCTCCTCGGGGCCATTACGACGCCCGCCAGTCGGGTTGGACGTCAGCGTCCCAGCGATCAGCTCGTCTCCGCCAGCTTCTTCAGCGCCCCATCCAGGTGCTCCGGTACGTCCCGACCGCGACGCGAAGCCCTTCGGAGGATGCCGCGTGCAGCGACTGCCGAGAGCCAATACCTCTCCGGCACTTCGTGCGGCTCGAGAAGAATCTCCGTCAACACGACGCGCGAGGATGAACACGCGAGGTCGTCGCTGCGGCACATCGAAGTATTGCGCATCGAGCGTTCGCCATCCCACGCCATACCCGAGTTCGACCATCGTATCGAGGAGGACACCGAAATCAGCTCCTTCGTGGGAGGTGAGGAGACCGGGCACGTTTTCGAGGAGCACCCAGCGCGGTTGGATCTGGTCAACAATCTCGGCGGCCCGGAAGAACAACCCAGAACGAGCTCCCGTGAGCCCAGCACGTCGGCCAGCTACCGACAAGTCCTGGCACGGGAACCCGCCCATAACCAGATCGGCTCGTTGGTACTCGGACGCCGGAAACGTATTGACATCATCGTAGACCGGAGCAGAGATGCCGAACCGGGCGCGGAGGACGGAACGCCGGTAAGAGTCGGACTCACATCGGGCGAGAGTTTCCCACCCGGCCTGCTCGAAACCGAGGTCCATCCCGCCCACGCCCGAGAAGAGCGACACGACCGTCGGGGTCACTCCCCCGCGTCCTCCACGGCCTCGGAGGGAGTCGCGGCCTCCACCAGTCGCTCGGCGAGCACGGCCTCGAGGGCCTCGGCAAGCTCGGGCTCGGAGCGCAGATACTCACACGCCTCCTCGAGCGAGCGCACCTCGTGGATTACCTCACCGGCCTCGTTCGGGATAGAGATCGAACCCGCCTTGCCCTTCCGAGTAATAAGCCCGTGAGCGAGCCCGACCGTCACAATATCGGAGACGTTATCGACGCCCGAGCCGTACCGGATCGTAAGCACCACCGAGCGGTTGGGCGCAGCGACCTTGTTCTTCACGGTCGTCACGCGGACCGTTTGGGCCACGACCTGCTCGGTTTCCGTATTCGACACGGGATCCAGGATCTTCGCCTTGATCTTCCGCGCCGGAGTGAACTGGAACCGAATCGAAGAGTAGTACTTCGGGCCCCGGCCTCCAGGCGTCCTCGTCGAGCCGGCCAAAGCCTTCTGGGACGGGGACACGAAACCGGTGTGGATCACGTCCTTCTCGTGGTTGATCAGAACCCAAATCGCTCCGGCGTCGGAGACGTGCCCGACCGCGTTGCGGAGGTGGGAACCGATCGCCTTGGCACGCCACGCGCCGATCATGTTGTTCGAGTTCGGGTCCTCCTCGGTTCCCTCAGCCGTGAGAGGCATGGCCTCAAGGGAGTCGAACAGGACCACGAGCGGAGTGCCCGTCTCGCCGGCCTTCTTCGTGAGGGCGAGCGCCTTGATGAATCCGGCCTCGAGAGAACGCGGAGTCTCCACGAGAAGCTTCGAGGGATGGACGTCCATCCCGCACGCCTCGCCGTAGGACGGGACGAAAGCGTTCTCGTAGTCGAGGAGGACACCGACCCCGCCTTGGCGTTGGGCCGCAGCGATCGCCTGATAGAAGATCGTCGACTTGCCGCTCGACTCCTTACCGAAGGCCTCGATGATCCGGCCACGGGGGAGACCGCCCACACCCGTCAGGTAGTCGAAGAGGAACGAGCCCGAGCCGAGCGCCGGGTCAGGCTCGGCGAACAGGTCAACGGACTCGTCATCACGGTACTCACGAAGATCGAAGCTCACGCGGTGCCTCCAGGTAGCAAAGCCGAACGGGCAGATTCACGGAGGAGACCGGAAGAGTCGCGGGACAGTTCACGAGCAAGCTCGTCCCACCCCATCTTCGGAGTCCACGGTGCAAAGCATGATACCCGTGGGAGACGGCTCAGCCACGCCTTGTCGTCCCGGTAGAGGTTCAGCGCCATCGGGTACCTCGCAGGATCCGCAGCCTTATCGACATGCGGGTAGGACACCGCAGCGAGAGAGGACAAGAGGAACGCCGCAGTGCAGTCCTCGCGAGGACGCTTGGCGCTTTGCTGGGACTCGAATCCACGGAACGCAGCCGCCTCTCGGTAGGCCTCGAGCTTGGCGGCACCCTTGGACTTCGACGGAATCCGATGGAACGACCGCCACCGGGACGGGGACACGCAGACCGCAGCGACCGACGAATAGACCGGACGATCAGGCCACACCATCGGACGCAACGAGAGCTTGTACAACTCATAACAGAGCGGACCGTTCACCCAGTGCGTCGCAGCGTTACCGGCGACGCCGAACTGAGTGTCCTCAGTGGCGACAATCGAATAGAACGGGAGCCCGAGAGCGGACGCACGAGCGGCTGCAAGCGGAAACGAATCGCACACCCATCGCCACAGGTCGTCGAATAGATCGAACTGGGCGAAACGCTTCACAGACTTGTCGTACGCCTTCACCTGCCACGCACGCTCCTCCAGGACCTCGAACACGGAGCCATCCGGCCAGAAGAGGCACGAAGTGGCTCCGACGTTCGAAGCGGCGATATCGATACCGACCGCATGCACGAGCGGGAACGGGGGAGCGTCAGGCTCCCCCGGGGTAACCGCATTCGGCGGCGCGGGCGACGGCCGGTCCGGACCCTCGAGGAGCACGAACTGGGATCGGGGCAGTTGCGCCATCAGTCAAGCGAGGAGGTCGTCGAGAGAGACGTCCAGCGGAGCGGAGTCCGTGGGCGCAGCGACCGGAAGCTCATCCTCTGGGCTCTCGGCAGACTCTGACGCCTCCGAACCGGAGTTGGGGAAGAGAGCCGACCCGAGGTCGTCCCCAGCCTCTGGCAGCGGGGGAGCCGAGCCACCGAGCGTATCCACGAGCTGCTCGCTCGTGATACGGGGAGCGGCCTGCTGCGCCGGCGCGGC
>JRYC01008040.1_pt1 | contig 21258 bp, 22 predicted proteins | sample 235301 | NCBI WGS metagenome assembly JRYC01 (sample SAMN03074211, study PRJNA261470) | activated sludge metagenome | biome: Common Effluent Treatment Plant; feature: Wastewater; material: Activated sludge; isolation source: activated biomass of a common effluent treatment plant treating...
GATAAAGGGCGTATCGGTGGTCGGCGTCTCCTCTTTTCATGATGAGCAGAAAGGCGCCGAGCGTGGCCGCAATACGATGTACAGAGTCGAAGTCGATGGCGTGGCCATTCTTCATGTAGGAGACCTTGGGCATCCATTGACCAGTTCTGAAGTTGAGGAGCTGGACGGTGTTGATATTCTTCTTCTGCCTGTGGGTGGTCAAAAAACAATAACTGCAGCACAGGCTGCTGCTTTGGTGAAGGAATTAGAGCCTTCGATCGTTATTCCCATGCACTATCATGTGGCCGGCCTTGCTGCCACCTTTTCCCAGCTGAGCCCGGTGTCAGAATTCTTAAAAGAAATGGGTATTGAGAATCTTGCCCCACAGGCGAAGCTTTCCGTTACAAAAGACAAGCTTCCTGAACAGATGCAAGTCATCGTACTTGAGTAAATTACCGGAAGGGTGGTCGTATGGCAGATCCCAAAGTTCCTCCGCATGACGAGCTGGCCGAGCAATCGCTTCTCGGCGCTATCCTTATTGATAAAGACGCCATCATCGACGTTGCCGAGTTTTTGCGTCCTCATCATTTTTACCGCGAGGCACACGGAAATATTTTTGCAGCGATGCTTGCGCTCTTTGAGCAGCACGAGCCTATCGATGCGGTAACGGTTGCGGCGCAGCTTAAAAAAGACGGAACGCTGAAAAGTATCGGTGGTAATACCTATCTCTCCGACCTATTGGGGACGGTGCCTACGAGTGCTCATGCACAGCGGTATGGCAGAATTATTCAGGAAAACTACACAAAGCGAAAGCTGGTGGAAGCTGCTGCAAATATTACGGAATATGCGTTCCGTGATGAGGGAGAAGCCCAATCTATCGTCGATAAAGCAGAGTCTGAAATTTTTGCAATCGCCCAGCAGGCAACGCGGAAAGATTTTCTTCCTATTAAAGATGCACTGGCGGCATCCTTTGATCGTTTAGATGAGCTTCATAAGCGTGCAGGGGGCTTGCGGGGCGTCCCGACGGGATTTGTGGATGTTGATAATAAATTGTCCGGCATGCAGGATTCAAATCTGCTTATCCTCGCTGCACGTCCGGGTACCGGAAAAACGGCAATGGTGTTAAATATCGCCCAGCACGTAGGTGTGAAAGAAAAAATACCCGTCGGTATTTTTTCTCTGGAAATGAGCAAAGAAGAGCTGGTGGACCGTCTGCTGGTATCACAGGCGGATATTGATGCCTGGCGGCTTAAAACAGGCAAGTTGTCGGATGATGATTTTGCCAAACTGTCAGAGGCGATGGGAGAGCTTGCTGAGGCACCGATTTATATTGATGATACGCCGGGTATTAATATTATAGAAATGCGCACCAAGGCACGGCGGCTGCAGGTGGAGCATGGAGTAAAACTTATCATTGTTGATTACCTGCAGCTTGCTGATTCCGGCCGACGGTTTGATAACCGCGTGCAGGAGGTTTCTCTTATCTCCCAAAGCCTAAAAAATCTTGCCCGCGAACTTCGGGTGCCGGTGCTGGCGTGTTCCCAGCTTTCCCGTGCGGTAGAGAGCCGTGGAACCAAGGTGCCCGAGCTTTCGGATTTGCGCGAGTCCGGTTCCATCGAACAAGACGCAGACGTGGTGATGTTTTTGTACAGGGAAGAGCAGGACATGACACAGTGGGGAGACACGATCGCAACCAAGTTGCGAATTTCCAAGCACCGAAACGGTCCGCTGGGCGAAATAGACCTTTCATTTAGAGGTGACCGTATTCGTTTTTACAGCGTTGAAAAAAACCGCGCTGAGCCCGCAGCCGCCTCGTAACGGTATTTGTCCTTTCTTGTCGTTTTGAGTAAAATGAGATGAGGTTTTGCCGGGGTGGCGGAATTGGCAGACGCGCAGGTCTCAAAAACCTGTGGAGATAACACTCCGTGTCGGTTCGACCCCGACCCTCGGCACCCGTTCTAGTATGAAATACACTGTAAAACCCACCGATATTCTCAAATTTGACGGAGATACGCTTTTGGTGAGTGCATTTTTGGATAAAGCAGGGGAGCGGATGCTGAGTAAAGAGGCCGCTCTTTTGGATCGCACTGCAGCAGGTGCTCTCACGCTGCTTCTCGCAGATGAGGATTTTAAGCCGGCCGTAGGCTCTACATTTGTCTGGTACCTTCAGGACATGCCATTCCGCCGTGTCATCCTTGTGGGATTCGGCAGAAAAGAGAAGCTAACGTCTGTAGCACTTCAGACTGCAGTTGCAGCAGGCATCAGGCGTGCCGGCATGATCGGGGGAAAGCGTGTGGGCTTTGCGGTACCGGAAGAAATCGCATTAGCATTTGAATCTCAGAAAGCCGGTCAGGGGATCGTCGTAGGAGCAGCACTGGGAAGCTATATTTTTATCCGGCATAAATCTGAAGGAGACAAAGAACTCAAAAAACAGCTTGATGAGCTGGTGCTTCTTACCTCTGCGGGAAGATTATCCGCTATGGCGCTGGGGGTGCGCACCGGCGAGCTTATCGCCAATGCAGTACGCCTGGCCCGCGATTTAGTCAATGAGCCTCCTTCTGTTACCACGCCGACGCATCTTGCGGATGTCGCCCGCTCATTTGTAAAAAAAGGATCACCGGTCACCTGTGAAGTGTTTGGGAAAGCGGAAATTGCAAAAATGGGGATGGGCGGACTTATGGGAATTGCACAGGGGAGCGATGAAGAGCCGAAATTTATCCGGCTGAACTACAAGGGCGGAGGAAGAAAAACCATTGTGCTTGCGGGAAAGGGTATTACGTTTGACACCGGCGGATTATCGCTTAAGCCCGCGGAACATATGGAAACGATGAAATTGGATATGGCAGCAGCAGCAACAGTATTGGCGGTCTTTTCCGTATTGCCTGCGCTTGCTCCAAAGATAAATGTCGTAGGGCTTATTGCTGCGACAGAAAATATGCTTGGTCCGAAGGCAGTAAAACCCGGTGATGTAGTAAAAATAATGAACGGAAAAACGGTAGAAATTTTGAATACTGACGCGGAAGGAAGAATGGTTCTTGCCGACGCATTATCGTATGCCTCCAAACATCTTAAGCCCGATGGTATTATTGATCTGGCAACGTTAACCGGCGCATGCATGGTAGCATTGGGACAAGACATTGCAGGCGTATTCTCCAATAATACGGCGTTGGGCGCAGCGGTGTTGAAAGCGGCAAAGGACGCCGGTGAACTTGTCTGGGAGATGCCCCTGGCACCGGAGTATAAAGAACTTTTAAAAAGCCCTGTTGCGGATCTGAAAAATATCGGCGGGGGACGATATGGAGGCGCCATCACCGCGGCATTGTTTTTGGAGGAATTTGTAGGCAAAGATATTCCCTGGGTGCATCTTGATATTGCAGGTCCGGCTTTTGCCGAAAAAGACACGCCCCTTATGCCCCGTGGCGGTACCGGATTTGGCGTGAGGATGCTTCTGGAATTTTTACAAAACGCGGCTTAAGAAAGAAGAAGAAAGAAGAAAAGAACAGTTGCGATTTGTGTGATCACACCCCAGGGAAACTGCAGTTTGGCGTGAAATATGTTTTCTGTTTTATAGACGCCGTAGGCGAGTTTTTCCCATTGTCCTGCATTTTTTCCGGGCTCTTTTTTATTTTGTTTGGCAAAAAAGATATACCATGGCACTTCCAGCCAATCCGGAAGCAGGGAAAAGAAAATGGCAACGGCAAGAGTGACAGCAGGAGCACGTGAGGAAAATAAAAGAAATGCCAAGAGCATGCCGCATAGCGTTTCTCCTATTGCCCAAGNNCCTATGGCCCAAGAGCCGGTAACGCTGCGGGGGCGTTCGCGCCAGTTAGTTCCTATGTCCCAGTGGGGGATGCTGTCCATGACAAAGTGAGAAAGGAAAGCAATTGTTCCTGCGGTTGCGGGGTCGGTAAATCTGCTTGCAATAGCGCCGGCAACGAGGGCATGAGCGGTAGCTGTCATCACTGTATTGTATGCTATGATACGCACATGGCGCAACTTCGCGGGGTGCTGGCAAATCGCAGCGCAGTCATCGATGTTTTAAGTATTTCCTCTTTCCGATCACTCTGGTTCGGCCAGATTTTTTCTCAGCTCGCGATGAATATGCTGCTGTTCCTTTTGGGATTGGTGTTGTATCAAAAAACAGGAAGCAATGCTGCGGTGTCGGGTATATTTTTAGCGTATGGACTTCCCGCAGTAATTTTTGGCATGCTTGCTGGTGTCGTCGTAGATCACCTGGATCGGCGGACGGTTCTTATTATTTGTGATGTAGTTAGGGCAGTTATCCTCGCCCCCCTGTTTCTGGTAAGTGATAACGTCCTTGTCGTGTATGTATTTGTTTTTATCAATGCTGTTATAAGCCAATTGTATGTTCCGGCTGAAGCACCAACCATCCCGCACTTGGTGCCTTCAGAGCTTCTGGTAACCGCAAACAGTATGTTTTCATTTACGTTTTATACCAGCATGGCGTTGGGGTTCGTGTTGGCAGGTCCTCTGCTTCAGCTGGTAGGAGAAACCGGAGGAATGGCGCTGATCGGCGGCTTGTTTGTGCTGGCGGCAATAAGTGTTTCAAGAATTCCACGCCAAGGAGACGGCGTGCGTTCTTTTATCCGCATCAGTCGTTATCCGATGCTCTACATTCTTCAGCGTATCCGCACAGATTTTGTTGCCGGTATTTCGTATATTGCTCAGGCACCCGCACTCAAAGATGCGCTGGTGCTGTTAACCAGTACGCAAATTGTGCTTGCGGTTCTTGCGGCTCTGGGTCCGGGATTTGCGGATAGCATCTTGGGGATTGATGTCGCGCATGCATCAACTCTTATCATCGGTCCGGTTATTTTGGGCATTGTTATGGGTGCGTTGTGGGTGGGAGCCCGTGGATTTCGCATAGCGTCACGAAAGCTTATTTCGGTCGGCATTCTCTCGGGGGGATTTTTCTTGCTTCTTATTCCTCTCTTTGGCTATGTATTGCGGGTGTATGAAGTTCAGCGCGCACTTCCTCTCTGGGCTCTCGTCGTATTTGCAGTTTTTTTCTTCTTATTAGGAGTCGCAAACAGCTTTTTGGATGTCCCGGCAAACAGCATATTGCAACGGGAGTCGCAGGGATCGATGCGGGGACGCGTGTATGGTGTGTTGACTGCGACAGTCGGCGGGGTGGGTATAGCGCCCGTTATTATTGGAGGAGTTTTGGCAGACCGTATCGGAGTGGGCATGGTTATTTTCCTTGTCGGATGCATGGTCTTTGTCTACGGTGCAGCGAGGATGCGCTATAATCGATAATATGTTTCCGATACTTTTTTCGCTGGGCCCGCTTTCTATTTCCAGCATTGCTATTTTTCTTCTTTTGGCGTGGGCGATATTTTCTTTTTCTTTTTGGCGCAGCCTTCGTGCTTCCGCCATACAGGAAGATCGCATATTTGATCTCACCTTTTACAGTACGCTGATACTACTTGTCTGTGCGCGACTGGGATTTGTTGTCACTCATTGGGATCTGTTTGCGGACAGCTTTTTAAAAATTGCTGCACTATGGGTGACGCCCGGATTTTCATGGTATGCAGGGCTTGCGGGCGCAATCGTGACGCTTATTTATTTAAGCAGGTCGTATAAAGTCCGTGTGGGATTAGTGCTGGATGCGCTTGCAGTCTCTCTTCCGCTTGCGACGGTGGTGGGGAAGATAGGATCGTTTTTAGATGGCGCGGAAATCGGCCGGATAGCGGCACTTCCCTGGGCGCTTTCGTATCCGGGATACGAAGGGCTTCGCCACCCCGTGCAGCTCTACGAAATTATCGCATTGCTTCTCATTGGGGGCATTATGTCATTGCTGCAGCGACGCGCCGTTCTGCGAAAATGGCCGTATGGTCTGTTGGGGGTTGTCTTCTTTTTGCTTTTCACACCCGTCATGTTTACTCTTGAACTCGTAAAAGAAAGTAGTGTATACTGGGTCATTACCGCCAATCAGTGGATACTGATTGGATTTTTTGCTGAAAGTCTGGGCGCTTTGTATGTACGGGGCGGCGGACGGGAAGCGATGCGCGTAAAGACACGTCGCATGATGCACGGTATACATGTGAAAGGATCATCAATCTATGCAGCAATTTCCAAGCGAGGTGCTAAACGAGATCAGACGTCATCTTGAGGAAGAAAAAACCCGCATCGAAGCCCGGATGGCAGAGCTTTCCCTTCAGGATCCCTTTTCAGACCCGGATCGTCTTATTGATAATGCCGCAAGCGACATGGAAGCAACCGAAGAATCTAATCACGATCGTGTGGCTGCGCTTATCGCTGAACTGAAGACCCAGAAAGAGGAAGTTGACGCTGCGCTTATGCGCATAGGGGAGGGCACCTATGGGTTTTGTACGAACTGTAAGCAGATGATCGATACAGACAGATTGGGGATTTTGCCGACTGCCACATTGTGCCTTTCGTGTGAAACACAAAAGAAAAAGAACTAATGGACATTCCTATCCTCTTTGAGGATGAGACACTTCTTGTTATTAATAAGCCTCCCGGCATTGTTGTAAATCGTGCTGAGTCGGTGAAAGGGGAAACGATAACGGATTGGGCTCAGCGATATCTTGCCCTTCCTTCAGCGTCTGCTGATTCGTTAGAAAAAGATTTTTTTGATCGCGCAGGGACCGTGCACCGCATTGATAAAGAAACATCCGGATGTCTTCTTATCGCAAAAACGCCGCAGGCGTTTTTTGAACTTCAGCGTCAGTTTAAAGAACGGATTGTCAAAAAAACCTACCGTGCACTTGTCCATGGGAAGTTGGTGCCCCCGGACGGAGAGATTAAAGCGCCGGTGGGGCGGCTTCCATGGAACCGCGAGCGGTTTGGTATTGTGCCCGGCGGCAAAGAATCCATAACGCGGTATCGTGTGATTGGGATACGGGCGGGAGGAGAAGGAAAAGAAGATGTGTCGCTCGTTGAGTTATACCCGGAAACCGGCCGCACGCACCAAATCCGTGTCCACATGAAATACATCAATCATCCGCTCATGGGAGATTATCTCTATGCCGGCAGAAAAACGAGCAGGTCGGATAGAGCAGGCGAGTTTAATCGGGTGATGCTTCATGCTTTTAAGATAGAATTTTCTCATCCTACAAAGGGTGATAAGATTGAAGTGGAAGCACCCGTCCCTGCAGATATGCAGATTGATGTGGTGTGAGGGCACGTATGGATCCACAGAGCGCAAACCTTCTGATCACACTTCTTTTGGTGTTCGGAGCCGCAATAGTAGGCGGACTTATAGCAAAGAAACTGAAGCAGCCGACCCTGGTGGGATATATCGGTGCAGGAGTTTTGTTTGGAAATCTTTTGCCTTCTCTGGCAGATCAGGAAATCTTACGGTTTATCGCAGATGCGGGCGTCACGCTGTTGCTGTTTACGCTGGGCGTGGAATTTTCTTTTCATCGTTTGCGCCGGGTATTGCGTACCGTCGGGTGGGCGTCAGTCGCCCAAATCCTTGTCAGCATTGTGATATTTGTTCTCGTGCTTTTGGGATTACACCTTCCGTTTTTAGCCGCCCTCTTTCTTGCGGTTGCTATTGCACTTTCATCGACGGCAGTCGTTGTCAAAGTTCTCTCTGAAAGAGGGGAGCTTGAGACAGTGCCCGGCGAAGTAATGACAGCCTGGCTTGTAGTGCAGGATTTAGCCGTTGTTCCCATTATGATTTTATTGCCGGCGCTTGTAAGCGTGTCGCAGGCGGGGGATGTGCATCTTTTTAGTGCGTTGGGGGTAGTAGGGGTAAGCATCGTTAAGTCAGCTTTTGCGTTGTCTCTTATTATCTTCTTAGGAAGAACAGCAATTCCCAGAGTATTAGGACGCATTGCCGCATCGGGGAGCCGCGAAATTTTTGTCTTGTTTACCGTCGGACTGGTGCTGGTTGCTGCTGCCACAACATTTGCCTTGGGATTATCAGCGGCGCTTGGAGCGTTTATTGCAGGACTTCTTATCGCAGAGACGACACAAAATCATGCCATCTTTGCAGAGATCAGACCGCTTCGTGATCTGTTTGCCGTGGTATTTTTTGTATCCCTAGGTATGGCACTTCCCATCGTTTTTGCGCTGCGCATGTGGCCGATGCTTTTGGGATTAACGGCTCTTGTTATGGGAGTGAAGTGGTTTCTGGTCATGGGACTGACGCGGTTTTTGGGATATCACCGGAAGACTGCTTTTATCGTAGCGATAGGTCTTACCCAGATGAGCGAGTTTGGATTTATCATTGCGCAGGAAGGACTTACGCGGGGCGCACTTTCTTTGGATCAATATACGCTTCTTGTGGGCCTTACGTTCCTTACGATTTTTGTAAGCGCGCCGCTTCTTTCATCCGGTCACGGCTTATACTATGCCCTGCACAAAGCATTAGGAAAATACTGGCCGAAAATTTTCCATACCAATATGGAGCTTGAAAATTTTTCGCATGACTTGCCTATAAAAGACCACATCGTGTTGTGCGGGTACGGACGCGTGGGGAGATACATCGGCCGCGCCCTGGCGATGGCAGGCATTCCGTTTCTGGTGGTCGACTACAACAGCACAACAGTGAGCGAATTGAAGTCTAAAGGGATATCTGTGGTGTACGGAGACCCAGCGGATAAAAGCGTTTTAGATTATGCGCAGGTAGATTTTGCAAAAGCTGTTATTATCGCCATTCCTGACCGTCATACCCAGGAGATGATTATTGCGCACGCACACTCCCTGAATCGACGCATAAAGATAATCTGCAGGACGCATCATGAGGAAGATCAGAAGCGATTAAAGTCTCTGGGCGTACATGTCGTCGTGCAGCCGGAGTTTGAGGCTGCGATGATGATCGCGCAACGGTTGTTTGGAGACTTTGGTGTCCCGGCTGAGGAGATACCCGGGAAGATAAGCCGCCTCAAGCTTGAGCATGGGATGGGGTAGTATCGCGTGATACAATGCTTCTCATGCAGTTTAGTTTTACCACCGCTACGGCAGATAAGAAAACTCAAGCAAGGACGGGGGAGATACATACGCCTCATGGCATCATTCAGACTCCCGCATTTATCCCGGTAGGCACGCAGGCGAGCGTAAAGAGCTTGTCGCCTCATGAGCTGGACACACTTGATGTTCAGATGTTTTTTGTAAATACGTACCATATGTATCTGCGGCCGGGCATGAACATTATCAAAAAGTTCGGTGGCCTGCACGCATTTATGAACTGGCAGAAGCCGATTATCACCGACAGCGGGGGATTTCAGGTATTTTCACTTGCAAAAGGTGACTCCTCGCTTGTGAAGATTACGGAAGAGGGAGTGGAGTTTCGCTCTCATTGGGATGGTACCAAGCATCTGTTTACTGCGGAATCCTCTATGCAGTGGCAATGGGAGATGGGATCTGATATCCATATAGCGTTTGATGACTGTACGCCGTACGGAAAGAGCGAGGAAGACACAAAGGCATCGATGGAGCGTACGCACCGGTGGGCGGTTCGCAGCGCTGCCGCCCACAAGAAGCTTGTCCGCGCCAAGCGACCCTATCAGGCGCTGTACGGGGTGGTACAAGGCGGAGTGTATGAGAACCTGCGGGTTCAATCAGCAAAATTTATCAGCGCGCTTGATACCGATGGGATAGCCATAGGAGGTGTTTCCGTAGGAGAAAGCAAGAAAGAAATGGCTACCGTGCTTGACTGGGTGATGCCGTATCTGCCCGACGATAAGCCGCGGCATCTTTTGGGAGTGGGAGAAATAGACGATATCTTTGTGGCTATTGAACACGGAATTGATACATTTGATTGCGTCCAGCCTACGCGCCTGGCGCGGGTGGGTACATTATTTGTACAGGGGAAGCAACATCAGATGGATGTCACCAAGAAAATGTATGCAGAGAAAAAGGAGCCTATTATGAAAGGCTGTACGTGCTACACGTGTAGACATTTTTCGGTAGGGTATATTCATCATCTGTTTCGGGTGCGTGAGCTTTTGGCCTACCGGCTTGCAACAATCCATAATATTCATTTCGTCAATCAACTCGTGGGGGAGATTCGTACTGCTATTGAAAAAGGTTCGTTTCTTGAACTCAAAAAACAGTGGGGGTACAATAGATAAAGGAGGTCGCACTATGCCGCAATTTGGAGACTATTTTAAGGATAAAAAAAAGAAGATGAAGAAGAGTGATATGGAAAAGAAAGCGCAGAAACAGTTTTCTGGTAGTACGCCATGGCAATTGCCTCAGGTGGAAATCATCAAAAAAGGCAAAAAAGACTGGGAATGACGCGTCTCGTATTCCTGCTCCTTTTTCTTCTCGTTGCAGGGGGTTTTCTCCGTTTATTTTTTTTGTCTCCGAACGCGCGGACAACCTGGGTGGTGGATGAAGATCCCTTAGTGGTCGGGTCCTGGGAAGAAGCATCGGGTCAATTAACGCGTATAGAGATACCCTCAGAAACGACAGTAGAGGCGGTGGGAGGATACGGGCGCTATCCGCTTCGCGCGCTGTGGGATCTTGGCTCTCTGGAAGGGAAAGGCGGCATGATTCTTGCTGCAAGCGTGGAAGAGTCGCTGGCGCTGCCGGTGCCGTATTACTTTAAATCAGCGGACGGCGCGTTGGATAGCCGTTCGCTTTTTTCTTTTTCTTCCTGGTGGGATATTGTTCGCAACAACATATACACCAATATGCCCATGAGTACATGGTTTACTCTGGCTCGCCGGCTTGCTTTTTTGCGGCCTGACCGCATAAAGACGGTAACACTCACAGAAGGCCTGGGGGTCGCTGCCCGCAGCGCTCCGGATGGAAGCCGGCAGCTCGTTATGGACCTGTCGCAGGTAGATGTGCTTGTAGGAGCGCTTTTTGAGGATGAGCAGGTGCGCCATGAAGCATTTCCTGTGGCTGTGTATAACACGACAACCATGCCCACACTGGGAACGCGCGTAGGGCGGATGCTTTCACGCCTCGGATACTTGGTGGTGGCAGTGGAGAATGACGAATCACCGGTGGAAAATTGCGAGATGCGCATAAGCAGCCAGATTGCTAAAAGCGCAAGCGTGAACTACCTGCGGGAAGTGCTGGGCTGTGATGTGCGTATTGATGAGGGAGCGAAGCGGGCGGATATCGTTGTGCGGATGGGAATGCTCTACGCGAGAAAATTTTTACCGGCTCAGTCTCCCTGATTTGCCGAGCCATCTTCATCCTCGCCTGTGGGCGTCATGTCGGGCGCTTCCTGCGGTGTCACACCCTTTGCAAACGGTATGTAGCTGGTTGTGGAGATAAAGCTGGGTTGGTGAGCAAATTTTTTACCCCGTCGAAGTTCGCGAAGTAAGACAGTCAAAGAATTTTTTCCAACGGATTTGATAATAGCCTGGTAGACGTTGCCGGCATCCGTGAGCTTAATGAGCTTAAAGGACAAATCATCGGGCAGAGCGCCCAGATAGGTATTACTGCTGCTTCGCAGTTCAACCGCATGATTTTTCGACTTAAGAGAAACCTCCTGGCCGGCAGAAATAGCCGCTAGCACATTGGCAGGAGCCAAATGAATACATTCTACAATTTTGGTAAGTCCCGGTTCTTCCAAAAAGGCCATAGGGGACATAGCGGGTGCCCCCTGCTCTGAGAGCAGATCTTTTTGCTTCAGTGTGGTAATTTTTTTGAGGTTTTTGGCTGCAACCTGATTGTACTCATCAATGGCAAGAACTTTATTGAACATTTTTTTCGCAAGAGGGATCTGTCCGGTTTTAATATAGGCGTATCCGAGGCGGTTGAGGGCATCCACCTGTTGTTTGTCTGCCTTTAGTATCGCAGTGTTGATGCGGATTGCTTCTTTCCAATCTTGAGCAAGCGCTGCCTTGATGGCATCGTGGGCAGTAGGAGAGGGAAGTGCCATGCGCAACAGTGTATCGGTTTTGCACAAATTGTCAAGGAGGGATAGAATAGACAGATTATGTCGGGGCATTCCAAGTGGTCCAAAGTCAAACATCAAAAAGCGGTTACGGACGCGGTAAAAGGCCAAGCGTTTACCAAGGCGAGCCGTGCAATTACGCTGGCCGTCCGGGAGGGCGGGGGAGTTGCGGATCCGGAGAAGAATTTCCGGCTTCGTCTGGCCGTGGAGCTTGCCCGCGCGGTAAATATGCCTAAGGAGACCATAGAGCGGGCAATAGAGCGGGGTGCCAAAGAGGGGGAGAATCCTCTTGAATCCCTGGTATATGAAGCCTATGGACCGGGAGGCGTCGCGCTTCTTATTGCAGCTGCAACAGATAACCGGCAGCGGACGATCGGCCAGGTTAAAAATGTCGTAGAGAAATCAGGGGGCACGATAGCCTCACCCGGCTCGGTACATTTTCTTTTTGATACGCGTGGGGTTGTGAGTGTACAAAAGTCGACCAAGACACTGGATGAGATAACCGAGGCAGCAATTATGGCCGGAGCTGATGATGTGGAGGATGCGGGCGACACATTTGAATTATATGCGGCTCCTGCACGGGTGCACGAAGTAAGAGAGCACCTTCTGCAAGCAGGGATAGCAGTGGAAAGTGCCGAGATTATTATGAAGCCCAAAATGCCGACGAGTGCATCGGATGAAGTACAGCGGGCAACCGAAACATTGGTGGAACAACTGGAAGCGCTTGATGATGTGCAGATTGTATATACAAATCTTCTATAATAGAGAAGGGAAGTCACATGGCATTGTTTAAAGCTATCAAAAAACGCGCGCAGCGGTGGAGCAGCAACTTAGGAATAAGCAAGCGGCAGCAATTTATTGCAGTTACGCTTATTCTTACGGCAGGGCTTCTCCTGACACAGCTCAGCGGGGGAGAATGGCGCTATCCGTTGGTCGTGGCGCTTTCCGTTTTGGCGTACGGATTATCTGCTTTTGCCCTGCGTGATGATCTTAATAAAGCGGAATGGTTAACACTATTAACGCTTCCCACGCTTTTTACGGCCGCTGTGGCGACATTTTATTTTTTGTTGCCTGAGCGCTGGCTGACCCGCATTCCTGTTGCAGGTCTGTACGCGATTGGGATGTATGGCTTGCTTCTTACGGAAAATATTTACAATGTCGCGGCGAACCGCACCATAGCCCTGTTGAGAGCTGCTCATTCGGTGGGATTTCTTTTGACGTTGCTTACGTTCTTTCTTCTTGTCCAGACGGTGCTGGCATTTCGCTTGCCTGGTATCATCAATGCCGTGGTCACGGGCGTTATAAGCTGGCTTTTAATCGTTCAATCGTTGTGGGCGATGGAGCTGGAAGGGAAGATAGGGAAGCGCACATGGCAGCTTGCTCTGATATTAAGCGTTGCAATCGCCCAGGCAACGTGGGGATTATCACTTTGGCCCGTCAAAACGACCCTTTTGGCATTATTTTTGACTACATTTCTGTATAGCACGACGGGGATGGCGCAGCAGTATGTGGCAGACCGTTTATATAAAAGAACTGTTATAGAATTTTTTTCGGTAACATTTTTTGTATTGTGCGTTGTTTTGGTAACCACGCATTGGCGGGGAAATCTCTAAGACAGGGGAGGCAGGGAAGTGAAGTGGGTGATATAGTCTGATATAGTTATGTGGATAACTATAGGACTTAAACTATAGGGTAGAGAAATAATTTCACGACATCTAGCGAGGCCATTTCACGCTTCTGCACTCTCTTGAGTACACAATGTGTGCGTAAAATTGATAGTTTGGATTATTGTGACGCTCCAAATCGCACTACTCTAAAGTAGCAGCTGTCCTATTTTAGCCTCGAAAGTTACGGTTTAGAGCATAAAGACGCTCCAAAAAAGAACCGAATAGCTTCTCACTCATGAGTGGATAGTGCTTACGCAAGGCTAATTATTAGTGTTTAGCGCATAATACGGCGCTATATCGCTTTCTCCAGAGAGATATCATATTTTTATTTTTAGCCTCAGATTTAATAATTTAGCGCATAACAATGGGCTAAACTCGACTCTCTCCCGCGTGATGGCGTACATGCTTCTTTTCTTGCTTTTAGCCTCAAAAATAGGCATTTAGCGCGTTATTATGCTCCAGATAAAACGTCTATAAGAAACCCGAAAGGGGGTTTGGGAGAAGACTCTCTTGTCCTTCCGGCATGCGCATATTCGTGTGCATGCAAGCAAGATGCGGCACATGACAAAAGCGGGCTACCTACAATAAGACTGCCGCATGCTCCTCTCTAAGGGTATACAGCATTTTTCAGACCGGGATAATCCCTGGGAAGCTGAATTATGGCCACTTGGGGGCAGGCAGGGAAGATTAGCCATAAGGTCGCACAATAATACTTTTGCGACGTATTGTAGCCTCAGGGCCACGAGAGTGCTGTTTTTCCTGTCTGATATTCCTTTTGGATTTTCACCAATATTGTATTGCATTGTTTTTTATAAATTATTCTTCTCTCTTCTCTCTATGTCCGAACATTTTTTCATGGGTCCGGCAGTCCCTTTTTAATACATGCCCTTTCTTCAGGGTGTTTCTCTGTGTTTTTTAAAGCGGAGATGATATACGGTAGCTCTTCTCCGGCAAAAAGCCGTCCTAGGTCATTACAGGGGCTCAAATTTGAGGCTAATTACGTAGCGGCTTAGAAGAACAGAAGAAACCGCGGAACACGTCGTTTGTACTCATCATACGCCTTGCCGAAGTGCTTGGTCAGCAGCGGTTCTTCAATAGAAACAATCCGACGAATATGAATGATAAAAAGAAAAACGAACGGAAATAATACGCTGCGAATTGCAAGACTCGCGCCGAGTGCCATAAAGATAAGCCCGACATAAATAGGATTTCGTGTATAGCGAAATGGACCGGCAGTCACCAGGGTCTTTTGACGGGCAATGGCATGTTGGGCGGGCACGCCCCAGTTGTGTTTCATCTGGAGTTTTGCCCATACGGCGAGCAGAAAACCGCCCCAAAACAATATGCGGCCCAGTCCGGTCGCCAGTCCGTCGACGGACGTGGCCGGCCATGGGAAAAAGAGCGCACTAGCAAGCTGAAAAGCCATGATGGTCATCAAAAGTGCTGTTGTTTTGCTGCGGTCTTTGAAGCCAGGCCGGCCTGTCGGATCGGTTACAGCCCATACCAGGCCAAGCAGAAGATAGCCGAGGATATACGGAAAAATATGCATGATGAGCCGTATTATACAGGGTCAGCAGGTGTGTGTCTTGACAATATTTGCCAAGACGTCGCAAAATAAGATTGTGTAACGCTGAAATCGTCACACAATCTGACAATATTTTACGACATTTTATGGACTTGCAGACGCTTATCAGTGAATTTTTGGAATATTTAGAAATTGAACGAAATGTTTCGAAATTAACTATTCGAAATTACAAACACTATTTGGAACGATTTTTGACGTTTTTGGGAGGGTCCTCCCCGGTTCCCCTCTCCCCTTCTGTGAAAAGTAGCGTGAAAATTTCCGCAGTCACGCCTGAATCAATTCGACAATTCCGTTTGTATTTATCAAGATTTGTTGATGAGCACGGAGTGGGCTTGAAGCGGGTCACCCAAAATTATCATCTGATAGCCCTTCGGAGTTTTTTGAAGTATGCGGCTAAACGTGATGTCGCACTGGTTTCCCCGGACAAAATCGATTTGCCCAAGGCAGAAAGCAGATCCATTAAATTTTTGGAGCGCGAACAAATTGAGCGCCTGTTAAGTCAGCCGCAGATAAGCACGCCGGAAGGCCTTCGGGACAAGGCAATCCTGGAAGTGCTTTTTTCCACAGGCCTCCGTGTTTCAGAGTTGGTGTCACTTAATCGCGATCAGGTGAATTTGGATAGAAAAGAATTCGGCGTTATCGGAAAAGGAAGGCGCGCCCGGGTGGTATTTTTGTCGGATGCAGCTGTGGACTGGCTTACCAAATATCTGGCGACGCGGGAAGATCATGCGCGGCCGTTGTTTATCCGGTATGCGGGCAAAAAACCGAAGGAAAATGATTTGTCCGGCGAATCGATCCGGTTAACGTCGCGAAGTGTGCAGCGGTCGGTAGAAAAATATGTGCGGGCAGCACGCCTGCCGCTGAAAATAACACCTCACGGCCTGCGGCACAGTTTTGCGACTGATTTATTATCAGGCGGCGCTGATCTGCGGGCGATCCAGGAACTTTTGGGTCACAAAAATGTGTCTACCACGCAGATTTACACGCACGTGACCAATCCGCAATTACGTGCCATCCACGAGCGCTTTCATAGAAAATGAAAACTGTCGTTGCTGACTGTCCCCATTGTAATCCTGCGGATTTCGCATTAGAGCACCTCCTTACGGAGACGAATAACTTTCGCGTTGTTGCCGATGCTCATCCGTTACAAGAAGGACATATTCTTATTATTCCCAAGGAGCATATTTCCTGTGCCGGAGAATTTTTGCCGGAGCTGTTTGATGAGTTTGAATCGTTATACAAGAAGTTTTCTTTATTTTTACAAAAGATCTATGGAAGCGTGAGCAGTTTTGAGCATGGGAAAATCGGACAGACGGTGTTTCATGCACATGTCCATCTTTTGCCATATCGGGGAGATATCTATGCCATAGTTCCCGAAGAAAATTCGCTTACCCCAGTTGACGGTATTTCCTTCATGAAAAATTATTTTCAAAAACACGGGCAATACCTTTTTGTTTCAACGGAAAATAATTCATGGATGGTAGATACAAAAATTGGCCAGCCGCGGTTTTTTCGTGATCGTTTTGCGGCGGCGTTGGGTGAACCGGCCCGGGGCAACTGGAAGACAATGCATGAGGATGAGCAGCGTATGAAAAAGGCCGCCACAGAAAGCAGAACATTGATTGAAAAGTGGAAGAATTATGAAGCGGCTTGAACCAGGTTTTTCATGAGGCAGGCGACGTTGACAGGACCTACACCGCCCGGTGTCGGAGTATAAAAACCCGCGATATTTTTAATTTCTTCCTCTTTGTAATCGCCTTCAAGCCGTGCATCATCATCCCGCCCGATACCAACCCCTATAAGGATTGCCCCCGGTTTTACGGCGTCCTGTGTCACAACACGGGATTTGCCCACGCAGCTTATGAGAATGTCAGCGGACTTCATAATGGCTTGCGGATTGGGAGTTTGGCTGTGAATTATAGACGTCGCACAATCTCGTTTTACGAAATAGCGGGCGATAGGAGCGCCCGCCGTCTCTCCCCGCCCGACGATAACGATGGATTGTGTTTTTAGCCAGGGAAAAAATTCTGCGTCATCTGAGATTCCTGAAATGTGTTTCAGTATCTCCCCCACCCCGGCTGCGACCGGTGCGTCAAAGGGCGAATCAGGAACAAACCCATCAACATCTTTTTTACTATCCACGCGATTAAGAATGGATTCAGCATTTTCTATTTGGCCTGCCAGGGGGCGCTGGACGATAAGGCCGTGAATCAGGGGATCCGCATTATATTGCTGTATAAGATCCTCTAATTCCTGCCCAGTAATGCTGGGAACATGGTGGAGTTTTACGGATGCCCCGATTGTGTCAGCTGCTTTTTGTTTTTGTTTGATATAGGAAATCGAAGCCGGATCATCCCCCACAAGAATCACCGCAAGTGTAGGATGGGCGCTACTTCTTTTTAAACTATCGACGTTATTTTTTAGCTCATGTAATATGCCTTGAGCAATGGCTTGTCCGTCTATTCTCATACAAATATTAGAAAGCGGTCAATAAAATTCCTGCGATCGTAAGTATGATGCCGCACATCTGAATTTTTGTTACCTTTTCTTTCAGAAATATCATCGCAAGGGCCACTGTTACGATGGTAAGTGCAGAGGAGATGGGAGCTACAATAATTCCATCGCCATACGATTGTCCAAATGTTGCGCTTAAGACAGCAGCTGCTTCAAGTAAACCAATCGCGGCAAGTACAGCGATAAATTTCGGTGCAGGTTTTTTGATTTTTAAAGAGTTTTTTGTCAAAAAAGCTCGAATGAATATTAAGGTTATAGCGGTAAACTTTACTATAAAACTGATCGCTAACCAATCCACTTTTTCGACAACAAATTCATTTAGCGGCCAATAGAAAACACCAAATATGATGGCGGAAAGTATTGTCTCCTTAACGCCACTCAAAAGCGAGATGCTGCCCTTGAAAATCTCTTTAAAATTGAGAGAGACGAGTGTGACGCCAATAAGAATCAGCGCAATAGCGGGCATCTGAAAACGCGTCAGTGGCTGACCCCGTACAAAAAAGGAAATTAGGACAACAAAAAGAGTTTGCAGATTAATAACAGCCGAAACGACGGATACGTTTCCTATTTCAAAACCTTTATAAAATAATAAATATCCGAAGGTGTATGCAATGCCGCAGAATATGCTTATCCCAAGCAGCGTCGGCGCAATAGCAAAGTTGGGCATCATCACAATGACGCAAAGCGCTATGAGAGCAAGACCAGCGAGCTGTGACCAGAAGAATGTTTTGATGTGGCCAACTTTTTCAGAGGCGGTGTTTGCAAAAAAATCGGAAACTCCCCAGCCAAACATGGCGCCCAAGCCCGCAAGAATACTCAGAAGTGTTCTATTCATTTTGCCAGGCACGTAGCCGCGGCGATGCTGTCTTTTTTGTCTGTGAAGCGCATGAGGATAACGCCGCTGGTGGCGCGTCCGAGTCTCGGCACTGAGGCGATCGGCAAGTTGACCACCTGGCCTTTCATGGACGTCAGAATGACGCTCTCACAGTCTGCAGGGACAATTTGTGTGACGACTACTTTCCCGGTTTTTTCTTTAACTTCAGCAACCTTAACTCCCTGTCCGCCACGTTTTTGTTTGGGGAAATCTTTAATGGCTGTTTTCTTGCCCAAGCCTTTTTCCATGATGGTTAAGAAGTCAGCTTTTTTCGTCTCATCATTGATGATATCCATGCTGACCACATAATCACTGCCCTTAAGAAGTACACCCCGAACGCCCATGGTGTCCCGGCCGGTAGGCCGCACTTCATCTTCTGAGAATCGGATTGATTTGCCTTCGTACGAAACCAGAAGAATATCATCTTTGCCGCTTGTTAATTTGGCCCAGGTAAGCTCATCACCCTTATCCAGCTTGATTGCAACAAGTCCTGATCGGCGGATATTTTCGTATGCGGAGAGTTTGGATTTTTTGACTGTGCCTTTTTTCGTAGCCATCAGAATATACTCAACGCCCTCTTCCTTTTGCTCCTGTCTTTTAAGAGAGTAAGCCAAAACTGAGGTGACGCGTTCGCCCTGCTCGATATTTATAAGATTGACGACTGCCTGCCCTTTGGATTGTCGTGACGCTTCAGGGACATCCCATACGCGCACCTGATAGACACGTCCGCGGTCCGTGAAGAAAAGCATATTATCATGCGTCTGGGCGGTTAAGATTTTATCAATGGTATCCTCTTCTTTTGTGGCCATGCCGATAACGCCCTTGCCGCCGCGCTCCTGCATCTTGAATGTGCTTTTGGGAACGCGCTTGATATAGCCGGTTTCGCTCATGGTGATAATAACTTCCTCATTGGCGATAAGCTGTTCTTCTGAAAACTCGCCCACTTTGCTTTTGAAGACCCGGGTCTTTCTGTTGTCCGCATATTTTTCTTTCAGTTTGCCCAGTTCTTCCTTGATAACAGCAAGAATTTTTTCCGGATGGGCAAGAAGATCAACGAGATATGCGATGGTCTCCCGAATCATCGCCAGCTCATCTTCAATTTTTTGCCGCTCAAGAGCCGCCAGGCGGCGCAGCTGCATGTCTAAAATTGCCGTTGCCTGGATTTCTGAAAGCTTGAATTTGCTCATGAGCTTTGCTTTCGCCTCATCTGCGTCTTTGCTTTTTTTGATGATGGCAATAACTTCATCAATATGATCCACCGCGATTTTGAGTCCCTCCAGAATATGCTCGCGGGCCCGTGCTTCTTTGAGTTCAAACTCACTTCGGCGGCGGATAACCGAATGGCGGTGCTTGAGGTATTCTTCTAAGATAAGTTTTAAGCCACAGGTTTGAGGTGTGCCATCAACGAGCGCAACGACGTTAACCGGGAATGTCGTTTGCAATGCCGTTTGCTTAAAAAGATTATTCAAGACCTGCTTCGGACGGGCATCCCGTTTCAGCTCAATATAGACTCGGATTCCCCGACGGTCAGATTCATCACGAAGATCTGAAATGCCTTCGAGTTTTTTGTCTTTGACCAGGTCTGCAATGCGGGCAACAAGCTGGGCCTTGTTTACCTGATACGGAAGCTCGGTTACGATAATGGCAGATTTGCCCTGCCCGATTTCTTCAATATCTGCCTTGCCCCGCATGACGATTTTACCGCGGCCCGTGGCATATGCTGCTTTAATTTCATTGATGTCATAAATTGCGCCGCCGGTCGGAAAATCGGGCCCCTGGATATGCTCCATAAGCTCGTCAACCGTTGCATCAAAGATGAATGCTGGTGGGCCTGCGGGTGTTTCCGCAGCTTTTTCTTTTGTGTCCTTTGTTTTTTTCTCGGGCGTGGCGCCTTGAATTTTTGTTTTTTTAATAAGATGGATAATGGCATCAACAACTTCACCTAAATTGTGCGGTGGGATTTTTGTAGCCATACCGACCGCAATGCCCTCGCTCCCCATAAGAAGAAGGTTTGGTAATTTCGCCGGAAGATATGTCGGTTCATTAATCGCGCCGTCAAAGTTGGGAACAAAATCAACGGTCTCTTTTTCAATATCCAGAAGCATTTCACCCGAGATGCCTGCTAGCCGCGCTTCCGTGTACCGCATGGCGGCGGGCGGGTCACCGTCAATGGANNTCACCGTCAACGGAGCCGTAGTTTCCCTGTCCGTCGATGAGGCGATATCGCATCGAAAAATCCTGGGCCAACCGAACCATTGCTTCATAGACCGGCGCATCTCCGTGAGGGTGGTACTTTCCCAATACTTCTCCGACGACTGTGGCGCTTTTTTTGTATTTGCTGGTGTGATGGAGCCCCATCTGGTGCATCGCGTATAAAATACGCCGATGAACGGGCTTTAAGCCATCGCGGACATCAGGAAGCGCACGCGAGACGATAACAGACATGGCATAGTCCAAATAGGACCTTTGCATTTCCGTTACGATCTCCGATGGTTGGATTTTCCCGATATTCATGAGTGGATTATTTTTTTATGCCGTTGCGGACTTCCTCTTGGGCGGCAGCTTTATCTTTCCAATCTTTGACTTTTACCCACTTGCCCGGCTCAATTTCTTTGTAGTGTTCAAAGAAGTGTTTAATTTTTGCCTTGACCGCTTCCGGAATGTCGCTTACGTCTTTCATGTATCCCCAGAACGGATCGGATTTTTCGCTCGGCACCGCAATTACCTTCGCGTCCACGCCCGACTCATCTTCCATTTCCAAAACGGCAATAGGCGTTGCATTGATAAT
>JRYC01000845.1_pt1 | contig 21217 bp, 19 predicted proteins | sample 235301 | NCBI WGS metagenome assembly JRYC01 (sample SAMN03074211, study PRJNA261470) | activated sludge metagenome | biome: Common Effluent Treatment Plant; feature: Wastewater; material: Activated sludge; isolation source: activated biomass of a common effluent treatment plant treating...
GCACTGGTGCTGGCCGGCGAGCAGGGGGCAGTGGTCGACAAGCTTCTCAAGCTGAATGGGGCATCTGCTGGTGCACGGCCCAAGATCGTGGCGCAGGTCAGCGCCGACCGGAAGAAGATCATCCATGGCCCGGGCGCCTTGCCGCCCGGCTATGCGCACTGGATGATCAAGTTTCCATCGCAGCTCGACGAGGCGGATGTCGGCCCGATCGAATACGCCTACAGCCTGATGGCGCGCGCGGCCGGTGTCGAGATGCCGGAGACGTATCTGTTCGGTTCGAAGAAGAAGCGATATTTCGGGATCAGGCGCTTCGACCGTGACGGGGACAGGCGCATTCACATGCACAGCCTCTCCGGCCTGCTGCATGCAGATCACCGCACGCCCTCGCTCGACTACGACGGCTTCCTCAAGGCGACGCAGGTTCTGACCAAAGACATCACGCAAGTGGAGAAGGCGTTCCGGCTCGCCTGCTTCAATGTCCTCGCCCATAACCGCGACGATCATGCGAAGAACTTCTCCTATCTGCTCGACGATGCGACGGGGCAGTGGTCGCTTGCGCCCGCCTACGATCTGATCTTCTCCGGCGGCCCGGCGGGCGAGCAGAGCATGATGGTGATGGGTGAGGGGCGCTCGCCCGGCGTCNNGGGTTGAAGAAGGCAGCCTCGATCATCGAGGAGGTCCAGGTAGGGATCGCCCGATGGGCCGTGTTTGCCGACGAGGCGGGCGTGTCGAAGAAATCGACTTCGATGATCGCGGCACGCATTGCGCCGCCACCCGCAAAGCCTGCGAAACCGTCAGGCAAGAAGGGCGCGGCGCGGAAACCGGCCGGCGCCCAAAAGCGCGGCCGCTAGATCACGATCCTGCAAACATCTGCGAGCGGCGAAGAATGCGCTCGTCGTCATCATCGTCGCGCTCCAGGAGCAGGATGCGCCCGTCGATGAAAGGTGAGAGATTGGGCGTCTTCTCACCTTTGGCGCGGAATCCCGCGGAGTCGCGGGTGCCGGGCCATGTGGATAAGTGAGAAACTGGGCGTCACCGAAATGGACGTTCGAAATATACGTCCACCAGTTGCGCGAAGCGTCGAGGGCAGGCGGAGCAGGCACCGATCCCTCAAATCGCACCACGGATGAATTATGGGGCAGTGCCGGCCTATCCACGAGCGGGATGCCGGGCGCCCTGGATGGTTGGATTACACACGCTCCCACCCGCCAAGCCCTTGGACTTCTCCACCTGCACACCTGATGTAGTTGTTCGCTATGGGCCCGTCGGCTTCTCACATGACTCATCCGCGTTAAGCGGATTCCATTGCTGTCAGGCGCGGCGAAGTGAGCGCGTATGCGCGAACGCAGGGTGAGGGGACCTATGCTTGTGGCCGCATTAGCGGCCACTCCATTCACGGCGAGCGCACGCGAGCCGCATGTTGTCCTCACTTTCACATCTGCCGCAGCGCTTCTATTTATTCAATGATTCAAGATTCAATTTCAGGGCCGGATTCTGTGCATTCAAACAATGGTTTGCTGCCCAAGAAGTGAGAAACGGGGCGGGATAGGTGAGATTATGGGCGGAGTCGGGGGAGGAATTGGGCGGCACAGGTGAAAGAAGGGGCGTCCGCCGGTGAGATGTTGGGCGTCAGAACGGGCATCAAGCGATGTGATCTTGTGCAAGGTGAGAGATTGGGCGGGTGATTATGAATCGTCATCGAAGCGGATCAGTTCGACCGATCCGGTCCGTCGTGCCTCGCGGCCGATGCGGCTCTTCTCACGTTCGTCATGCGCGGCTTGCAGGCGGGCAGGAGATTTTCTGAACCATGCAAGGCGCAGCTTCTCGACGGTGCGTCCCTTCTTGATGGCCAGCACCTCGACGTCGAAATCGGTCAGCTGATTGACCTCGGCGAGGGCGGGCTTCAGGCAATGCTTGTTGAAGTCGGCGAAGCGATCCAGCTTTCCGTCCGGCACGCCCAGCATGGCGCGGAACTCGTCGACGCTGAACTCCTCGTGCTGCTTCATCAGGCCGATGCGGCGCTCGACCATCTCATAGAGGCGGATCGAATATTTCGAGCGCAGCGCGTACATGATGTGCGACTTGATCGTGGCCCATGCTTTGGATTGCTGGATGACGGCGAGAAGATCGGGCGGGAAGGTGTAGTAGAAATATCCGTCGTCGCGATCCTCCTCCTTGTTGGTGCCGAGCAGGTGGACGCGGAAGGTTGCCATCTCTCCGTTCTGCGGGTCGCGGGCGCGGATCTTGGCCCATGCACCCATCAGCTTGTCGAAGGCAAGCTCCAGCCGGTCGTTGCTTTCGTGCGAACCGCGCAACGACGCCTTCAGCACCTTGTGCACGGGCTCAGTGCGGATGTTGTTCCACGCATTGGCCAGAAGCTGGTTATAGAGAATGGTTTCGGAGCGATTGAGCGGCGTCAGCTCGATGATGTCGACCAGTTCGCGCGGCTTGATGATGCGGCCCATATTGGCCGGATCGAGCGGCTGCCCCGTGACCTTCATGTCGGTCGCGAGAAGGGGGCCTGGAAGCTTCGTCTTTTGAGTACGTTCGAAGTCTTCTGCGGTACGCGTGAGAGTGTCGGTCGGTCGAGAATTCACAGGCACAAGCGTGCCTGTTTGGAAGTGAGGCCGTCAACAGGTGAATTCACATTTACGGAATCTCACCTCGCAGCACGCCCAATCTCTCACTTTCAGATCGGCGCAACACGAGGCGATCCGCGGCGCGACTCCGCAATCGCCCAGTTTCTCACCTTCAGCCCGGTTGCTTCGCGCGCAGTAGCAGGAAGTTTCCGATAAGCGTTGCCGCTATGGCATCGAGTCTTCGCCGTCGAGCATCGCAGTCGAGTTCTGTTGCGAGTACCTTTACGAGCATGGCGCCTGCGACGGCGTGTGAGGGGCTCGTTTCGACAAGCCTCTCCAACTCCTCCGCCACTAGCAGCAAGATCATGTGCACAGGCGCCACAGGATTAAGGCGCACGCCGCAATCGGTCAGCACGCGCACCATGTGCGCAGCGTCCTCATAGTATGCGGGAAGAGATATCGACATGGCCAATTCCCCGGTGAGGGTTGGTAAGCAATCAGGGATGAGCCTGCCCGGGCTCTGCGGGCCCGGACGGCGGAGAGCGTCGCGCCGAAATCCATGCCACGACTTCGACTAAAAACCAGCCAACCCGGTTGGCGCCCAACCGGATGCGGCGCGGAAACTTGCCGGCCTTTTCAAGCCTCAGGATATGTTGCGGCGTATAGGGCACGAGGTCCCGCAATTCTTTCTGGGTGATGATTCGCAGGTGCTGGAGAGAAGAATGGCCCTTTCTTGTGTCGTCGGACATGAGGGTACTCCTTGCGCGGCTGGGCACGCAGTCGATGTTGCGACCAAAAGGGACGGAAACGCTGTCGACGATCTTATGAAAACAAAATACAGCGACATGAAAACTTTATCAACACAAATTTACATTCCTTGATCTTCCTTGCTTCGCTGTATCGCGGCGCGAAGAGCCTGGATTGGGTCTGGTTTCGGTTCACGGGGATCTTTTGGTCCGCTATGCCTGTGATGCCATACCGCGAAAGCTTGATAGAGCTTCCTATCCAAAGAGCGGATATGCGCCATGGTCAGACCGTGATCAAGCCAAGGTCCATAGACGCGACCGAGAAACATATAAGGGTTCTCATTCTTGCTTCGCCCGGACCACAGTTCGGGAGCCTGCTGGGGTAATGGCTTCAGAACTTGCTGCGACGTGCGAAATTCCTCTATTGCATGATTGAGGAGCGCCTGCCGAAGCTCGATGATCTGCGGCAATGTCAGTCCGGCGCGCCCCTCGATCCTCTCAAGCGCACGAATGGCAGCGATCCTGATATTGCGCATATTGATGGCGCTAGGCGTGCCGACCGACGGAGGTGTCTGCGATCGCTTCGCGGTGTTCCGACGCGTGGCTTCTTTGGCCATCGCTCGCTCCTGGCTCCAGCTTGTTTCCTCTCCGTCTCACGGTCAGCGCCATATGTAAACTTATTGTAACTCGATTTTCTCCAGCAGACATCCTGTTGTAGCCGAATGTGTTACTCTGCTGCCTCTAACGCCGCCGGCAGGAGGCGGATTAATGCGCTCTCCCAGGCACTCAAGGCCTCGCGCTTTTCCTTGTCGTAGGCATAGCGGTTGTAGACGGCGTCCGTTATGCCGCGGCTCATCGGGGAATGATTGAGGACCAGCGACCGGACATGCACCGGCAGGCCAAGACGGGCTAGCTCCGTGCCGACCGTGCGTCGCAGATCGTGCGGCGAAACGGTAGGAATCTTCAGTTGGACAACGAGCCGGGCCATCGCACGCGTGACCGCAGCAGCTGATATTGGCAGCTCTTCATCTTCGGGTGAGGGGAAAACGAAACGGCTGCCCTTCGGGCTCGCCTTGATGGCCTCACGAAACAACCCGGCCGCCATCGGACACAGCGGCAGCCGGTGCAGCAGGCCGTTCTTGGTACGGACGCCCGGGATGGTCCAGACGGGCTCGTCGCCATCGAGCTCAAGCTCGATCTTCTCCGCCTCTACCACTTCACTGCGCCGCTGCCCGGTCAGCAGCAGCAGACGCAGAATGGCCCGGGTTGAAGGCGAGAGCATGCGGCCCTTTTCGGCACGCGCCATGTGCTCGCCGGTCATCGTCTCCATAGAGTCGAGCGCGCCCCAGAACTTGATGATGCCGGCATGGGAGAGCACCCGCTCGCGCGGTTTGCGTTCGCCGACCTTGCGCAGCCGGGCGGCGGGGTTCACTTCGATCAGGCCTTCATCTAAGGCCCAGTTGAGCACGCGGTTGATCAGAACCACGACGCTGTTGGAAGTGAGCGGGCTCGCGTCTTTGGCCACTTCGTCCCGGAAGCGGCCGATCTCGATGCGCTTGAGATCAGCAACTGATCGCTTCGCAAACTCCGGCTGGATGTGGCAGCGGTAGATGCGCCGGTCGGTGTCTGAGCGCTTGAGGCGCGGCAGCGCGTAACGCTCGTGCCAGTCCTCAAACAATTCTCCGACCGTCTTCTCCTGCCGCTTCTGCACGCGTTCGGCTTGCGGATCTCGGCTGTCTTTCTCGACCGCGCCGATGATGTCGTCCGCCTTCTGCGCTGCCGCGGCCAAGCCGATCGATGAGGCGTCGCCGATCTTGAACCAGCGGAACTTGCGGCTGGCCCGCGCGCCGGTCTGGTAGCGCACGAACCAGGTGCGTTCGCCGCTGACGCGCACGTCGAGCACGAGGCCCTTGTTGCCGGCGATCCGGTACTGCGTCCGCTTCCCGTTGATGGGCTTGGCCGCGAGGATCTGACGATGGTTTGGTTTCAGGATCGGCATACGGATCTCCTGGCGTGTGCGACAGGAACCCGTGACCTCTGCAAGGTCAGACACTGACCTCTGCAGTCATTTTTCTGTCGCACACCTGCCGCACCCCGATACAATCCTTGAAGTCCGTTCAGATTGTGGCAGGTTCGATCACCATCCAAAATAAATACATTAAATCAGCGCGTTACATGAGAACCTGGAAGCACCCTGCAGAACCTGAGAAAACCCGTATGGAAAAAATCGCACTGCAGAGGTCAGGGGTTCGATTCCCCTCGGCTCCACCAAATAAATCAAGCACTTAGACTGCTTCCTCAAAATCGACGGTCTGACGTTCACGCTGAGTTCACGCAGCGGGATAGAACACGCAAGTGATCGCAGGTTCCTCCAAGCGTTGAGCTGCCACTCTAATCGCTCGCTGCGACTCAGCTACGATCGCTGGTGAGGAGAAGACGTGGCATGTCGTACTTCAGCACCGAGGCGTTAGCTGATCTGCATCGAGAGGCCCGCAGTGTTGCAGCAAAGCAGGCGGCACTGCAGGAGCGATTTCTCAGGCGAGAATTCAGAGAGGCGCGCGCAAAAGAATTCGCGCATCACGGGTTCCTTCGCCGGCTCAAGATTCTTGCGCGCTGTATTGAGAACGTGTTCGCGCTGATACCGCCGGAGCGGGAAGAACCCGTCGACAGCGAGGTCCGAAGCGACGCAGAGATCAACATCCAGGCGTCCGTGTTCAGCGTCTTTGCTGCCGCGGATAATCTCGCCTGGATCTGGGTTGTCGAGAAGGCCGTGCGGCAGGATGACGGATCGGAGCTGCGGGATACCTGGATCGGCCTCCGGCGAACAAACCGCCACGTGAGAGCGTTATTGCCGCAGGCATTGCGTGACTATGTGGCCAGCATGGATGAGTGGTTCGACATGGTCGACAACTACCGGCATGCTCTTGCTCACAGGATTCCTTTGTACATACCGCCGTACAGTGTCGATCCAGCCAACGAGGCGGCCTACCAGGCTCTAGATGCGGCGAAGAACGAAGCCCTGTTTAGGCACCACAACATTGAAGAGCACGACCGTTTGCGCGCCGCTCAAAAGGAGATGGAATTTTTCCGGCCCTGGATGCTGCACTCGATTGGGGAAGGCGCGCGGCCGCTTGTGTTCCATCCGCAGCTCCTCGCTAACTTCAACACGATCGAGGAAATGGGGCGCAAGTTCCTTGATGAACTCGATAGATAGGCTGTGACCTAATTTTGATCGACCGATAGAAGGATACAGCCAAATAACCTTACATCCTTCGCCCGAGATCACGCCCCGTATTCCGCTTCCGTCCCTACGCCAGCTCGTCTGCTCTCGTTATGCGATAGCTCGTGCTCCTGCCGCCGCCCTCGTTCTGTATCAGAATGCCACGTTCGAGTAGCTCGCGAATGTCGCGAAGCGCAGTGTCGGCAGAGCACTTCGCGATCTTTGCGTATTTCGAGGTTGTGAGATGCCCTTCGAAACCATCGAGCAGACGATTGATGATGAGCCGTTGCCGGTCGTTGACGGGCTGGCGGTTGACGAACTCCCAGATCCGGGCCTTGGCCGTGACGTTCGCAAGCGTGTTCTCGGCGCGGGTCAGAGCGCGGTCGAGACATCCAAGAAACCACGCGAGCCAGGGCGTGACATCGAGATCGCCTCGCTGTTGGGATTCGAGCTGCTGATAGTAGTCCCGCCGCTCGGCCTCGATTTGCGCGGACATGCTGTAGAAGCGGCTTGATGTGCCATCGGCGCGGGCGAGAGCCATGTCGGCGATGGCGCGCGCGATGCGGCCGTTCCCATCCTCAAAGGGGTGGATGGTAACAAACCAGAAATGCGCAAGCGCAGCTTTCAGAACGGGATCGACGTCGCCATCGCGGTTGAACCACGCAAGGAAGCCATACATCTCGCGCGCGAGGCGATCTGCGGCAGGTGCCTGAAAGTGAACACGCTCACGCCCGATCGGTCCCGATATCACTTGCATGGGTCCTGCTGCGGCCGTTCGCCATGCACCAACCGTGATGCGATGCATGCCGCTTCGCCCTGTCGGGAACAGCGCAGCGTGCCAGCCAAACAATTGCTCGGCCGTAAGAGGACGCGCGTAGGCTTGCGTGGCGTCGAGCATGATTTCGACGATGCCTTCGACGTCCCGGCTGGCGGGGATGTACCCACCGACATCGATGCCGAGACGGCGCGCGATTGATGAGCGCACCTCGTCCGGGTTCAGGGTCTCGCCCTCGATGGCTGAGGACTTCACGACATCGGCGGTGAGGGTCGTGAGGGACGCCTCGGTCCGAAGCCCGAAGCCCAGACCTTCCATGCGTCCCAATAGCCGACCTTGCCTGTGGCGCACGGCAGCCAGAGCCTGAGCCAGGTCCTGCGTGTTCCAGGTGAAGTTTGGCCAGCCATCACTCTCGTGGATATATGTCATAATCTCCGCATCTCCTGCGGCGATTGTAAGCCGCAATCGCCGCAGGATCAAGATTATTTACCGCGCATCATGCGGTGAATAGCCCACCTAATCGCCGCACAACCATAGTTGCGCAGGCACCCATTGAGGTTTCAGGACAAGGGATTAGGCCACAACCTAATCCAAGCCCCTCAACATTATGCTACAGCCTAACCTCACATCTCCCGGCCGAAATCCCGCCCCGGATTCCGCTTCCGCCACTCTTCCATCTGCTGCCTGATCAGCTCGACGCGCGCCATCTGGGTGGGCGTGCGCGTATTGACGGCCGTATTGAAGGCGGCGGCCGTCTCGGGCTGTGCCTCGACCGACGGTTGAGGTGCGGGGCTATCGTTTGCCGGCTGCCGCTCGGCGATCAATGTCTCCTTGGCAAGCTCAAAGGTCACGACGGTGCGCAGATGCGCTTCACGCTCGCGTACCAAAGCGAAGCGTTCTTCTTTCTGCCGCTCCCGTACCCTGTCGATGCGTGCCTTGTAGTTCAGCCACAAACGCTCCGAGACCTGTTTCTTCTCGGTCTTCTCGGCGCGTGCGAGTGATTGCCGCTCCTTGTTCTGGATCGCTTCGACACGCTGCAAAAGCCGATCGGGATTGCGAATGAGATGGAACATTTGCCGGAAGGTGAGGGGCTTGCCGCTGCCCAGACGCTCGCGCTGCGCATAGACGAACACCGCGCGCTCGAATGGATGCGTTGCCGCGCGAAGCAGGTGTCTGGTCTCAGCTTTGTGCGCGCGGTACAGCTCGCGCCATTGCGGCCGGTAGCGGGCGAACACTGAAGACCGTGCATGATCCACGGCAGCGAGCGTGCTCTGATACATGACCTCGCGTTCGCCGCGGTGCTCCGTCGTCATGTTCATGCGCAGTTCAGGATGCGGCTGCGGCATGAGCGGGCGGATCTCTGCCCGCAGCTCCTTCATCCGGTCGAGCAGCACCTTCTTGTCGAACCACTCCGCCCGCGCGGTCTGGTGATGCTTCACGGCTTCGAATTCACGCGCGGGGTCAGCCTGACGTGCGGCTGCGACCTCCTTGCGCTTTTCGTTGTTGGCAATGCGCTGCTCGCAATGAATGCCGTGCTCGCGCTCATAGGCTTCCGCCCACCGGGACAGATGCTCCTTGGTGTATTTGAGGGGAGCCGTCATGCCTGTGACGGGATGGATGGTGTTGACCACGATATGAACGTGTAGATGCTCTTTGTCGGAATGAGCGGCCATGACGGCCTGATGCTCATGGAGCCCCAAAGCCTTGAGGCTCGATAGGGCAGTGGCCCGCATGTGCTCCGGTGGTGGGCTTTCTCCGATGGCCCAGGAGAGGGTGTAATGCAGGACAGGATTCGTGTTCTTGCGTCCCCGCGCGTCTTGTCCTGATTGCCGCTTCAGCTCGGCCTGGTCGCGCGGTCGCGAACATCTCGAACCAGGCGTCGTCTGCCTTCGAGATGAGGTTGCATGTGTCGTTCCAAAGGACCCGGTCACGGGAAGTCTTCTGTGCGTCGTGCAGGATGTACCCGCACGCTCCTTTGAAAGACGTCCCGCGCTTGTGGAGTCGGGGTATCATTGGTTCCAGTCCAGGGTTTACGGAAATCGGACTTCTGATTGACGAGTTCGGCTGAGAGCAGGGTCGTCAGCAGGCCTTCGACGCTGCGCCAGGCCATCAGCAGGTCGGGCGGCAGGTTCCCGTTCACCGCATGGGCGATCTGGTTGATGTTGTTGCCGATGCGGCGCAGCTCGGTGAACAGCGCGGGGACCATGGCCTTGTAAGAGGGACGCGCGCTCATCTCGACCTTGCCTTCGAGCACCAGCCGCTCGCACAGGCCCGATACCGTGAGGCTAAGCTCGCGCGCCTGCGCGACCTTGATGGCGTAGTCGTCATCCGTCATGCGGATACAGACCATTCTGGTCCGGGCACCTTTCGGATGTGTCCGTCGCTTCGGCAATTTATGCCTCATCAAGGTTGGGTTCGGGGTGCGGGACGCACGCCCTATACGCTAAGTCTGGCCGGAGGGGTCCAGGGGAGTGCGGAGCACTCTCCCCGGCGAGTGGGATTTGATATCGATATCGGCGTAAGCCGTAATATCGATATCAAATCCACATCTCGCTACTCCGCGTTTCACGCTACGTGCTTCGCTTCATGCATCCACAGAGTCTGCATTCAGTTATTCCCAACTTTTATATTGGGCTTTCATAATATCGCGCAATCATGCGGGTTTTCAGAATGTCGGCGTACATAGGCATGCACTTGAGAACATCGCAGAGCATCGGGCGCGAAAATAATTTCGCTGCTCCGCAAATGTTCAATCCCGACTGACACGATGATGCCGTCGCGCGCGCGTCGCACAAGGCTGGCCTGCGCCCACCCGCACGCTTAACGCGTGCGGGTCCCTGCGGCTCGGTCCCCGCTTCGCGGCTATCGGCCTTGCGCTTTGCTTGCTCGCGATCGGCGTATGCGCGATGTGTGTCGGGACGGAAGGATGGGCTTACAGGTCGAACAAAAGGATGTGCGTCAGGCAGAAGTGAACATGAGAGAACCACGGCGCGGCCTGTAAGGGCCATCGCCGTGGCGGTACTGGTTTAGCGTTCGTCCGGCTGACGTCCCCAGATGTCTTCATGGAAGTAACGCAAGGTGAGCCATTGCATGTATCCGGTCTGGTCGCGGTCGCAGACTTTGGCGTCGACGGCGAGATGCAGGAGATCTGACATCAGCTCCGCGATATCGCCCGCGATCGCGTCGCCGGTTGGAAGAGGTTCCATCGAATAGAAGGCGAGGGCCTTGCGAGCGCGCTCGATGTGCACGTCGAGATTGGGTCGTGGGGTCTTGTATCTGGGTGAAGGTTGCTCGTTCATAGTTGTCCTAGGTGTTGCGGTTTTGGCCGAGCACAACGCCCGTCCTTGAAGAGGGGCAAGCGCGGACAATGGGAGCGGGTCATACGGGCAACACGGGAGCATCCGCGTATGCGGCGCGCATGGAGCGGGCAGGCCGTTGACCCATAGCGACCGGACGCGCTTATGACCCCTTCAGAACAGGACGGCGTTGACGCCCTGACCAAGCGCAACCGACGACGATCTTAATCACCGGTCGATCGGCGACATAGAACGCGATCGCAGAAAATAATTTGCAGCGAACGCGGCTGAATATCGGGGAGCATAAGGGCGCGGCAGGGAAATTCCGCGCGCGTTTACAGGATTCGGCGTTTCAAACATCAATAAGCGATCTGCTTCATTGCAAACAGGATCGCCGTGAATCAACGTCTACAGGAAGGCAATGAGTTTCCGCCGCGCGGTTCGGGGATTGCTGGCCGCTTTGAGGCATCGCCTTCGTCGCGATGGGGACATCCATGGGAGCTTGGACCCTACTGGGACTGGGCACCGGGCAAATTGCTGCTCGGTCACTGGAAGGGACGTTTACTGGGCGTGGGGGATGATCGCCATGTCGCTACATTGGCAAACAACCGCGGCGGCAAATCCTCGACTGTCCTGATGCCTAATCTGCTGCGCTACCCGGGCTCCATGCTCGTGCTCGACCCGAAGGGCGAGCTTGCGCGGGCGACGGCCGCGCAGCGTATCCGCATGGGCCAAACCGTGCAAATCCTCGACCCCTTCGGCGAGACGGGCGCGCCGTCTGCCAGCCACAATCCGGTCGACGAGCTGGGGCAGGGGAAACCTCAACACGTCGCAGCCGACGCCGCGCAGCTCGCGGACGCGCTGATCATCTCCAACAACAAAGATCCGCACTGGACCGACAGCGCGAGGAATCTGGTGCGCGGCATTACCTTGCACCTGCTGTCCACCGCGGCCAGCATCGCATCCATCCGCGAACTCCGCCGCACGCTGAACGGCACGCCGGCGGATCTCGATGCGCTCTTCAGCGCAATGGCGGGATCCACCGCGTTCGATGGCATCGTCGCCAATATCGGCGCGTCATTCCTTGGCAAGTTTGAAGCCGGCGGTAGAGAGCTTCAGGGTATCCTTTCGACTGCGCAGGAGCAGACGGCTCCGCTCGACGACATCGTCGGCATCATAGAGCGGTCGGATTTCAGGCTGCGCGATCTCTCATACCGCCGTGCGGAATGATCGACTCGTGTTGCGCGGCGGTGATTCCCGATGATGATCTAGCGTGATTCCATGGTCGCGAAGAGATTCGCGACGAGGGTATGATGGCTGCGCTTGAGATCAGGAAGGACCGGACGCCGGCAGTGCTGCAGCGTGCGGCGAAGGCGGAGAGCGATGCGCGCGCCGCGCGCCGAATGCTGGCGATCGTCATGCTCCTGCCGCCGTCGCGGAAGGCCGCATCGCGCCTGTCAAAATGTGGACGCGCGGTGTTCCGGTGGCGTCGAAGGACGGGAGGGCGCCGCAACCGACCTCGCGCTTTTGCGGCGGGCAGTGCGCTGTAGATGGTCTGCTTAGCGAGGTGGTCCGGAAATACGCGGGCAAGGCGTGACGCCCGCTGGTGACCCACAACAGACGATTCCTGATGCGTTCTTTGGACGACAGGACAGGCTCAGAAAGCGGACTCCGACTTGGAGTTTGGCTGCTTAGCCGGCGCGTTTCCACGCGGGGTGCAGATCCGATGCTGCAAAATTCACGCGATATCCTTTTGTTAAGGGCTCTTGGCGATGATCGAAGTCCAACATCCGGATGCGCTTCCGTTCTGACTGTCGAGACACCGCCGACATGAGATCTCATGAGAACAGCCCAGATCCTGACTACGAAGATCCGGAAGTGGAAGCTCGATGGAATGCCGAGCGTCGCGCTGAGGTGTTGACCTACCTCGAAGGTGAGGGCATTCCCCACACTCTCATCGGTGCGGTGCCCGCATGGTCCGTTAGTCCGTACGTCTCTCTGTGGGCTGTCGAAAGCCCAGACAACGCCGGCGCAGTTGCGTGGTGGGCTATCTCTGGCGACCTGCCAAATGATTATGTGTCATCAAAAAAAGCCGGCACGCCTCGCGATGCTGTAAACGCCATAGCTTCGCTTTGGGCCGAAGCGGCCGAATACATGGCCCGTGGAGAGGCGCATCCCGCTTTCGTCATCGGTTCTGGCGACCGGGCAGAAGAACTGGCACCCTTGCTTGCATCAAGGGCTGCGCTGTTGCTCTCGTGGGTCGAGGACCCGGAAGCTTGGGAGCCTTGATGAACCAGAATTCAATGTTCCAGTTTCAAAATGTCCCAATTCAACTCTTTGACGTTCTCTGCGTCCGCTGATGCGGTTGCGCTTGCTGCAATCGCGCGTTCATCAGGCATCAGGCTGGCTTGCGACAATGCGGCTTCCACGGCTCCAACTCTTGCGGGTTCAGAGTTGCTAGAGCGAAATCCCATCGCTTGGAATCGCTAGGGACGGGTGAGAAAACCCTACTCTGTTTTCATGACCGCCAGAGAACCGGAACCTTCCATAGTATTGGGAGAGTCGAGAGCAGATGCGATGCACCCTATTGGCCCATTGCCGCCGACGAGAACGAAACGGGTCTCGGGTGTCGAGCGGACATAGTGGTGCTCACTCCTGTCGACGCTTCCGCAGAACCCCACGCACCGCCTTGTCCGTCTTCGCAATATCGAACCGCTCCGGATCGAACTTCCCGCCGCTCCAGCGCTTGAGATGACGCTGCTCCTCGAGCTCGTCGGGCTCGGGGCTCAGTAGCACGCGCAGAAACTCGAAGTAGCCGTGCGGCCCGCCGACATCCTCAGGCGGACAGCAGCGCGCGCCCTCGATGCAGGTCGACGCCTTAGGTGCCGGATTCAGGGCAAGCAGCTTCTCAAACTCTATGGTGTGCCGCCAGTCGTCGCCGAAGTCGTACACGTAGACGAAGGATGGGCCGTCGTCATACCGGAACTGGAAATCGCACAGCCGAACCTCACTTGCATCGAACGCCTGCGCGTCTCCCTCGAAGCGGTCCTGGTTGAGAATGTCGAGGTCACCGTAGCGCAGGCCGCTCGGATCGATGATGTTTTCTGGATGGCGAAATACACTGAGAGCAGTCGACAAAGCCAAGGGAAAGATGTCAGCCCGACGCAAGCGCGTCCATATTTCTGCGAGCCGGGTTACTCCATCAATGTCTGGCGCTCCGGCAAAGTAAGCAGCATTGATTGCTCCGACCGACGAACCTACGACGAAGTCCGGTTGCAGTCCGGCCTGAAGAAGTGTGTGGAGCATGCCAACCTGAACTGCGCCAAGGCTGCCGCCGCCTGCGAAAACGAAGGCCGTATTTGCTTGGGTGCCCGACATGGCTGGATTTCCTTTCCCAATGGATTGGCTGGCCCGTGCAAAACGCTAACAAGTGTCTACCTGCCTGCGTCGCAAATCAATGATGCGCTGCGATCTCCTGGTGTGTTCTATGTGCCCACTGATTAGGACCTGTCGATGACCGTGAATCATTGAACGGAGCGAGCTTCTGAGCGGGGAGGATTTGCGGTTCGATTTTTTGTGTTCTCGGCGTAAAGAGTGGTTCGCTTCATTCCATTTCGATGAGCCGGCTCAGCCAAGCGACGTTATGCATCTTGAGCGTTCGAGATGCCGCCATCTGTGAGCGCAAAGGGCAGTTTGCGTGGAGCCTGGACGTTCAGGGAATGCCTCGGCGGCTTACGTCATCAATGCCGATGCTATCGTGGCTTGACCTAAAGATATTCCGCCATCGTTGGCTGGGATTCGGCGGTGGCGCAGAACGCGAACCCCGACGTTCTCTAGTTCGTTTCCGATGTGATCGAGAAGAATCTTATTCTGGAAAACACCACCGGATAATGCCGCGACATCGATGTGGTGATGATTGCAAATGTGCTCGACTGTTTGAACGACGGCACGGATGACCGTGAGGTGGAACCGCGCTGCAATGTGGCCTTTCGATTGTCCGAGCTCTATGTCGTTCAGCAGCGTGCTCCACATGGGAGAAAAGCTCAGGACGGCTGCTCCGTCGTTGTTAATCTGGAAGGGGTAGGGAGCGGCGAAGTTTATATGTGGCGCTGCCAATCCTTCCAGCTCCATTGCCGCTTGACCTTCATAGGTCTGGCGATCACGGCACACGCCGAGTGCTCCAGCAACGGCGTCGAAGAGGCGGCCTGCGGATGAGGCCTGCGGTGTGTTGAGGCCTTGGGTTAACATTTGATCGATTGCTTTTATTTGTTTTTGATTGAGCCAATCGAGGGCGGAGCGATTAACATCGAACTCAATTGAGTTTGCGATCATCGCGGCCTTTAAGTGAGCATACGTATTGCGCCAAGGTTCGCGAATTGCGGCGGTGCCGCCTGGAAGTCCGATTGGTTCAAAGTGAGCAGCTCTTTGGAATGAGCGATAGCCGCCGATCAGGAACTCCCCGCCCCAAATGGTGCCGTCATCTCCGAGGCCCGTTCCATCCAGGATGACGCCGAGTGCGCGATCGAAATTGGGATCGAAGCCACTCTCCGCAAGGACTGATGCCATATGTGCATGGTGATGCTGAACGCGAATGACGGGGATGCCCAATTCGCGCGCGAGAGCTTCTCCCCATCTGACCGATGCGTAATCTGGGTGCTTGTCGACGGCGATGACGTCAGGTGAGAACTCGTAAAGGTGCCGGTAGAGATCTAGTGCTTTGCGGAAGTCATTGCACGTAGAAGGTTCTTCGAGGTCGCCTAGATGTTGGGAAAGCGTCGCGGTTCCATTTCGAGCCAAACAAAATGTCGATTTTAGTTCTGCGCCAAAAGCAAGTGTTGCCGGAAAAGAGCGAAACGGTGCGGCCAATTGCATTGGTTCAGGTGCGAAGCCGCGAGCTCGGCGTAAAATTGTCGGACCATGGTTATCGACTCGCACGACGGAATCGTCGAGGCGGTTCGCAATCTCGCGGTCATGCATCAACCAGCAATCGGCAATTCCGGCAAGATGGGCGCGTGCTTCGTCATTTTCTGTGCATTGTGGTTCGCTCGACCGGTTTCCGGATGTCATGACGAGCGGGCGCGAAACTTTCGCGAGTAGAATGTGGTGCAGCGGCGTGTAGGGCAACATGATGCCGATGCGGCTGTGACCTTGTGCAATCTCATCTGCCAGGTGCGTCAGCTTTTGCACATGGAGCAAAACGATCGGTGCTGCGGACGACGATAGCATTCGTTCTTCGCTGCTATCGACGTATGCAAGAGATCGCGCCATGTCGATGTTCTGGACCATCAATGCGAGAGGCTTGTGATCTCGCTCCTTGCGTCGCCTCAACTCGCGAACCGCAGCATTGTTTGTGGCATCGCAGGCGAGATGAAATCCACCTATGCCTTTAACTGCGACGATTTTCCCCGCAGTAATCATGCGCGCGCATTCATCTAGCGGGTCGGTGCTCACGACTTCCGCGTTTTCATTCTCTATCCATATGCTAGGGCCGCAGACGCTGCATGCGTTGGGCTGAGCGTGAAATCTGCGATCGGGGGGAGATTCATATTCGCTCCGACAATCGGCGCACATTATGAATTTGGCCATTGTTGTCGTGGTGCGATCGTAGGGAATTGCCTTGATGATCGAAAGCCGGGGTCCGCAATGCGTGCAGTTCGTAAAGGGATAGCCGTATCGGCGATCTTGTGGATCGCAACATTCCTTTAGGCAGGCCGGACATGTTGCTGCGTCGGGAACAATTCCAGTTGCGACTTGCCCCTCGATACTCAGTCGAATGGTGAAATCGCTGCACGAGGGTGAATGCGTATCGCTGGGCTCTATCTCGATGTGTTCTATGCGCGCAAGCGGAGGTGCCTCGTCGCGGATGCGCCGGCAGAAGCGATCAATTGCGTCTTGAGGACCGGCTGCTTCGATTGATACTCCCGCGCCATCGTTGAGTACGAAACCGGTGAGGTTTTCTTCGTTGGCAAGCCGCCAAACCATGGGACGGAACCCAACACCTTGCACCAGACCCGAAACGCGAATGCTGCGGCGGACGTTGTCAATGGTCGTGACAGACATAGTTAGACCTAGTGGACAGTACAAACTAGGCAAGGATCGAATGAACGCACGATGTGCTGCACCGATACTGGTTCGGTTTCGCCGGATCTGAGAGGCGCACCAACAAGGGCTTGCTCAAGTGCGCCTGGTGTCCCTGATGCGTCGCGAGGCGAAAAGTTCCAGGTCGTTGGTGCGACGATCTGGTAATTCTCAATTGTGCCGTTGGATATTCGGAGCCAATGGCCGAGCGAGCCGCGAGCGGCTTCTGTGAGGCCGATCCCCCGGCAGGAATTTGGGAGATCTCCGTGCGTACAAAACGTTTCGCCTGGATCGATCTGCTCAACCCAGCGTTCTAAAGCGAGTGTTACGAGTGCGATTTCCAGGAGGCGTGCGACGACTCTCGAATGGACATTGGCACCGTTGTTCTGGACAAGATCGCGTATGAGGGGATGACCGGTGACGACTTGGCGGGCTATTGCGCCGACTTCTACGACTAAGCCGCCCAGACGCGGCGCTTTGCACCATGAATACGCATCGGAACGGTTTGCGTCTGCGATCGTTGTGCCCTCGAAGGGCGGTTCACACGTGGAATCTGAATTGTACCACGCATGTGACGTGTCTTCGCTCACTTGCGTAATGTCGAGGGGGGCGACGGTTCTGTTGATCCAGATGCCGGGATGAAACAGATGTGTTTCACCTAGTGCATAGGCGCCATAGCTCATGAAGTTGTCACTCGCTCGACCTAGAGCCTGCAATTGAAGTATTTGCGAGACATGCAGGAAAAGACGGAAGTCGGATGACTCCGGTCTCCGCTCGGCCGCCCAAGATTGGAGTTCGGCGTTGCTTGTCAGCGATGCGATACGCTCAATCGAGTCGCCAAATAGCTTCTTTTCCAAGAAGCTGCGGAAGCCTGCCAAAACCGCAGACATGCGTGCGATTTCATTTGAAACGACTGAACGCGTTGTGCCGCCGGGCTGTATGGCAAGCGTGTGTGGCCATTTGCCTGCCAGTATACCCATGATGTGCATGAATTGAGCGCGTGCAGGGAGCATATCGCTCGAGGCACTCCCCTTGATGGCCGTGAAGCGTTCGGCGACAGCTTCATACCACGTTTCGCCCGCATAAATGACGCGCGCAAAATCAGGCATGAAGAATAGATAGAAATGAGTGAGGTGATCGGCAATGTTCTCCGTTGCATGTATCGCGTTAATCGCCAGCGCGCCATTTGGGGAAACAACAAGATGCCCTGCGGCAGCGAGCGCTTTGGCGGCGGCCACTGATTGTGAAACAGAACAGATGCCGCAAATGCGGGGCGCATAGACTAGCGCGTCCGAAGGTGCCTTGCCCTTCAAGATCTGTTCGAAGCCGCGGTAAAGTGTCGAGACAACTTGAGCTTGCCGAACGACCCGTTCAGAAACGTCCAGTTTAACCTCAAGATCGCCTTCAACGCGATTGAATGGACCCACGATAATTCGAGTCATAGCCGTTTCTTCGGACGGTTCGAAGGCGGAGCCTTGAGTTGCTCTGCGGTTGCGTTGTTGCGAAGCCGTGGTGGTGTTGCTGCCTTGGATAAGGCGGCCAGTGCTACGAACCAAGCTTTGGGCATATCAGTCGGCAAGCCGATCGGGATACCGGATATCTTAGGCGTCATCGTGAACGTGTGGCCCGGTTCCTCAAATCCTGGTGCGGTGCAATTGATGCAGGGGTATCCGCCGTCGATACACGATCCAGAACCGTTCCACGCCCGAATATTGCAATCCGCGCGAGCCTGCGTGCCTTTGCAGCCGAGGTTCTCCATCATGCAACCCTGATCGCAGAGCTTTTCGGCACTAGCTTTGAATTCGTAAAATTCGTTTCGAGCGCAACCGTGATGTACCAGATGCATGGTGTAAGCTAGCGGGCGCTCCCATTCATCCAGATCCGCTGTCGTGAAGCGGGCTGCGCTAATCAGATGCAGCGCTTCAATGAGCCAAGCCGGATGAATCGGACACCCCGCAATGTTGATCACGGGCAATCCCGATTTGGAGACAAAGTTCTCCCCGAGTAAGCCGCCAGATTGCTTACCATCATAGGCAAGACCGCAAGCATCGACGTGATTATCGCCTGCGGCGGTAATGCCGCCATACGCTGCGCAACTGCCGACTGCAACGACGTAGCGCGCCTGACGCGCAAGCGCGTCGATCCACGTCATTACAGGTTCGTTGGTGCCCGACATCATGTGAAAGCGACCGCTACCCTGCGGCCCTCGCATGACAGATCCTTCAAGGCAGAAAATATCAAGCTGCTCTTCACCCGATCGAATGCGCTCAAGCAGTGCAATTGCTTCGCGCCCCGATACTTCGCTCAGCGAGGGATGCCATAAGACTTCAATTCCCGCAGCTGTAAAGCTCGTTATGAGATCTGGCCCTTCGGCGCCGAGCAGCGATAGCGTACAGCCACCGCAACCGCCAGACTGCATCCAGACCAGCTTCAAGGGAGGGCGGTGTCGAATTCGCATGCCGATATCATGAGCATTCATCGACGGGTACCGTTAGCTTGAATGTTGCGCCACCTTGCTTGTTATTGTCGCCTGTCAGATTGCCGCCGAGCTTCATTGCCAGGCCGTAACTTACATAAAGGCCCAGCCCTGTGCCCTGGCCGATCGGCTTTGTGGTGAAGAACGGCTCGAAAATTTTGTCGAAGTGTTCTGCATTGATTCCGGTTCCATTGTCGCGAACGCAAATCTCAATCATGCGTCCCTGGATCTTTGCCGAGACGAGAATCTTGGGCAATGGCTGATTGGTAAGTGCGTCCACGGCGTTCTGTACGAGATTGACGACGATCTGATGGATGGCGCCGCGGCGGCCTCTGATTTCAAGAACGTCGGGCACATCGAATTCAATCGCGGGTTTGCTTCTCTCCGCCTTGACGACCCAATCGGTTGCGGTGCGCACGAGACGCGCCGCGTCAAACTGTTCTACCGGTTCTTCTTGGTTACTTGAGAAGCGACGAAGGTCCTGCACGATGTCGCTCACGCGCTCAGCACCCTCAAGCGTTCCCTCGACCAGCGGCGTGATATCGCGCAGCACATGGTCGATGCGAAGTTTCTGGCGAAGTGCTTCGAGCTTGGGAATGCGAGTGTAGGCTTCGCAAGCGCTGAGATACCCTGTGATTGCTGCACCGTAGCGCTTCAACGCGTGCATGTTGGCAAACACGAAGCTGATTGGATTGTTCAGCTCATGCGCAACGCCCGCGACGAGGCGACCTAGCGCTGCCATCTTCTCCGATGCAATCAGCTGCTGTTGCGTTTGAGTGAGGCGCTGGTGAGCGTCGTCGAGTTCATGATATGCACGTCGCAACTCACCGACCGGTCGACCGACAAGGACAATGCCCGCTAGTCTGCCCTTGTGATCGAGGCGTGCGGTGCAATTCATCGAAAGTGGTGCGCCTGCGCCTGACGCAGTTCTCAACGTTACTTCGCAATCAGCTAGATTCTGTTTCGACCGCACTTTGTGCAGAAATTTTTCAATTGGATTGAAGGTTGTCTTCTCGAACAGCTCGGCGAGCTGACGGCCAAGTAGCTGGTCGTGCGAAAGGCCAGTCACTGTCGTCAGCGCGTTGTTGATGCGCTGAATACGGCCTTCGATGTCGCAAACGATCAGCACATCGGTCATTGCAGAGAGAACAGAATCGATGAACGCCTGAGCCTCCTCAAGCATTGCATTTTTGGATTCAAGCTGTGTCTGGGATTGAACGAGGTCGCCATAGACCTCATCCATCTTCTGAATCACATCAATCCAAGCATCTTCAGTATTTGCAGGCGCTTCGGTTAGCGCGGAGATATGACCGCGTTTGCCATCGGGATGTTTGCCTGAGGTTTCGCGTAGCATTCAATAGAACCTCGACTAGGTGCGGGATCATCCCGCTGAACCCGAAGATCGCCGCTTTGGAAGGGCGCGTACATTTTCTAGGCCAAAGCGCTCAAGCTTGCCTCTTAGGCCAACTCTTGACAAGCCAAGTTCTTTGGCTGCTTTGGATTTGTTCCAGCGATGCCTAATCAATGTTTCGCGAATGATGCGTTGTTCGAGCAGGCCGAGCCGGTCTCTTAACGATCCGTCGACACTTGCCGCATCGTCGTCGCCGTCTTCTTCAATGGAGGATGACATCAATATGTGGCGCGAAATAAGATCTGCTCCTAATTCACGATTTGGTCTCGCCAGCACCAGCATATGTTGGATCTCATTTTGCAACTCTCGCACGTTACCGGGCCATGCATAGCGTTGCAGGCATTCGATCGCTTCATCAGAGATTCCAGTGACGGGCTTGCCAAGCCTTGTGCTGGTTCTCTCGACGAGTGTGCGCGCCAGTAGAGGAATGTCGCAAACACGGTCCTTAAGCGGCGGCAGCTCGATCACGATTCCGGCGAGGCGGTAGTAGAGATCGGCACGGAACCGACCTGCACGCACTTCATCTTCCAGCGTGCGATTGGTAGCCGCGACAACGCGAATATCAACCTTGCGCGGCTTGCCGCTTCCGACGGGGCGAATTTCTCCCTCCTGGAGCACACGCAGCAGCTTGACCTG
>JRYC01005266.1_pt1 | contig 20718 bp, 18 predicted proteins | sample 235301 | NCBI WGS metagenome assembly JRYC01 (sample SAMN03074211, study PRJNA261470) | activated sludge metagenome | biome: Common Effluent Treatment Plant; feature: Wastewater; material: Activated sludge; isolation source: activated biomass of a common effluent treatment plant treating...
TGATGAAGAACTGGCTGCCGTTGGTGCCCGGGCCGGCATTTGCCATCGCCAGCACCCCGCGGACGAGCGGACGCGGGTTGATCTCGTCGGCGAACGTGTAGCCGGGGCCACCGGTGCCGGTGCCCTGGGGACAGCCACCCTGGATCATGAAGTCTTTGATGACCCGGTGGAAGATCGTGCCGTCGTAGAAGCCATCGCGGGCAAGGCCCACGAAGTTGCCGACCGTCTCGGGAGCCAGGTCGGCCCAGAGGTCGATCTGGATCTCACCGGCGCTGGTGTCGACGATCGCGCGGTAGCGGGCGTTGGGATCGGCGGGTGCGGGCTTGGTCGGCATAGATCCTTCCGGGTTCGGGGGCTCGCAGGAATTGTGACACCTGTTGCCCGTCGGCGCGTCGGTCCGCACTCGCTGCGCACGAGGATCCATCGGTGCACGCGAATGCCGGTTATGGTCGGGAGGCGGCTCTCCTCTCAGGAACCAACCGGTGCGGCGGCCAAGAGCGCCGCCGCCAAACGTTCTGCGAGGGCGATGGTCGCAAGATGAGTGTTTGCGGAGGGCAGACGGGCCATCACCGAGGCGTCGATGATGCGCAGTCCATCCAGCCCGCGTATGCGGCCCTCCCCATCGACCACGGCAGAGGGATCATCGGGGCGTCCCATCCGGCACGATCCCACCGGGTGGTGGAAGGTCTCGACCATGCGCAGGATGTGGTCGGGGTCGTCGAGACCGGGCCACGGAGTGAGGATGTCGGCCAGTGGCGCGGCGCGGGCCACCTCCATCAGGCGTTCTCCAGCAGCGATCGCCGCGGCGCGGTCACTTGGGTCCAGAAACCACCCCATCTCGATCCGTGGCTGAGCGGAGGGGTCACGGCCGGCGAGGCGGACGGTGCCGCGACGAGAGCGGGCATCGGCCACCTGCACATTGATGTCGGTGAATCGGTGACCCGCCTCGGTTTGCCCCGAGTACGGCATGACCTGGTAGTAGCGTTGCTCCCCGCCCACATCGTGCACGCCGGTGAGGAGGACCTGGTACCAGGGGTGGGGCCATTCGGGGACAGCTGCGTCGAGGGTGAAGCGGTAGGAGACCTTGGGGTGGTCCTGCATTCCCCGTCCCACTCCAGGAATGTCGTCGACCACCCGGATGCCGTGCCGCTGCAGCTCGGATGCGGGGCCGAGACCCGAGCGCAGGAGGGCCGCCGGCGTGGCGTAGGTCCCGAGGGCCATCAGCACGAGGTCGGCGTCGATGGTCTCCGGTCGGCCGGCCTCATCGATGACGTCCACCGCTCGCACGCGCTCGGCGTGGACCTGAATTCGGTCCACGATGATCCCCGTGCGCAGAGTGAGGTTCGGACGGTCCAGCGACGGATCCAGGTAGTGGTCGGCCGGGGTCTGGCGCACGCCGCCGACCATGTTCAGGGGGATGGCCCCCACCCCGATCGCTCCCGGGGCGTTGTGGTCGTCGATGCTCTCGTGCCCCACGGAGAGCGCGGCCTCATGGAAGCGTTCCTGCAGGTCCCACCACGCCCCTCGTGGATACCGGCTGATGGGGATGGGCCCGTCGGCTCCGTGCCAGTCGTCGGCCCCGAAGTCCAGGTCGCTCTCGAGGCGTGTGAACCAGGGAAGCCAGCTATCCCAGTCGTAGCCGTCGACGCTGGCATCCCATTCGTCGTAGTGCTCGGGATGGCCGCGCAATGCGATCGCGCCGTTGGTGACCGAGGAGCCTCCCACCACACGGCCGCGGGGTACGTGGACCATCCGCGGGGATGCCCCGGCGCGGGCATGCCAGCCCCAGTCGTGGGTCTCCTTGATGATCCGATGCGAGTGGGTCAGGGCTGTCGGCCAGTCGCCAAGACGGTAGTGCGGACCGGCCTCCAAGAGGACCACTTCGAATCTCTCGTCGGCCGAGAGGCGGGCGGCCGCCACACATCCGGCGGTGCCGGCACCGCAGATGACCACCCGCACTGTTGTCTACCCGGCCGCCAATCGGCCGCCGTCTACCACCAGCGTCTGGCCGGTGATGAAGTCGGCGGCGGCGGTGAGGAGAAAGACGATGGGTCCGGCGCCCTCCTCCACGGTGCCGAGGCGCCCCAGAGGAGACTTGGCCGCCAGCTTCTCCTTGAGGGCCGGGTTGGCCGCCATGAGATCGGCGACCATCTCCGTCGTGATCGTGCCGGGGGCCACCGAGTTGCACAGGATGTTGGCCGGCCCCAGTTCCACCGCCAGGCTTCGGGTGAGGCCCTCCAGGGCGGCTTTGGACGCGTTGTAGGCACCGATGTTCGGAAGGCCGACGAGGCCGCCGATGGATCCGATGTTCACGATGCGTCCACCCTGGCCCGCCTCGCTGAGAAACAGGGCCATGGCGCGAGCGAAGGCGGCGGCGGCCAGTAGGTTGACCCGCAGCACCTCATCCCACTCTGACAGCGGCGTCGCCGTCAGCGGATGGTAGTAGGGGTTGATCCCTGCGTTGTTGACGAGCCCCCAGAGGCCACCGAGTTGTTCGCCGGCCGCGATGGCATCGCCGACGACCTGCGTGTCTCCAACGTCGCCCACGACGATGGCGGATCTCGTGGGCAGTTCAGATGAGACCTTCTGGAGCTCCTCCTCGGAGCGGGCCACGAGGACCACCGCTCCCCCGCGTTCTGCGATGCCTTTTGCCACGGCGGCACCGATACCGCGCGACGCACCTGTGACGATGATGGTGCGCCCATCAAGGCGGAATGGGTCGGTCATTGCGGGCAGTCTATCCGGGCTTCCCGTCGATAGACTCGGCGCGCATGTCCGCGTTGGTGCGGACACGGAATTCTGATCCCGAAACGGTCCGAGGTTCACATGCTGAGCTATGCCTTCACGGAGGAGCAGGAGGACCTGCGCGAGATGGTCCGCGAGTTCGCACAGGCGGAGGTCGCTCCCCTGGTGGAGGAGGCGGAGCGCACGGAGAAGTTCCCGGTCGAGCTACTCCCCAAGCTGGGTGAGCTGGGCCTCTTGGGGATCGTCTTTCCCGAAGAATACGGTGGTATCGGCGCGGACAAGATCACGGAATGCATCTTCGTCGAGGAGATGGCGAAGGTCTCGGCCGGGATCGCCGCATCGGTGAACGCCCACGCCGACCTGGCCGCCTTCCCCATCTACAAGTTCGGTACCGACGCACAGCGCGAGAAGTACCTGCCCCGTTCGATCGCGGGCGAGATCATCGGTGCCTACGCGATCACCGAGCCGAACACCGGCTCCGATGCAGCCGGTCTGCAGTCTCGCGCGGAGAAGAAGGGCGACCGGTACGTGATCAACGGCCGCAAGAACTTCATCACCAACGGCACCATCTGCGACTACTGCCTGGTCGCGGCCTACACCGACAAGTCGCGTCGCGGTGAGGGCATCAGCGTGTTCATCGTTGACCGCGACACGCCCGGTTTCGAAGTGACCCGGAAGCTCGAGAAGATGGGGCACCGTTCCTCGGACACCGCCGAACTGGTCTTCGAGGACTGCGAGGTCCCCGAGGAAGCCCTGCTGGGTGGCAAGGAGGACGCATTCGGCGCGCTCATGGGTGCCCTGATCACCGGCCGTGTCTCGCATGGGGTCAAGTCGGCGGCCATCGCCCAGGCCGCCTTCGAGGCCGCCCGCCAGTACTCCCTTGAGCGGGAGGCCTTCGGACGCAGTCTGTCCAAGTTCCAGGCCATCCGTTTCAAGCTGGCCGACATGGCCACCCGTATCGAGGCCGCCCGCGCGCTGGCCTACAAGGCCGCATGGCTCTACTCCACGGGTCAGCCCTGTGTGAAAGAGGCCTCGATGGCCAAGTACTTCTCGGCTGAGGTCGCCGACTACGTCTGCCGCGAGGCGGTCCAGATCCACGGCGGATACGGCTACATCGTGGAGTACCCGGTGGAGCGGTACTACCGCGACGCCAAGCTGGCCTCGATCACCGAGGGCACCAGCGAGATCCAGCAGCTCATCGTGAGCCGCGAGATCGGCCTCTAAGGACACCACATGCGTCCGGGCGGGCTGAAGCCGTCCGGACGCATCGAGGTGCCCCGATGCGGATCAGCCCATCCGCACGCGAGCTACGGCGGCCATCGCCCCGCCCAGCATCCGCTCCACACGGGCCTGCCGGGCCGGCCGGGCGAGTGAGCCCTGCAGGGCGGCCACCCTTCCGCGCAGCGCATCCCGCTCAGCCTGCACGGCCGCGAGGACCTGCACGAGGTGATCACGCTCAGCGCGGACGGTGGCGATGTCTGTGCCGGCCCGCTCTCGCCGGACGGACTCGACCGCGCGACGGGAGATGATGGTGCGTTGGGTTCCGGGTTCGCCCACGGTCTTACCGGGCAGCCGTCCGGACTTGAGATATCGCCAGACCGTTCGCTCCGAAACACCGAGGAGATCGGCAGTCTGGGCGACGGTCAGCGAGTGTGTATCGGTGGCATCCATGCCATCCGTTTCGACATGGGGGTGCCAGACTCCTTGTCAGGCACCCCCTGCCGGGAGCGTCAGTGGGGTCTGATGCCCCTCAGCCGGCGGCCGGCTTGCGCTGGATGAGCATGTTCCACTGACCGCGCTGGACGACCTTGTCGTCCTGGTTGAGCACCTCGATCTCGTAGATGCACCAACCCTGGGCCGGGTTCTTGTGCTCGGACTTCTCCCCGATCGTCCGCTTGACGCGCACGGTGTCACCGAAGAAGACCGGTGCACGGAAGGCCCACTCCTTCAGACCGACGAATGCCGCGGTGGCGATCTTGGGTTCCATCTTCTCCACCTGCAGGCCCGTCGCGACCGAGGTCACGAGCATGCCGTGGGCGACGCGCTTGCCGAAGACGGATTCAGAGGCGCGCACGTCATCGATGTGGAACCAGTTGAAGTCCCCCGACACGCCGCAGAAGTTCACGACGTCTGCCTCGGTGATGGTGCGGTTCAGCGATACCGCCTCGTCACCGGGGTTCAGCTCTTCCCAGTACAGACGCTCAGCCACTCGGCCTCCCTAGAGTTCGCGGTTCTTCGACCGCGGAAACCATACCGGGAGCGCCGTGCGCCTCGTTGCGGGTGTGCTCCGTGGCGCACCGGGGCATGGACTACAGGTTCTCCACCGCCTGGCGGATACGGTCCAGACCCTCCTCGAGCACGTCGTCCGGGCATGCGTAGGTGAGACGGATGTGACCTTCGCCGCGGTCACCGAAGGCCGAGCCCGCCACGACGCCCACCTGGTACTGCTCGATCAGGTAGTCGGCGAACTGCTGGGCGGTCATGCCCGTGCCGCGGATGTCCGGGAAGACGTAGAAGGAGCCGTCCGGGCTCTGGCACTCGATGCCGTCGAGGGCGTTGAGGGCCGCCACCGTCTTGTCGCGCTTGGCCTCCAGGCGCGCCGTGATCTCCAGCACGTGGTCCTGGGGACCGGTGATGGCCGCCAGGGCCGCCAGCTGCACGAACGCCGGCACATTCGTGACGGAGTTCTGCTGGAAGATGTCCATGGCCGTGATCTGCTCCTTGCTGGCGACGCACCAGCCGATACGGAACCCGGTCATGATGTAGGTCTTCGAGAACGTGTCGACCAAGATCGAGCGGTCGGCCATTCCCTCGACCGCGGCGATCGTCTTGTGCTCGGCCCCCGAGTACACCATGTGGCTGAAGATCTCGTCGGTGAGCACGGTGACGTTGTGCTTGATGCAGATCTGGGCGATCTCCTCCAGCTGGCCCACGGCCATGCCGTTGGGACGCTGGGGCGAGTTGATGATCAGCATCTTGGTGCGCGGGGTGATCAGGCTCTCGAGGGACTCGAGGTCGAAGTGGAAGTCCGGCTCCACGAGAGGCGCGTAGACGACCGATCCGCCGGCGTAGGTGATCCAGAACTCGTCGGGGGGGTACCCGGGATTCGGGAAGATGACCTCATCGCCCTGGTCCACCACGGTGAGCAGCGACTGGGTGAGGGCGTGCTTGGCGCCCATCGTGACCAGGACCTCCTCACGCACCGTCGGTCGGCCGCGCTTCGTGGCCTCCTCGGCGATGGCGTCCCGGAGCTCCGGCAGGCCGGGCCCCGGTACGTACCGGACATGGCCATCGGTCACCGCCTTGGCGCACGCCTCCATGATGTGAGGCGCCGGGCGGAACTCTTCACCCTGGAAGTCGCCCTTCTCGAAGTGGATCACGCGCTTGCCGGTCTCGCGCTCCAGGGCTTCGGCCTTACGCATCGACGCCCACTGCTTGGGCAGAACAAAATGCGAGGTGCGGCTCGAGAGCCGGAGGGCGGGGTTAGTGGCGGTGGTCGCCATGGCAGGTTGACTCCTTCATGTGTCGTAGAGGGTGCGCAGCCATCCGAACGGTGGCCTACGAACCCTTCTGGTGTGACAGCGGGAACGGATCCTCCGTGGGGGTCGTCCGCACTCGCAGGGTGGCCGAGGCGTATGCCTCGGATTGGTGGGCCCCCAACCGCCGCGATAGTCCAGCGGCAGCGGCCATCACGAGGGTCGAGAGCTCTTCGACGCGGGCGGGCGTAACCCGGGTGACCGGTCCGCCTATTCCGAGCGCCGCGACCACGTGCCCGCTGTGGTCCCGTACCGGAGCGCCGATACAGCGCAACCCCTCGTCGTACTCCTCGTTGTCGACGGCATATCCACGCTCCCGGATACGCGTCAGCTCGAGCTCGAGAGCCGCAGGGTCGACGATCGTGTTGGGGGTGTAGGCCGACAGTCCCCGCTCGCGCACGATCTCGACGAGGCGGGATGGGTCCAGGTCCGCCAAGAGCACCTTGCCGAGATTCGTGGCATGGGCCGGGTAGCCACGTCCGATGGCGGCCGGCACTCGCAGGGCGCGCCGAGCCTCGACGCGTTCGATGTAGATCGCCTCTCCCCCGTCGAGCACGGCCAGGTGGCCGGTCTCGCCGGTGTCTCGCACAAGGCTCTCCAAGAACGGCAGAGCCTCATCCCAGAGGTTCATGCGTTGCTTCACCAATCCACCCAGCTCGAAGATGCGCATCCCGAGTCGGTAGCGCCCGGTTCGTGGGTTGCGCTCCACCATTCCGGCGGCGTCGAGGTTCACCATGAAGCGGTGGACCGTGGACTTGTGCAACCCGAGGCGATCGGCCAGCTCCGTGACGCCGAGTTCGTGATCCTCGGCCGTGAACGCGTTCAGGATCGCGACGGCCCGCTCGATCGCCTGGATCCGATAGCGATCACTGACCGGACGGAGTCCGGATCCCATCGGGGATGCCGGCGGTGAGAGGGTGGTATCGGTGTCTCGCATCCTGAAGTCGCGTCTTGTGATTGATGAGACGAACTCTGTTTAGCACCGGCAGAGCGCAGGGAGCAAGAACTGGACGCACTTCGTGAAATCTCGTTTCACCACGTGAGACGGATCCGCTGGATTCCGGAGTCGCCGGCGCCGGAAGACGTCTAGGATTGCGGGTGGTTCGCGCCGAGCGTCACGAACTCGACAAGGAGACCCACGTGAGCGAGTCCTTCGAAGATGTCCTGTACGAGACCGGGCGCGGGCGGGCGACGATCACGATCAACCGTCCGGATCGACTCAACGCGTTTCGTCGTCAGACGGTGCGGGAGCTGGCCGAGGCGTTCGAGCGGGCCGCCGATGATGAGGCGGTGGGGGTGATCGTGCTGGCCGGGGCGGGTGACCGGGCGTTCTGTGTGGGTGGGGATGTGCGTGACCCGACCCAGGGCACCGCCCAGAAGCGCTCGCTGCATCATCTGCATGACCGGTTGGGGTTGGCGATCCGCAACAACGGCAAGCCGGTGATCTGCCGGGTGCAGGGCTATTGCATCGGTGGCGGTAACGAGCTGAATGTGATGTGTGATCTGACGATTTCTGCCGAGTCGGGGCGGTTCGGGCAGGCGGGGCCGAAGATCGGGTCGGCGCCGTTGTGGTGGGGGTGTCAGTTGATGCCGTTGGTGGTCGGGGAGAAGAAGGCCCGCGAGATCCTGTATCTGACCCGTCAGTACTCGGCGGCGGAGGCGTTGGGGATGGGGTTGGTGAATGCGGTGGTGCCCGATGACCAGTTGGATGCGGAGGTCGATCGGTGGTGTGAGCAGATCCTGCGGCGGTCTCCGCAGGGGCTGCGGTTGGCCAAGATCGCGTTGAATGCGTCCAGTGATCAGTTGCATGGGGCGGTTCAGCATGGGTTGGAGCTTGTGGCGTTGAACCATGTGTTCGGCCCGGAGCCGGGTGAGGGGATCGCCTCGTTCCAGGAGAAGCGTCCCGCCGATTGGCGCAAGTTCCGCGCCGGCGAAGGACCCGACCCCGCATGAGCGAGTCCGTGTCGATCGCACCGCTCTTGGCAACCGTGCGTCCGACGCTACGCGCCGCCCTGGAGGCCGCGCTGGAAGACCGGCGCCTCACCGACCACCAGGCTCACGCCTTGGCAGACGCCCGCGGCTCGGAGCATCCGGCGCTCTGGGCAACCGCGGCGATCCTCCGCGATCGTGGCCGTGGACCCGTGGTGACCTACTCGCGCAAGGTCTTCATCCCGCTCACGAACCTCTGTCGGGACATCTGTTCGTACTGCACATTCGCCCACCTGGACACGGATCCCCGTGCCCACACGATGAGCCCGGACGAGATCCTCGCAATCGCCCGAGCCGGACAGGCCCGCGGATGCAAAGAGGCGCTGTTCACCCTCGGTGACCGCCCTGAGGCTCGCTTCGAGAGTCATCGGATCGCCCTGCGACGGTACGGCCACGAGTCCACCCACTCGTATCTGGTGGCGATGTGCCGGATGGTGCTCGAGGAGACCGGCCTCCTTCCCCATCCCAACGCCGGCATTCTCGGCCGACGAGAACTCGCCGAACTGCGGGAGGTGTCGGCCAGCCAGGGAATGATGCTCGAAACGATCTCCGAACGACTGTGCGCGCCCGGCGGGCCGCATGCCCTGGCCCCCGACAAGCGCCCCGCCACGCGTCTGGCGATGCTGCGCCGCGCGGGCGAACTGCGCATCCCCTTCACGACGGGCATTCTCATCGGTATCGGAGAGACGTTGCACGAGCGGGTCGACGCGCTGCTCGCCCTGCGTGATCTGCATGAGCGCTACGGCCACATCCAAGAGGTGATCGTGCAGAACTTCCGCGCGAAGCCGGATACGCCGATGGCCGGAGCCGGCGAACCAGGCCTCATCGAGCTCATGAGCGCCTGCGCCACGGCCCGCCTGGTCATGGGTCCACAGATGAGCGTCCAGGCACCCCCGAACCTGTCGGCCGATTACGGTCCGCTGCTGTTGTCGGGCATCAACGACTGGGGGGGCATCTCCCCCCTCACCCCGGACTTCGTCAACCCGGAGGCACCGTGGCCCGAGATCGGCGGCCTGGCACGTCTGTGCGCCGACGCGGGATACGAGCTGCGTGAGCGACTCACGGTATACCCCGAGTATCTGGAGAACGACGACTTCCTCGATCCGGCCGTGCGGGCGCACGTACGACCGATGGCGGACGCCGACGGGCTCGCCCGTGACCAAATCCCCGTGGGAGTCGGAGCACCTGCATGATCACGATCTGCCGCACCACCCGCAGCACCGCACCCAGCGCGTGGGCCACGACCCTCGAAGGCGTCGGCCTCGACGAAGAGGCGGTCGCCGCGGCTCTTGATGGCGGCCACCTCCCGGTCGAGACCGCTCAGCCCGATGGAGGTGCTCTCGCCTGGGTCGTTCCGCCGGCACTCGCCATGGAATTGCTCGCGCGCGACGTGGCCCCTTGGCGTATCACGGTACGCAATGAGGGCAGCCATGCGGACGTTCTGGATGCCGTCTGCCGCTCCGGTGCAGCGATGCTCCGGACCGATATGGAGAACATCCAGGATGCGTGCGCCATCGCCGGTCTGCCGGCGCTCTCAACCGTCGTTTCGGTCGAGGTCGAGGACCTGGACGGGGCGGTCGCGGCCGTGCGGGCCGGCGCAGGCGACCTCGTGGTCGGCGACTGGGATGCCGACAAGATGGCCGCGTTGCGCGATGCGCTGGATCCCGAACTGGTGGTGGAACGCACCGCCCTCCCGCTCGAGGTCGACATCGACGCGGCGCGTCAGATGCTGCCGCGCCCCCTGTTCACCCGCAGGCTGGCACAGACGGACGCCTCCGGTGCCGCCCGGCCCCGGACGCCCTGGGCCCCCGGGGTTGACATGGAGCCCCCGATCCCCCCGCGGCGCTTCTCGGCCGAGTGGAGCGATGAGGCGTGGATCGAGAGCGCTCCCGATGAGGGGCTCTCACGGCTGCGTCCCGGCATCGCCGCGGTGCTCGAACGGGCCCTCGAGGGCCGTCCCCCCTCTCGCGATGAGATGGCGCTGCTCTTCCGCGCACGCGGTGAGGAGGTGGACGCGATCGCCCGAATCGCCGACACGCTCCGCGAGCGGGCCTGCGGCGATCAGGTCACCTACGTGATCAATCGCAACATCAACTACACGAACCAGTGCTACTTCCGCTGTGGCTTCTGCGGATTCTCGCGCGGACCCAAGAGCCTGAAGATGCGCGATGACCCCTACATCCTCAATATCCACGAGGTTGTCCACCGGTCGGTCGAGGCATGGGAGCGCGGTGCGACCGAGGTCTGCATCGTCGGGGGCATCCACCCCAGCTTCACCGGGGATTTCTATGCCGGCGTCCTCGAGGCGGTCAAGAAGCGCCTCCCCGAGATGCACGTGCACGGCTTCACACCGCTGGAGGTCTGGCAGGGCGCCAGCACACTGGGGATCACCGTGCGCGATTTCTTGGTGCGCCTGCGTGACGCCGGCCTCGGGACCCTGCCGGGCACCGCGGCAGAGGTGCTCGACGACCGGGTGCGCGCACACCTCTGCCCCGACAAGATCCGTACGGCCGAATGGGCAGAGGTCGTGATGACCGCCCACGATCTGGGTCTGCGCACCACCAGCACCATCATGTTCGGCCATATCGACAGCCCCGAGGCGTGGGCGAACCACTACGAGGTTCTCCGCCAGATCCAGCGGCGCACCGGCGGCATCACGGAGTTCGTGCCGCTCCCGTTCGTCCACATGGGGGCGCCGATGTTCCTTCAGGGGCAGGCGCGACCGGGGCCGACCTGGGACGAGGTCGTCCTCGTCCACGCGGTGGCGCGCATCGCCTTCGACGGGCTCATCCCCAACATCCAGGCCTCCTGGGTGAAGCTCGGCCTCGACGGCGGCGCCCGACTTCTGTCGGCCGGCTGCAACGATCTCGGCGGCACCCTGATGAACGAGAGCATCTCCCGCGCGTCGGGGGCCTCGCACGGACAGCTGGCCACCCCCGAGGAGCTCGAGGCAGCTATCCGTCGCGCCGAGAGGGTCCCGGCGCGACGCAACACCGTCTACGACATCCTGGAGCCGGCCACCTAGACCGTGGCGCCTCGGCGCTCATCGAGCGCCTGCAGCATGTCCTCCACGCGGGTGAACTTCACTCGCGGGCGCCCTCCGTCAGCCTCACCGCGTTCCTTCTCCACGGCGTCGAGGACCTGCCAGTCGGGATAGGACACCACGTCGCGCTGGCGTTCGGCCAACAGCTGCTCGAGCACCGCCCGTTCCGGGACCTGCCGGGTGATGCGGCCTTCGCGCAGGTCGTCCAGCAGGCCGACGACAGCCTCCTGGGCGCATGGTTTGTTGGTGCCGATGACGCCCTGGGGGCCACGCTTGATCCAACCGCAGACGTACTCGCCGACGATGGGCTCGTCCGTGGTCGGGTCGATGATCTTTCCGGCCCGGTTGGGAATGATGCCGCCCCGAGCGTCGAAAGGCAGGCCATCGATCGGCTCGCCCTGGTAGCCGATCGCGCGAAAGATCAGTTCGACGGGAATCGTCGTTCGCCGCTCCGTCGCCCGGGGGCGCACGGTGCCGTCCTCACTCTCATAGAGCTCGTTGTGGGCCAGGACCAGTTCGCGCACCCGATCCGTGCCGATGATCTCCACGGGCGACACCAGGAAGTGCAGCACGATCTGCTTTGCGGCGCCGGTCGGCTCCCGCTCGGCGTATCCCTGGAGGATCGCCAGGTTCCGTTCCAGGGTCTTGTCGCCCGAGGTCGCGATCTGCGCCTTGCTCGCCTCATCGAGCTCGAGCACCGCCGGGTCGATGATCACGTCGACTCCCGGCAGCTCGCCGAGCTCACGGATCTCCTTGTTGGTGAAGGCCGCCTGCGCCGGGCCTCGCCTGCCGAGGATGTGGATCGTGGTGATCTTGCTGTCGGCCAATGCGGCCAACGCACTGTCGGAGATGTCCGTCGCCGCCAGGTCTTCATGGGGACTGGCGAGAATCCGGGCCACATCCATCGCCACGTTGCCGTTGCCGACCACCGCAGCGCTCGTGGCATCCAGATTGAAGCTCAGCCGACGGTAATCGGGGTGAGCGTTGTACCAGCCCACGAACTCGGTGGCCGAATGGCTACCGGGGAGATGCTCGTTGGGTATCCACATGCGCCTGTCTCGGCGCGCGCCCACGGCGTAGATGATCCCGTGGTAGTAGGCCGCGAGCTCCTCCCGCACGATGTCGCGACCCACCTCGACGTTGCCGAAGAAGCGGAACTCCGGATTGGAGGCGATCTTGTCGTAGATGCGCGTGACTGACTTGATCTTCTGGTGGTCGGGCGCGACCCCGCCGCGCACCAGACCGAATGGGGTCGGCAGCCGGTCGTAGAGATCGACCTGGACCGTCAGGTCCTTCTGGGCCTGCAGGTGCTCGACCGCATAGAACCCTGAAGGGCCCGAGCCGATCACCGCCACGCGCAGAGGGTTATCGGGGCTGCCTGGGGGCGCTCCCTGCATCGTCCTCCTCACATCTGGGCGACGTGTCAAGGAATCTTAACCTGGCCTGCAAAGCGGCGGAGACCGCGGCCACTAAGTGCGGAAGAGATCATGCGCGGGGTCGCGCACAAGGTCGGCGCCCGCTCCCGGGCCAGGAGTGGTCATCACCCCTGAGGCGACGATCGCCGGAGTCGCCGAGTCCTTACCCATGTAGAGGCCGGAGGCCGCGGCCAGCTCGTCGGCGATGGCTTGGTCGGTCGCGATCAAGGTGCGCCCGTGCATGTCCTGTGCGCCCCGATGGTCGATGATCGCCTCGAAACCGGCGACTCCGATGGCGATGTTGACCAGGCCACGGCGGAATGCCCGCCCGTGGGTGTCGGTCACGATCACTCCAACCCGCCCGCCGATCGGGCCGGTGAGTCGGGCCTGGAGACGCCGCGCCGATGCATCCGGATCACGAGGCAGCAAGATGACCGTGCCGGGATGGGCGTTCGAGGAGTCGATGCCGGCATTGGCGCAGACGAAGCCGTGGTGGGTCTCACAGATCAGCGTGCTGCCGCGGCGGCGCACCACGCGGCGACTCTCGGAGAGGATCAGCTCACAGAGCGCCGGGTCCTTGCCGGTCGCCTCGGCCAGATCGCGGGCCATCGGGCCAGGGCGCACCTCGGCGAGCGTGACCACCTGCCCCTCCGACTTGCTCACGACCTTGTGCGCCACGATCAGGATGTCGCCGGGGACCATGCCCTCTCGTGCGGCTCGCCCCGCGATCATTCCCGCCAGATCGTCTCCGGGGGCGATCTCGGGCAGCGCCGTCAGTGGCCAGAGCCTCAACTGGCGCTCCCGGCGACCATCTGCTCGGTGCCGGTGCCACCGAGATCCCTCGCCCAGTGGGGAGCCTCTGCCCAGAGTGTGGCGAGATCCTCAGGGGTATCGATGTCCAGCGCCAACCGTGGACGGTCACATCTCACCACGCGTATCCCCAGACGTCGGGCCTGCTCCTCATGACGGGCGAGCGACCCGATGCCGAGCGCCGGCGCGAGCACCCGCGGCCCGCACAACAGCATGGCGTTGGTTCCCGTGCCGTCGCGTGACGGGGTCAGAACGACTGACGGCTTAGAGTTTGCATGCGCCACCACGGCGTCGATATCGGATGCCCGAGCGAGCGGGAGGTCGGCGGTGAGGACGAGTGCGGCGTCGACCCCACTGTCTTGGGCGACCGTGCAACCGTGAGACACGGCGGGGTTCATCCCTCGAGGTGGCGCATAGTCGGGAACCACACGGGCGCCCTTCGAAGCCGCAACGGAGGAGGCAGCAGCGTCTCCGGTCACGACGAGGATCTCGTCGAGCCGAGATGACGTACAGGCTGTCAGCACGGCCACCAGCATCGCCTGCTGCAGATGCCGTCGTTCCTGTGCCTCCAGCACCCCCGCAAGCCGCCCGAGTGCCGTGTCGAGGGGCTTGACGGGGATGACCGCCGCCACGCGTGGTGTCCTCAGTTCACAGCCTCCAGCACTTGAGCGGCCAGACGGGCGCGAGCGGGGCGATCTGGCATCAGGGCGTCGACCAGCACCGGGCGAACGCCCAGCGCCTCGATCGCCGACGCCTCGTCGGAGTCACGCGCATCGAGCACGAACACCCCGGCGACATCGGCGTAGATGCGCGCCATCTGGGTGGCCGAGCATTCCTTGTAGCCGGCGCCGGCGAGGAAGCGATCGGCCGGCCCTTCCACCGGTCGGCGACCGATGATCGGGCTCACCGCGACGCAGCGATCTCGCCGTAGGGCGAGGGCGTCACGTACGCCGGGGACCGCCAGGATGGTCCCGATGGACACCACCGGACTGGAAGGGCAGATCACGATGCTCTCGGCCGCGCGGATCGCGTCGAGCACGCCGGGCGCGGGAGCTGCCCGGTCGATGCCCACGAACTCGATGCTCTCGATCGTCTCGCCGGCGCCGTGCTTGACGAGATACTCCTGGAATGTCCGGACCCCTGCAGGGGTCGTGATGCGGCTGCGGACCTCATCGTCGGTCATCGGCATGATCGTGGCGCCAACCCCGAGCCGGGCACCGATCTCGGCGGTCACCTCCGAGAGGCGCGCGCCCTGGGCCAACCGCACGGTGCGGAAGATGTGGGTGGCGAGATCCCGGTCACCGAGACCGAACCAGGCTTCCTCGCCGTAGGTGGAAAGACCATCCAAGCATCGGAAGGTGTCATCGGCATAGCCCCAGCCTCGGTCGGCAACGACCCCGGCAAGCACGTACGTGCAGATGTCGATGTCCGGGCAGACGCGCAACCCGTAGAAGTCGCCGTCGTCGCCGGTGTTGACGATCACCGACAGACCATCCTGGCCATGCACCTGAGCGAGCCCATCGACCATCTTGGAGCCGCCGGTGCCTCCCGACAGAGCCAGGATCACCGACGGTGAGCGAACTTGAAGTGGCTCACGGGAGCGGGGGTGAGTCTACCAAGCTGCCCCGTCTGGGGACCCGTCGACCCATCACCAGCCAGAGGCCGATGGACACCGTGATCAGACCGAAGATCAACGAGGCACCGGGCACCTCTCCGAGGAAGGCCCACGCGCTCAGGACGCCGACCACGGGCACGAGGAAGAACCATGCCGACACCTCGCCCGCCGGGGCACGCGCGAGGGCCAGATAGAAGAGCGCCAGGGGTATCGCCCCACCCACGAGTGCCGTGATGGCCACCAGCGCGAGGGGGCGCCCGGTCACATCGGGAGCCCCCTCGGCCACGATCCCCACTCCGATGAGCATCGCCCCGCCCAACAGCGTCTGCCACGCGGCAAGTGCAAGGGGCGCGCCTGTCCCGCGCACACTCCGGACGACTGCGATGGTCCCGACACTCCATGCCAGTGTTCCGCCCAGGACGATCGCGGCATCGAGCGACATCACCGGTGGCCACAGGCTTCCTTCCCACGCGACCACGGCGGCACCGATGAAACCCACGGCGATGCCCGCCCACTGGCGACCGTTCAGACTCTCGCCGAGCATGAGCGCGGCCAGCACCGCGATGAAGAGGGGATCCGTGTTGGAGAGCACTGCCGAGAGTCCCGCGCCGGCGTGGGCGATCCCCCAGAACATGGCCCCGTAGAAGAGCGCCGTCTGGGTGATGGCGATCCAGATGACCACGCCCACCCCGACCTGCGGCCGGAGACCCCGACCGGCACAGACCAGACCGATGGCCAACAGCAATCCCGCCAAGCCGAAACGCGCACCGGCAGACACCAGGGGGGGCCAGTCCTCCACGAGCCATGCCGAGGGGACATAGGCGATCCCCCACCCGACCATGGCGGCGAGCGCCAGCGCGTCGGCACGCCTCAATGGAGCAGGTTCGAGAGGACCAGGACGATCGAGCTTGGCAGGTAGGTGACCAAGAACAGCACGAACAGGCTGACCAGTAGCCAGGGGATGATCATCACCGAGAGGCGCTCGATGGAGACCTTGGCGATGCTGGACACCAGGAACAGCACCAAGCCGACCGGTGGGTGGATCAACCCGATCACCAGGTTGAACACGACGATGAGCCCGAAGTGGACCGGATCGATGCCGAACTCGATCACGGCGACCGGCGCCAAGAACGGCGCGACGATGTAGAGCGCCGGCAGGGGTTCGATGAAGATCCCGATCAGGAGCAGGATCAGGTTGACGATCAGCAGGAAGACGTACTTGTTGTCGGTGACGTCGGTGAGGAACTTCTCCACCGACTGGCCGAAACCGTCGTTGTTCAGCGCCTTGGCCAGGATCGAGGAGTCGCCCAGCAACAGCATGACGATGCCGGTCTCGATGCCGGCCAACACCATCATCGCGGGCAGTTGGCGGGGAGAGATCCCCGCGTACCAGAACAACGCCAACGCGATGGTGACCGCCGCCGCAACAGCACCGGATTCAGACGGCGTGAAGACCCCGGTGAAGATGCCGCCGAGGATGATGAAGGGGATCGTCAGCACCGGAAGGGCACTCACCCCGGTGCGCGCGACCGTGGCCATTCCGGCGAAGCGCCGGCGCGGAACCAGGTTCATGCGGCGCACCACCACATAGACCGTGAGCGCCTGGAACAGGAACAGGAGCAGTTCGGCCATGACCCCCGACAGCAACAGCTTGCTGATGGATGCGGAGGCCTGCCCCTGCACGACCACGCCGTAGACGATGAACATGATCGAGATCGGTCCGATGGGGCCCTTGATTGACGCGCCGGCAACCACCGCGGCGGCGACATCCCGGCGATATCCCTCCCGCTCCATCGCCGGCACCAGCAGCGGGGTCATCACGGCTGCGTCCGCCTGGGCAGAGCCCGAGATCCCCGAGACGGCCATCGAGGTGAGCTGGCAGACATAGGCCATACCGCCACGGAGGTGGGCCACGAGGGACGCGGCAAAGGCGATCAGGCGCACAGACATGCCGCTGCCGTTCATCACCTCGGCCACGATCAGGAACATCAGGATGACCAGCAGCTCGGTGCCACCCGAAAGGCCCATGTTGAACTGGGTGGTCGAGAAGGGCGTGATCGGGCTCGGGGACGGGTAGAGCACCAGGCCGAGGAAGTTGGGCGAGAACATCGCCGCGATACCAACGATCGACAGCATGAAGACGATCGGGGTACCCGCCAGGGTCAACGCCACGAACATGACCCCGAGCGCGATCAGTTGGGACGCCCCGAGAGCGATGATCCCCCACATCGCCGTCCAGATGATCAGCGCGATAAGTACGCCACCCACCAACCCCGCCGCGACCGTGCGCAGCGCCGGACGACCCCTTTCCGCAAGACGCGCCGCACCTGCACACACGCCTTGGAGGTAGTGGAGGCTTATGAAGTAGTACCCGACCGCCATCGAGGCGATCGGGTAGAAGTAGGCGATCTTGAGCGCCGGCGTGCGCCCACCCGGCGCTCCTACGCCCAGAGCGAATTCCGTTGATCGCCAGCAGCAGTACGCCAGCAGGATCGTCAGGCTCACCCCGGAGAAGGTCTTGACCGACGCCTGCCACCACCACGGCCCACGGTCCGAGAGGAACGTGATGACCGTGACGGCGCCACGCTTGACCGCGAGCGACACGCCCATCCAGATGGTCCAGAGGAAGGCGTAGCTCGCCAGTTCGTGTGCACCGAACAGCGAGAAGCCCAGGACCTGGCGGGTGAAGATGTTGCCGACCAGCGAAATGAGCGCGATCGTCGCGCCGACGATCACCCCGACCCTGGCAATGCGCAGGGCCGCCTGGGAATAGAGCTCCAGCCATGCGGCGATACGCGACAGGCCCACCGCAACGCGCGGCGTGGGCGTCGGGGTGTAATCGGGCGCCAGGGTGCTCATCGGGGCGGCGTCACCCTAGTGGGCGTGGCCCGGTGGCCCGGCTCTATGACGAGCCGGGCCACCGATGGCGTGCAGAACGGAATGCTCGCCGGCTCAGTTGCCGACCGTGCACCCTTCGGGCAACGGTGCCGCCTCAGGCGGCGCGCCCAGGCCGTCGCGCAGGGCGACGATCTGATCGATGTAGCCCTTGGTCGTCGCATCCTTGGAAAGTTCCGTGATGGTCGCCTCGGACGCCTGCTGGAAGCTGGCCAGCTGCTGGTCGTTGGCGATCGCGAACTTGATCCCCTCATCGCACAGCGTCTGCGGCAGATCGCTCGGCTGAACGAGGATGTCGATGGAGAAGCCCGGGATCCCGGCCGCGGTCTCGGTGATGATCGCCTGCTGGTCCGCGCTCAGCGCGTCGAACTGGGACTGGTTCATGACCAGAACCGTCGGGAATGGCCAGAGGTTGACGTTCATCGTGATGTAGTCCGCGACCTCGTAGAGCTTGTAGGTCTGGACCAGGCCCAGGTTGGCCTCCATCCCGTCGACGGTGCCGTCGCGCAGGGCGCTGTAGATCTCACCCACCGGGATCGACGTCGCGTCGGCCCCGAGTGACCGGATGCCCGTTTCGAGCACCGCGGATTCCGGGGTTCGGATCGTCATTCCCTTGAAGGCCGCCGCCGACGTGAGCTCCTTCTTGGCGCCGAGGGGCTTGCGCATGCCGCCCTCGTGGATCGCCAGACCCTTCAGTCCGACGGCCTCGGTGCCCTTGAGCATGTCGGCCGCGATCGGACCGGTGATGACCTCGCGTTCGAGGTCGTAGCGGGTGATCAGCCCCAACGCCTGCAGCGCGTCGAACGACTTGACGCCCTGCGTGTCCCAGACCGCCGTCGACACGGAGGCCATCGCAACCGCACCATCTCGGACGTCCTGCAGCAGCGGAACGTCCCCACCCGGGTAGTTCGGCCGCGTTTCGACGGAGATGGCGCCGTCTGACGCCTCCGACACGCGTTTGACGAACTCGTCGATCGCGATGCCGTACGGGTGCTCTGCGGGCGTCACATAACCCAGCGTCAGGGTGATCTCTGCCCCGTCTCCCGTGGCGCCGGAGGTGTCCGAACTGTCGTTGTCATCACCGCAGGCCGCCAAGCCCAAGGCGATCGCCGCAGCAGCAACCGCGGCCACAAGCCGCCACCCCCAAGAACCTCGTTTCACCTCGTGCCCCTTTCTCGTCCCCCGCGTGCCTTTCCAGGGGCCAAGAATCCCGCTCAGATCACGGGCGCGCCGAGGCTCCCTGGTGTCGCGACACTACCGCAGCGGCGGACATCATTGTCAACATCCGCACGAATCAGGACACCGGGCGCGAACCGGCCGACAGCCCACCGCCGGGATCCCGTTACAAACCGTCCACGGGCGTTGACGTTCCCGGGTAAGTGACATATGCTGCGAACGCCGCTCGACGGGATGGCACGGTCCCAGATCACGCTGTACCGGTTTGGGAATTCGCCCGCCGAGCGTCGAGCGATTCGTGTGCAGCTGCCCTTCACCGATTTAGGGGGAAGCCCGTCTATGGCCGAGCAGTTCGCCGTGACGCAGATCCCGGGTGCAGAGACGGGAGAGATCCCGCCCTCGCCGGTTGACCGTGACGAGAAGACCGCTTTCATCTACTCGCTGGTCGACCCCATCTGGGACATCGACACTCTGCCGCTGACCTACACCAACTCTCGTTGGTCAGCGTTCTTCTACCGGGCCGACGAGAAGCAGCTTCGTCGCGTCCTTCCCGACTGTCTTGAGCTCGAGGACGACATCGTCGAGTTCTGGTACGTCGACCACAACCACACCATGCTCGGCCCGTACGGCGAGATGGGTGTGACCGTAGCCGCGAGCCACAAGGCCGGAGACGGCCGTACGCTCTACGCCGGCTACTACCCGTACATGTACCTCACCCAGGACTCGGCGATCGACGCCGGGCGCGTGCTCGGTTTCCCGAAGAAGGAAGCCTTCATTCGCGTCCTGGAACACGGTGGCGCCCCGGACGACGGCTACGGCCTCGACACCAAGGCCTACCAGTTCGATTACTTCTCGTTCCTCATGATCCGGAACGGGTATGTGATCCACTCGGCCACCGGCAAGTACGACGACGCCGACCTGCCGGCCAAGCCGAAGTTCTACGGCAACACCGAGTACGGCCGGATGAACATGAAGGTCGTCACCGCTCCGGACCTGTCCGAGTCGCGGTGGGAGCTCGTGTACCTGCCGTCGCTCGTCACCAAGGACCTGGCGACTCTGATGAACCGCCCGGACTCCGAGGGGACTCACCGCTTCCAGGTGAAGCCTGAGTCGATTCGTACCGCCAGCGCCAGCAACATCAACTGGTTCATGCAGGCGACCCCGTACGACAACCTCGGTCACGAGCTTCCGCCCACCGAGATGATCGGTCTGATGACCTTCAGCTTCGACCTGATCATCCCGCCCGGCGAGACGCCCTGGACCGAGACCTACACGCGCGACGCCACTTGGGCCGGCGCTGCCAAGCCGTACCGCTTCGGTCTGCGTCACCGCTTCCCGAAGCCCGTCGGCCTCGGCGCCTAGGACCAAGTCAGATCGTGATCACGCATGACGGGGCTGGCATGGAAACCCTCGCTGTCCCCGTCATGGTGACGTCATTCCAAGGAGGAACAGCGCTATGGCGCAGTTGAACGTCACGAGCGTTCCGTGGATCGA
>JRYC01000680.1_pt1 | contig 19878 bp, 18 predicted proteins | sample 235301 | NCBI WGS metagenome assembly JRYC01 (sample SAMN03074211, study PRJNA261470) | activated sludge metagenome | biome: Common Effluent Treatment Plant; feature: Wastewater; material: Activated sludge; isolation source: activated biomass of a common effluent treatment plant treating...
TCCTGGTCGGGGACCAGCCGGCAGGACAGCTTGGCGCTGGCGTGGCTGGCGATGACGGTCTTGCTGCCCTCGCCGGTATAGCCGCCCCAGATGCCGTTGATGTCGCAGGTCGGCCGCGACCACACCCGCTCCAGCACGCTGCGGCCGGCTTCGCCCACCGACCGCGTCAGGCCGATCTCGCCGAGGAAGGCCTTCTCGTCGAAGCCGGACCGGCGCCACGCTTCCAGCTCGGCCGCCGGCACCTCGGCGATGCCGTCGTAGAAGCCCGGCACCTGCACCCGGCCATCGTCGTCGTGCAGCTGGCCCAGGATGCGGGTCAGCACGTTGATCGGGTTGGGCACGGCCCCGCCATACATGCCGGAATGCAGGTCGCGCGACGGGCCGGTGATCTTGACCTCGAGGTAGACCAGCCCGCGCAGCATGTAGGTGATGGCCGGGCTGTCCGGCCCCATCATGCCGGTGTCGGAGACGACGCAGACATCGGCCTTCAGCTCGTCGCGGTTGGCTTCCAGGAACGGCACGAAGCTGTTGCTGGCCGCCTCCTCCTCGCCCTCGACGATCACCGAGACATTGACCGGCGGCCCGCCATGCAGCGCCTTCCAGGCGCGGAAGGCCTCGACCCAGGTCATCACCTGGCCCTTGTCGTCGACGGCACCGCGGGCGACGAGGCGCGGGCCGTTCCTGCCGTCGATCACCTTCGGCTCGAACGGCGGGCTGTCCCACAGCTCGAACGGATCGGCCGGCTGCACGTCGTAGTGGCCGTAGTAGAGGATGTGCGGCGCCCCCTCGGGCCCCTTCCAATGCCCCACCACCATCGGCATGCCGGCGGTCGGCCGCGCGCCGGCCTCGAAGCCGATGCCGCGCAGCTCGCCCGCCAGCCACTCCGCACAGCGCAGCGTATCGGCCTTGTAGGCCGGATCGGTGCCGACGCTCGGGATGCGCAGGAAGTCCTTCAGCCGGCCGAGCGAGGCATCGAAGCCGCCGTCGAGGTGGGCGTTGAGCTGGGCGAGGGTGGGGAGGGTCATGGGTCGACGGTCCGATCTTGTGGGCGCCGCAAGGTGCACCGCGTGGGTTTCCCACTCAAGCGGGGCAGGGATAGTCCTCAGGGATCTACGCCACCGGGCGGCAGCGCAGCGCCTCGATGGCTTTCGCGTAGTCCGGCCGGCCGAAGATCGCCGAGCCCGCCACCAGCACCGAGGCGCCGGCCGCCACGGCGAGGGGGGCGGTCTCGGGGGTGATGCCGCCGTCGACCTCGATGCGGATGCCGCGGCCCCGGGTCATCGCCTCCAGCCGCCTGATCTTCTCGACCTGGCCGTCGAGGAACTTCTGGCCGCCGAAGCCGGGGTTGACCGTCATCACCAGCACGAGGTCGATCCTGTCGAGCACGTACTCGACCGCGGCCTCGGGCGTGGCGGGATTGAGCGACACCCCGGCCGCCTTGCCCTGCGCCCGCACCAGCTGCAGCGTCCGGTCGAGATGGGTGGTGGCCTCGGCATGGACGATGATCCGGTCCGCACCGGCCTTGGCGAACGCCTCCACATAAGGGTCGACCGGGCTGATCATCAGGTGGGTGTCGAAGCATTTTCGCGTGCGCGGGCGGATCGAGCGGACGAGGTCCGGCCCGAAGGTGATGTTGGGCACGAAATGCCCGTCCATGACGTCGAGATGGATCCAGTCGGCCCCCGCCCGGTCGACGGCCTCGACCTCCTCGCCCAGCCGGGCGAAGTCGGCGGCCAGGATCGAGGGTGCGATCAGCGTCTCGGGGATCATCGGGCCTCGCCTGGAAGGGGCAGCAGCGCGCCGACGCGGTCCAGCCCGTCGATCGCCCAGAGCCGGCCGAGGGCCGCGCGCATCTCCGCCTCGCCGGCCGCACCGCCGAACGATGCGAGATCGAGCGCCTTGGCCTCGATCTCGGCGCGGTTCAGCGTGTTGCCGGGGTCGCCCTTGGGCTCGTCGACGCGGCCATCGAGCACGCGTCCGTCGGTGGTCTCGACCGTCACCTTGCCGATCCAACGGCGCGGGTAGGCGGCGTCGACCTCGGGATCGAGCGCCATCCGCACCCGGCCGCGAAAAGCCGCGATGTCGGGATCGCCGAGGCAGGTCTCGAACGCGCGCACGCCCACGTGCCGCCGCAGCGCCACCGTCCCCAGCACCGTGCCCATCGAGAATTTCGCCTGGTGCACCGTCGCCGGCACGTCGACGCCGCCCAGCACGTCGATCGCCGCCTGATGGACATGGGCGGTGACGCCGGCGATCCGCCCCGCCTCCAGCCCGTGCCGCTCCATCACCGCCAGCAGCGCGTCGGCGGCGGGGTGGGTGTGGCGGCAGGAGGCGTGGAACTTGAACGAGGTCTCGGCCAGCGCCCAGCGCTCGCCAAGGCCGTCGGTCAGTCGCGCCGGATCGGCGTCGCTCGACATGCCGGCCGCCATGCCCTGCTCGCCGTCGAGGATGCGCCGGGCGCCGGTGAAGCCCTCCCTGGCCAGCCAGGCCGCCAGCAGACCGTCGGCCGCGGCCTTGCCGGCATGGAGCTGCTTGGAATCGGCGCCGGTGCGCAGGAACTGCCACAGGCCGGCGGCCTGGGTGCCGGCGGAGCCGAAAGCGTCCTGCATCGCCTCGCCGTCGAGACCGAGGATGCGCCCGGCCGCCGCCGCTGCCGCCAGCGTGCCGGCCGTGCCGGTGGTGTGGAAGACGCGATAGTGCGAGCGGCCGAGGAACTCGCCGACCCGGATGCCGACCTCGTAGCCGGCCACCGCCGCCGTAAGCAGCTCGCGGCCGGAGCGGCCCATGGCCTGCGCCGCCGCCAGCGCCGCCGGGAACACCACGCAGCCCGGATGCAGCACCGAGGCGTTGTGCAGGTCGTCCTGCTCGACGAAGTGCGACGAGGCGCCGTTCACCAGGGCGGCGAACAGCGGCGAGGTGCGCCGCCGCGAGATCAGCACCTCGGCCGGCCCGTCCGCCGGCCCCATCTCGCGGGCCACCCGCTCCATCGCCTGCACCGGCCGGCCGATCCGGCCGGCGAGTGCCGAGCCGAACCAGTCGACCAGCAGCTCGACCGCCCGCTCGCGCACCCGTGGCGGGACGCGTTCCCAGGTCTGCGAGGCGGCGAAGCCGGCGAGCGCCGCACCCGGATCGGCGGCCGCGGCCATGCGGCGGCTACCTGCGCGCCAGGGCGGCGATGCGCAGGCGCAGCGCGTTCAGCTTGATGAAGCCGGCGGCGTCCTTCTGGTCGTAGACCGTGTCGGCCTCGAAGGTGGCGTAGTCCTGGTTGTAGAGGCTCACCGGGCTCTTGCGGCCGACCACCGAGACGCTGCCCTTGAACAGCTTGAGGCGCACCGTGCCCTCGACATGCTCCTGGCTCCTGTCGATCGCCGCCTGCAGCATCTCGCGCTCGGGGCTGAACCAGAAGCCGTTGTAGATCAGCTCGGCGTAGCGCGGCATCAGCTCGTCCTTGAGGTGCGCCGCGCCGCGGTCGAGCGTGATGCTCTCGATGCCGCGATGGGCGGCGAGCAGGATGGTGCCGCCCGGGGTCTCGTAGACGCCGCGCGACTTCATGCCGACGTAGCGGTTCTCGACGAGGTCCAGCCGGCCGACGCCGTTGGCGCCGCCGAGGTCGTTGAGCCGGCGCAGCAGTGCTGCCGGCGACAGCGCCTCGCCGTCGACCGACACGGCGTCGCCTCTGGCGAAACCGATCTCGACATAGGTCGGCTTGTCGGGCGCCATCTCCGGCGAGACCGAGCGGGTGAACATCTCCTCGTCGGGCTCGACCCACGGATCCTCGAGCGCCCGGCCCTCGTAGGAGATGTGCAGCAGGTTGGCGTCGGTGCTGTAGGGCGCCTCGCCGCGCTTGCCGCGCGGGATCGGGATCTGCCGGCTCTCGGCGTACTCGATCAGCCTTTCGCGGCTGTTGAGGTCCCATTCGCGCCAGGGGGCGATGATCCTGATCGACGGATCGAGGGCGTAGCAGCCGAGCTCGAAGCGGACCTGGTCGTTGCCCTTGCCGGTGGCGCCATGCGAGACGGCATCCGCCTCGACGTCGTGGGCGATCTCGATCAGCCTTTTCGCGATCAGCGGCCGGGCGATCGAGGTGCCGAGCAGGTAGGTGCCCTCGTAGAGGGCGTTGGCGCGGAACATCGGGAAGACGAAGTCGCGGACGAACTCTTCCTGCAGATCCTCGATGAAGATCTGCTTCACGCCCATCAGCTCGGCCTTGCGGCGCGCCGGCTCCAGCTCCTCGCCCTGGCCGAGGTCGGCGGTGAAGGTGACGACCTCGCAGCCATAGTTGTCCTGCAGCCAGCGCAGGATCACCGAGGTGTCGAGGCCGCCCGAGAAGGCGAGGACCACCCGCTTGACGCTGCCACGCATCGCCCTTGCTCCATCCGATCGGAAAATGCGCGGCAGCGGTTAGCGCAGTCAGGCCGTGGTGTCGACCGTGGCCCCGCGAGATTCGCTCTCGGCACCCGGCAGCGCCTTGGCGACACCCACCATGGCGGCGCGCAGCAGCCGGTCGCCGATGACGTAGCCGGGCGCCATGACCTCGGCGACGGTCCCGGGCGGCAGCTCGGCGGTCGGCAGCTCGAACATCGCCTGGTGGAGCTTGTGGTCGAAGCGCTCGCCGCGCGCCGGCACCACCTTGCGCACCTTGTGCCGCTCCAGCACCGACAGCAGCGACTGCTCGGTCATCTCGACGCCGGCGACGAGGTTGCGCACCGGCTCGGCATCGGAGCCCTTGGGAGCGCTCTCCACCGCCCGGCGCAGATTGTCGGCGACCTCGAGCAGGTCGCGGGCGAAGCGGGTGACCGCGAAGGTCTGCGCCTCCTCGACCTCGCGACGGGTGCGCTGGCGCAGGTTCTCCATGTCCGCCAGCGTGCGCAGCAGGCGATCCTTGAGTTCGGCGATCTCGACCTCGGCGGCGGTGGGCTCGGCGGCCGCCGGCTCGGCCCGGTCGAAGGCCAGGTTCTCGTCCTCGTTCATCCCATCTTCTCTTTGTCGTTCGTCATCTCGTCTCGCTGTCGCCGCCCAGCAGCCGGCTGACGACGCGGGCGGTGTAATCGACCATCGGTATGATGCGGGCATAGTTCATGCGGGTGGGCCCGATCACCCCCAGCGCGCCCACCACCGAGGAGCCGCGGCCGTCGCCGTTGCCGGTGCTGTAGGGTGCCACGACCAGCGAGCAGCCGCTGAGCCCGAACAGCTCGTTCTCGGATCCGATGAAGATCTGCACGCCGCGGCCGCCCTGGGCCAGCTCGATCAGGCGCAGCAGGCTCTTCTTGGTCTCCAGCATCTCGAACAGCGTGCGGATGCGCTCGAGCTCGACGAGGCTGGAGACGTCGTCGAGCAGCTTGCTGTGGCCGCGCACGATCAGGATGCCGCCGTCGCGTTCCTGGCCGTCGTTGCCGCCCCAGGTGGCGAGCCCGGCCGCCACCACCTTGCGGGTCAGCTCGTCGAGCTGGCCGCGCTGCTCGTCGATCTCCTGCTGGATGCGGGTCTTGGCCTCGGCGAAGCCGCGGCCGGAGAGGCGGGCGGTGAGATAGTTGCCGGCCTCGACCAGCGTCGAGGCCGACATGCCGAGCGGCACCTCGATCACCCGGTTCTCGACCAGGCCGTTGTCGGTCACCACCACCACCAGCACCCGGCCGGGCGACAGCGGCACGAACTCGACATGCTTGAACGGCCGCTCGATCGTCGGGGCCACGACGAGGCCGGCATAGCGCGACAGGCCGGACAGCGCCTGGCTGGCGTCGCTCAGCACGGATTCCATGCTGCGGCCGGCGCCGGCGCACTGGCTCTCGATGCGCGAGCGCTCGTCCTCGCCCATCGAGCCGACCTCGAGCAGGCCGTCGACATAGAGGCGCAGGCCAGCATCGGTCGGCACGCGGCCGGCCGAGGTGTGCGGCGCCATCAGCAGGCCGGCCTCCTCGAGGTCGGCCATGACGTTGCGGATGGTGGCGGGCGACAGCTGGTCGTCGAGCCTGCGTGCGATGGTGCGCGAGCCTACGGGCTCGCCCGTCTGCACATAGGCGTCCACGATCCGGCGGAAGACCTCCCGCGACCGGGCGTTGAGCTCGACGATCATGCCTTTGCGGAAACGCGAGAATTGGGCTGGGGCGTATGTAGGAACGGCGATGGGTGAGGTCAATGCGCCCCGGCGGACCGGCATGCCGCCGGCACGGCGCCGGGCCTCACCCGCCGCCGGATCGGCCGGCGGAAGGTCGAATCACTCCGCCGCCTGCGCATATTCCTCCACCGGCGGGCAGCTGCACACCACGTTGCGGTCGCCATAGACATTGTCGACCCGGCCTACCGGCGGCCAGTACTTGTCGTCACGCAGCCAGGGCAGCGGGAAGAACGCCGCGTCGCGGCTGTAGGGGCGGGTCCAGTCGGCCAGCAGCAGCTCGGCCGGGTGCGGGGCGTGCTTGAGCAGGTTGTCCTTGGGATCGGCCTCGCCCTGCTCGATGGCGCGGATCTCGTCGCGGATGGCGATCATGGCGGCGACGAAGCGGTCGAGCTCGGCCTTGCCCTCGCTCTCGGTGGGCTCGACCATCATGGTCTCGGGCACCGGGAAGGACATGGTGGGGGCGTGGAAGCCGTAGTCGGCCAGGCGCTTGGCGACGTCCTCGGCGGTGATGCCGGTGGCCTCCTTGATCTGGCGCATGTCGATGATGCACTCGTGCGCCACCATGCCGTTCTGGCCGACATAGACGATCGGAAAATGCGGGGCGAGGCGGCGGGCGACGTAGTTGGCGTTGAGGATCGCCACGCTGGTGGCGCGGGTCAGGCCGGGGCCGCCCATCATGCGGATATAGGCCCAGGAGATCGGCAGGATCGAGGCCGAGCCCCAGGGGGCGGCGGAGACCGCACCCACGACATGCTCGCCGGCGCGCGGCTTGACCGGCGGCACCACCGGATGGGTCGGCAGGTAGGGGGCCAGGTGCGCCCTGACGCCGATCGGCCCCATGCCGGGGCCGCCGCCGCCGTGCGGGATGCAGAAGGTCTTGTGCAGGTTGATGTGGCTGACGTCGGCGCCGATCTCGGCCGGACGGGCGAGGCCGACCAGGGCGTTGAGGTTGGCGCCGTCCATGTAGACCTGGCCGCCGGCGGCGTGGACGATGCCGCAGATCTCGCCGATCCGCGCCTCGTAGACGCCATGCGTCGAGGGGTAGGTCACCATCAGCGCCGCCAGCCGCTCGGCGTGCTTCTCGGCCTTGGCGCGCAGATCCTCGACGTCGACATTACCCTCCGCGTCGCAGCCGACCACCACCACCGACATGCCGGCGAGCACGGCACTGGCCGGGTTGGTGCCGTGGGCGGAGGACGGGATCAGGCAGACGTCGCGCTGCCCCTGGCCCTGGGCCGCGTGATAGGCGCGGATGACCAGCAGGCCGGCATACTCGCCCTGGCTGCCGGCATTGGGCTGCAGCGACACGGCGGCAAAGCCGGTGATCTCGGCCAGCCAGGCCTCGAGGTCGTCGAAGAGCTGGCGGTAGCCGCGGGCCTGCTCAGGGGGCGCGAAGGGATGAAGCGCATTGAAGCCGCGCCAGGTCACCGGCTCCATCTCGGTGGCGGCGTTCAGCTTCATGGTGCAGGAGCCGAGCGGAATCATCGAGCGGTCCAGCGCCACGTCCTTGGTCTGGAGACGGCGCAGGTAGCGCAGCATCTCCGTCTCGCTGTGATAGCTGTTGAACACCGGATGGGTGAGGAAGCCGCTGCTCCGCACCAGGGCCGCCGGCAGCCGGTCCGGCTCGTCGCCGCCCAGCACGGCGGCAGCGGCCTCGCCGTGATCGCCGAAGACGCGCAGCAGCGCCGCCACCAGCTCGGGCGTGCTCAGCTCGTCGAGGCTGACGCCCAGCCGGTCGGCGTCGACGACGCGCAGATTGATCTTCTCGTGCAGCCGGGCGCGCCGCGCGATCATCTCGGCCTTGCCGGGCACGGCGACGGTCAGCGTGTCGAAGAAGCCGCTGGTCTCCCCGGTCACACCCAGACGGTCGAGGCCCGCGGCCAGCATCGCCGTCAGCCGGTGCACGCGAGCGGCGATGCGGCGCAGGCCGTCCGGCCCGTGATAGACGGCGTACATGCCGGCGATGATCGCCAGCAGCACCTGGGCGGTGCAGATGTTGGAGGTGGCCTTCTCGCGGCGGATGTGCTGCTCGCGGGTCTGCAGCGCCATGCGCAGCGCCGGCTTGCCGCGGCTGTCGATCGAGACGCCGATGAGGCGCCCCGGCATCGAGCGCTTGTAGGCGTCGCGGGTGGCGAAGAAGGCGGCGTGTGGACCGCCATAGCCCATGGGCACGCCGAAGCGCTGGCCGTTGCCGAGCACGATGTCGGCACCCAGCTCGCCCGGCGGCGTCAGCAGCACCAGCGCCAGCAGGTCGGTGGCGACGGCGGCGAGGCCGCCGGCCCCGTGGACGGCCTCGATGGCCGGGCGGATGTCGCGCACCTCGCCCGAGGAGCCCGGATAGGACAGCAGCGCGCCGAAGCAGCCGCCCTCGGCGGCCAGCGCCGCGGCATCGCCCACCACCACCTCGAAGCCCAAGGGCTCGGCACGGGTCCGCACCACGGCCACGGTCTGCGGGTGGGTGTCGGCGTCGACGACGAAGCGCAGGCTCTTCGACCTGGCCAGCCGGTGCGCCATGGTCATGGCCTCGGCCGCCGCCGTCGCCTCGTCGAGCAGCGAGGCGTTGGCCAGCTCCATGGCCGTGAGGTCGCAGACCATCTGCTGCCAGTTGAGCAGCGCCTCCAGCCGGCCCTGGCTGACCTCGGCCTGGTAGGGCGTGTAGGCGGTGTACCAGCCGGGGCTCTCCATCAGCCGGCGCAGCACCACCGACGGCATCTGCGTGCCGTAATAGCCCATGCCGATCAGCGAGGTCGGGACCTCGTTGTGCTCGGCGATGACGCGCAGCTCGTCGAGGGCGGCGGCCTCGTCGATCGCCGCCGGCAGGTCGAGCGGCCTCCCGGTGCGGATGCCCGCCGGCACCGCCTTGTCGACGAGATCCCCGAGCGAGGTGCAGCCGACCTCGCGCAGCATTGCCGCGATCTCGGCCTCGCGCGGCCCGATGTGACGGGCGACGAAGGCGTCGCGGGCTTCGAGCTCGGCGAGGCTCCGGGAGGTCGACATGCGCTGCGGCTCCAGCAGATTCAGCTCAGGGTCTCGACGAAGGCGGCATAGGCCTCGGCGTCCATCAGGCCCTCCAGCTCGGCCTTGTCGGCGAGGCGCAGCTTGAAGAACCAGGCGCCGCTCTCGGCCGCCTCGTTGACGAGGCCGGGACTGTCCTCGAGGTCGGGGTTGCGCTCGACCACCTCGCCCGAGACCGGCGCATAGATGTCGCTCGCGGCCTTGACGCTCTCGACCACGGCCGCCTGCTCGCCCTTCTTCACCGACTTGCCGATCTCCGGCAGCTCGACGAACACCACGTCGCCCAGTTGCTCCTGGGCGTGCTCGCTGATGCCGACGGTGGCGATGTCGCCGTCGACGCGGACCCACTCGTGGTCCTTCGAGTAGAGCAGAGGCATCGAAGCTCCTCTCAGCGCTGGTAGCGGTGGGCGACGAAGGGAAGGGGTGCGACCTTGGCCGGCAGGGGCCTGCCGCGGACGATCAAGGCAAGGGCCGTGCCGGGCTCCGCGGAACCGGTCTCGACATAGCCCATGGCGACGGGGCCGCCCACGCTCGGCCCGAAGCCGCCGCTGGTGATCTCGCCGATCCGCCGGCCGGCGGAATCCTGGATCTCGGTATGCTCGCGCGCCGGCGCCCGGCCTTCCGGCAGGATGCCCACCAGCTTGCGCCTCGGCCCGTCCCGCAGCTGCGCCTGGACGACCCCGGCCCCCGGAAAGCCGCCCTGCTCGCGCCGGCGCTTGGCGATCGTCCACTGCAGCCCGGCCTCGATCGGGCTGGTCGAGGTGTCGATGTCGTGGCCGTAGAGGCACAAGCCCGCCTCCAGCCGCAGCGAATCGCGCGCACCCAGGCCGATCGGCTCGACCTCGGGGGCGGCCAGCAGCGTGCGCGCCAGCTTGGCGGCATGGTCGGCCGCCACGGAGATCTCGAAGCCGTCCTCGCCGGTATAGCCCAGGCGCGAGACGCGGCACCTCAGGCCCGAGACCTCCATCTCGGCCGACTGCATGAATTTCAACGCCGCGCAGGCCGGCGCCATCCGCGCCAGCACCGTCGCCGCCTCCGGCCCCTGCAGCGCCAGCAGTGCTTTGTCGGCCAGCTCGACCACCCGGTTGGCGGGCTCGAGATGGCCGCGGATGTGGGCGACGTCCTGCTCGCGGCAGCCGGCATTGACCACCGTGAACAGGTGGTCGCCGCCTTGCGTCACGATCAGGTCGTCGAGGATGCCCCCCTCGGCTGTCGTCAGCACGGTGTAGCGGGCGTTGCCCGGCGTCAGTCCCTCGATGTTGCCGGGCACCAGCCGCTCCACGGCGGTGGCGGCATCCGCACCCTCGATGCGGAGCTGGCCCATGTGCGAGACGTCGAACAGCCCGGCATGCGCCCGGCACCACAGATGCTCCTGCAGGATGCCTTTCGGGTACTGCACCGGCATGTCCCAGCCGGCGAACGGCACCATCTTCGCACCCAGCTCGCGGTGCAGGTCGTAGAGCGGCGTTCGGCGGGTGTCGGTCAAGTCGGGACTCCGAGGCAGCGAGCCGCCCGGCCCATGCCGGACGCCTTGCCCCCTCTGTCTCGGACCTGAGAGCTTCGGACGGCTCGCCTCGCGGCTGGCCCTCCTCCCCTTCGGTGGGGTGCGGCCGCACCCACTCTCCAGAGCGCCATCTCCCCCCGGTCCTCGGTACCTGAGAGTTTCCGGGGCGGTTGCTCCTTCGGCGCCGCGCTCGGGGCACGGTCTCTCCCGGGGGGATCAGCTGGCGGCATCAGGGTAGTCCCGGCACCGCGCCGGTCAAGCGGGCGTCTCGTCCCGCCCCCGCAACCGGCGCCGGATGCCGCTCCCCGCCCGATGGTGACCCAGATCACCGGCGGCCCGGAACCGGGTGACCTGGATCACTTTCGGGTCCGGCGGCGCGAAATAGCAATGAGGCGTCCACAAGACGTCGCTGCCGGCACCGGCCGACGCTGACAGAACTGGAAACGCATCATGGCTACGATCAACGGTACCAACGGCAACGACACCAAGACCGGCACCAATGGCAACGACGTCATCAAACTGCTCAACGGCGACGACACCGGCAGCGGCCTGAACGGCAACGACTCGCTCTACGGCGGCAACGGCAACGACTATCTCTATGGCGGCAACGGCAACGACTATCTGAACGGCGACGCCGGCAACGACTATGTCGACGGCGGCAACGGCAACGACAAGATCTACGGCGGCGGCACCGACGCCTCGGGCAGCGGCAACGACTATCTCTATGGCGGCGAGGGCCACGACTCGGTGATGGGCCTCGGCGGCGAGGATATCGTCTACGGCGGCAACGGCAACGACTGGCTGCGCGGCGGCAACGGCAACGACTACGTCGACGGCGGCAACGGCAACGACGACATCAACGGCTGGCACGGCAACGACGTGATCTACGGCGGCGCCGGCAACGACAAGCTGGTCGGCGGCGAGGCCAACGACAGCGGCAGCGACTATGTCTACGGCGGCGCCGGCCAGGACCTCGTCTATGGCGGTGCCGGCAACGACTATGTCGACGGCGGCAGCTACTACGAGAACGAGACCGACCAGGTCTATGGCGACGCCGGCAACGACAGCGTCTACGGCGGCGGCGGCACCGACTATGTCTATGGCGGCGCCGGCAACGACAGCGTCTATGGCGGCGCCGGCAGCGATGTCGTCTCGGGCGACGACGGCAACGACTGGCTGGTCGGCGGCACCTCGACCGAGAACGAGACCGACTATCTCTATGGCGGCGCCGGCAACGACAGCTTCGAGGGCGGTGCGGGCACCGACTACATCTATGGCGGCGCCGGCAACGACTATGCCAGCGTCACCACCGGCGGCAACGACTGGTTCTACGGCGGCGACGGCAACGACTACTACTACGGCTCGAACGCCGGCGAGCGCTACTTCGGCGATGCCGGCGACGACGTGCTGCTCGGCTATGGCGGCAACGACATCATCACCGGCGGCAGCGGCCAGGACGATCTCTACGGCGGCGCCGGCGGAGACACCTTCGTCTTCAACGCCACCAGCGACAGCCCCAACTATGGCAGCACCTACGCCGACGTCATCTGGGACTTCCAGCAGGGGCAGGACCGCCTCGACGTCAGCGCCATCGACGCCAACACCGGTGCCGCCGACGACCAGAACTTCCTGTTCACCGGCGCCTATGCTGGCGGGGCCTTCGTCGATCCCGGCGAGATTTACACCTACCAGCGCAACGGCTTTACCGAGGTCTACCTCAACACCACCGGCGGCGACGCCGCCGAGGCGATGTTCAAGCTCAACGGCCTCTTCAACCTCACCTCCACCGACTTCAACCTCTGATCACCACCCCCGGGGCTCCGGCCCCGGGCGGAAACCCGGGCTGCAGGGCCACACCGGCCCTGCGGTCCGGCCCGCTTTCCACCCCGTGCGTTCCCCGTGGAGATCGTGCCATGACTCGACGACCCGTTTTCCTGCGGCGGCTGGCGAAGGCGATGGCCGTCGGCCTCGGCCTGCTGGGCGGGCTCGCGGCGACGGATGCCCGGGCCGGGCTCGCCATCGACAGAACCCCGCTCGACCCGGAGCTCGGCAGCCGCACCGCCAACGAGCACCGCACCTTCATCGTCGTCGGCTGCGTGCCGCAGAACCTGCCGATCCGCGGCGGGCCGGTGTCGTCGGTCTGGGTGGCCTGCAACGACCTCGACTTCGTCAAGGACAAGGTGGTCGAGAGCGAGTTCCACTCCTGCCTCGACATCTATCCGAACGGCGTGCTGCAGGGCCTGTTCATCAAGGAGATCAACAACCGCACCTGGCAGAGCTTCCGCTTCTCCTGCCGCGACCTGCAGCCCGACGGCAGCGTCGGCGCCTCGTTCGAGAAGGCGCCGTTCCTGTTCAACTACGAGCGCGAAGGCACGCTCTACGAGACCACCGTGCCGACCTCCAACGTGACCATGGGCATCTTCGAGGTCTGGAACAGGCTGCAGCTGCGCGAGAGCCTGCTGCAGGTCGGGCTGATGCACCAGAAGGCCCGGGCGATCCACGACGCCGGCCGGGACGGCGAGCGGCCCGACGATCTACGCGTCACCGACCGCGTCCCGAAGGCCAGCCCGCACCTGATCGGCGCCCACAGCTGGAAATGCCCCCCCGGCATGGTGATGACGGGTGCTGCCATCGGCCACATCCCGGACCGCAAGGGCAAGGACACCCGGCCGGTCTACATCCTGGCCGAGTGCCGGGCGCTGGTGGAGGCGGGGGCGGAGGGGATGTGAGGGCATCGGCCAGCTGGTAGCCTCGCGATCCATACCAATGTTTGGTAAGGATTGCTCCTCCGAGGAGGTACCGCATGGCCCGCAACACGTCCGTTTTCCTGGGCGATCATTTCGCCGCCTTCATCGATGCCCAGGTCCAGGCCGGCCGCTACGGCTCCGCGAGCGACGTCGTCCGGGCCGGCCTGCGCCTCCTCGAGGAGCACGAGGCCAAGGTGCAGGCCCTGCAGGAGGCCCTCGTCGCCGGCGAACGATCGGGAGTCTCCGCTCCGCTCGACAACGAGGCTTTCCTGAAGAGGATGCGGGAACGGCATGTCCGGTAGCGCCGCGCGGTACCGGCTCACCCCTCTGGCGGAATCGGACCTCGAGGAAATCTGGCTATACACCTTCCGAAGGTGGTCCATCGAACAGGCCGACCGATATCATGCTCTTGTCGTGGCTGCCTTCGACGAAATAGCGGCAGGGCAGAGAGTAGGACGTCCGCTCAATATTCGCGACGGATATTTCAAGTACCCGGTCGGCGCGCACATCATATTCTAGAGCGCTTTCACGCTGACCGGAATCTTTTCCCGATTCCTACATCTCTGAGAATGTGATTCACACTTTCCGGTTGGCGCTGGAGGGTGCGATGGGATGGCGGTCGGGTCAGAGCTATGGATCGGATTTGCGTAGTCGTGTGCTGGGAGCTGTTGACGCGGGCCGTTCGGTCCGCGAGGTGGCGGCGCTGTTCCGGGTCAGCGTGTCCTACGTCTACAAGGCCCTGGCGCGTCGCCGGCGGACCGGCGAGACCGAGGCCCGCCCGCAGCGCAACCGGCAGCGGTTGAAGCTCGCGGATCATCACCAGGCGCTCGCGGCCCAGGTGGCACAAAGGTCGGACACGACGCTGCAGGAGCTGCGCGCCTGGCTGTCGCAGGCCCACGGGGTGAGCGCGAGCCTGGGGCTGCTGCACAACACGCTGGCCCGGCTGGGGCTGACGCTGAAAAAAGTCGGGACGGGCGCAGGAGCAGGACAGGCCGGACGTCGCCGCCGGACGGCGGTCATGGCGAGCCGGGCAGGCCGCCATGAGCCTGGAGCGGCTGGTGTTCGTCGACGAGACGGGTGCCGCCACCAACATGGCACGACGCTACGGCCGCAGCCCGCGCGGCCAGCGGCTCGACGGGCCGCTGCCCTATGGCCACTGGAAGACCACGACCTTCGTCGGTGGTCTCACCTGCCGCGGCTTTGTCGCCCCCTATGTGGTCGACGGGCCGATGAACGGCTCGACATTCCTGGCCTGGACCGAGCAGATGCTGGCGCCGACGCTGCGCGCAGGTGACATGGTCATCATGGACAACCTCGCTGCGCACACGGTCGCAGGCATCCGCAATGCGATCGAGGCCCGAGGCGCGGCACTCCTCTATCTGCCGCCCTACTCTCCAGACCTCAATCCGATCGAGCAGGCCTTCGCCAAGCTCGAGGCCCTGCTGCGAAAAGCCGCCGAACGCAGCGTCACGGCCCTTTGGCAGCGCATCGGGTATCTCATCGAGCTGTTCCCGCCCCGCGAGTGCCACCGCTATATCGCCAATGCCGGATATGGACGGTCAGCGTGAAAATGCTCTAGCAGGCTGCGGAAAAAGGCATTGCAACGCGCCAGATGCCACAATATGTAGGACCTTTAGCGCGCTCAATCGTCAACATATAGTGTCCATTGGAGCGCCCGGAATCCTTTTTCCGCAGCCTGCTAGCGCCGAGCTGACTCCGCGGCCGAGATCGTCCGAATCCTGCATCAGCGCATGGATGCCGGCAGACACCTGTAGAGCCAACGCTTCGGCAGCGAAAGCGATCGGCCGAGCCTCACTTCACCTCGATCTCGACGAACACGAGCTCGAAACCGTTGTCGTTGATCACGTCGTGCTCGACGCCGGCCTGCCGCGCATAGCTCACGCCCGCCGTCAGGTCGCCGTGGCGCGTGCTGCCGTCGGGCTGCTCCAGCAGCAGCCGGCCGGTGGTCATCGGCACCACCACATAGTCGTATTCGTGCCGATGCCAGCCGGTCGCCGCACCCGGGGCGAAGCGCCATTCGGTGACGCGCACGCGTTCGTTGTCGACCTGGACGGTGGGAACGGCGAAGGGACGGCTCATGCCTGGGCGCTCGCTTGCCGATGGCCGGGAGTGCCAGCATCGGACGCCGACCCATCCTTGTCCAATCTTGTGCGACCGGCCCGAAGGGGGCCAATCCGGCTCAGCCCGCGACCGCCACGTCGCCCTTGAGGCATGGCCCCCTGGGGGATCGGCTGACGAAGACGATGGTGCCGTCATGTCATCCGCGGTCAGCACAATCCACCGTCGAGCGTGACTTCCATGTGCGCTTGTGCAACTATCTTCAAGAAGCGATCCCACTGGACTTCTGTCGGTCAGAGAATCACCCCTCTTTCGGCCGCGCGCCCGCCACCGACGAGCAGCCAAGCAATGTATGCTGGCTTAGTGCCTGATAATTGTTGGAGAGCAAGTTGTCTGAGCAAAAAGCTGAACCAACACTTGAAATCGTAATTACTCCGACGGCAGGATTTGCTGACGCTGGGAAAGAGCAGCTAAGATCTGCTAAATCATCTTTTGATGGTCTGGGACAGATGATTAAGGAATCGATTTTGCCGATGTACCCGCAGATAAGGGACTCCAGTAATGCGCCAAGTGAAATGGAAGTAAGACTTGAATTAAAGCTAAAAGGTGAGGCTAAGTGGGTGGTAGTCTCCGCCAGTGGTGAGGCCACAACCGCTGTAAGGCTTGTTTGGAAACGATAAATATTGGAATAATCCATGTGCAATTTCGTACCGGGTGAAGCGATTGTGCTTGGACAACTGTCTGATCTGCATGAGATTGGGCCCGGTTTACCCGGAACGCTAGTTGTTCAGCCCTTAATAACCGAAGTTGGTGATCTGGATGCGAATAACCCATTTATAGGCATCGGGACCGCAGTTCTAAAAACGGAACCTGGTCTTGAAATTTATGCTGTCTCACAGATATCAGCTCGCCTAGCAGATCAGATTAGATACGGCAAAGCTTATGTTGATCTAAATCATTTCGTGCCGATGGCTGCATATCCGGCGGATTTGGATCAACTTAGATTTACGCCTCCAGCCGAGGCAGTCGCATTGCAGCTTCGCCGCTTCCTTCGTTCTGCGTTAGCGCAGGGAAGCGTGCAATACAGAGTGTCGATTCTTGATAGCGGAATCGACCCTGATTTTATTCAAAATAGAAGAATTATATACTATGACTATTCAAATGGAGGTAGGTATAATCCCGGTCAACGTCCTCAAGATCCTCTTGGTCACGGAACACGAGTTGCCAAAATACTCGATGAGATACTTCCTCCACAAGTTGAGCTTGTCGTTGGTCGCCTCCCGTCGGATAGTGTCTTTATGACCACTCTTGTTGTAGCGAATGCATTCGGTGATATGATCGCTAGGAGCACTCCTGACGTCGTAAATCTTAGTATCGCACCGCGCGATAATGTCTTTTTTTGTAAGAAGTGCAAGGAACGTGTCAACGTGCCTGCATTTCTTCCGACCTTTTTGCCACATCTTATTAGGCTTGCAGGCAGGGGTGCGAAACGAACATCAACAGTCATGGCATCTGGCAACACTGGTCAAGTAGCAAATTCGCGCTGGATAAATGAAGATATAGAAACCTTAGTTTTCGCTGTCGCAGAGAATCGACATGGCAATCGTGCGCGCTATTCTGGTGCTCCCGAAGGTCCGAATGCAGACCTTTTCTCAGCATCAATTTTTGGTGGTGACGATCCAGATGAAGTGGGCTCGATGGGTGTATTCATTGACGGTAGTCATGGAACATCTTATGCGGCTCCTTTTCTCTCTTCTATCGCGCTGATTGCAAAGGATCTCCACGCCCCAGTAACGTCTGGTTATCCTGTTCAGTTGGGGGTCCATATGAGACGATTGATCGAAGGAGCCCGTAATGGTTGGACGCTTTCTCTCAATCAGGCTGCAGCGGATGATGAAGCGCGTTGAGAATAGTGAGCAACTTAGATCAGATGATTATTTAAATAGAGCTCTGTAAAACGGTCCGGCGCTTTTGGATCGTTGGCGTGGTTGATAAAGAAATTCGATATATCAGATGTTGGCTCAGGAACTATCATATCGTGGCTTCAGCCCGTTACCGCCGTCATCACCACGACCTCGCCGCCCCCCGCCACCCCGGTATCCAGCCGCGCCTTCCTGCCGCCGACGAACACGTTGATGTTGCGGCGGATCTTCGGCGTCGAATCGCACAGGCGGTCGCGCATGCCCGGCCAGCGCGCATCCAGTGCCGCGATGGCCTCCGCCACCGTCGCCGCCTCGACTTCGACCCGCGCGGGTGCCGTCGGGAACAGGCTGGTCAGGGCCGGTGGCAGGCGGACGGTGACGATAGCCATGGCGCTCAGTTCACCACCAGGGTCTCGACCGAGCAGATCGTCGGCAGGTGCTGGGCGATGCAGCTCCAGCTGTCGCCCTCGTCGGCGCTGGCGTAGAGCGACCCGGTGTTGGTGCCGAAATAGACCCCCGCCGGCTCCAGCCGGTCGGTCGCCATCGCCTGGCGCAGCACGCCGAAATAGGTGTCCTTCTGCGGCAGGCCCTCGCGCAGGGCCTGCCAGCTCCGTCCGCCGTCGCGCGTGCGGTAGGCCGCGGCCTTGCCTTCCGGCACGTAGCGGCCGACCGAATCGCCGTTGAGCGGCAGCAGATAGAGCGTCGCGGGATCGCGCGGATGGGTGGCGGCGGCGAAGCCGAAGGAGGAGGGCAGGCCGTTCTCGATGCTCTCCCAGCTCCGGCCGCCGTCGCTGCTGCGGTACATGCCGCAATGGTTCTGCTGGTAGAGCAGGTCCGGCACCGCCGGCGCCTGCACGACGCAGTGGACGCACTGGCCCAGCTCCGGATAGCGCTGCTCCTCGGGCAGGAAATCGCAGCGCGTGCCGCGGTTGCGCGGCTCCCAGGTGGTGCCGCCGTCGCCGGTGCGGAACACGCCCACCGCCGAGATGCCGACCCAGATCTGCCTGTCGTCGTGCGTATCGGGCACCAGCGAGTGCAGGATGAGCCCCGCACCGCCCGGCTGCCAGTCCGGCCGCGACGGGTGCTCGCGCAGGCCGGCGACGTGCCGCCAGCTCTCGCCGCCGTCGTCGCTGCGGAACAGCCCGGCCGGCTCGACGCCGGCATAGAGGCTGCCGTTGCGCGCGGCGAGGCTCCACACCGACTTGATAGGCGGCTCGCCGGTATCGTAGGCGATGCCCTGGCTGGAGTGCGTCCAGCTCCGGCCGAAATCGGTCGACTTCCACACCGCCGGTCCGAACCACTCGCTGCCGCCGCCGCCATAGATCGCGCCGGTGGCGGGATCGGCCGCCACATGGTTGAGCGGCCAGGTCTCGCAGAGCGGCCCGCGCAGCTCCCACGACTTCCGGCCGTCGGTGCTCTCCAGGATGAACGCGCCCTTCTTGGTGCCGATCAAGACGAGGATTTTCTCGCCCATCAGAGCTCTCCCTTGGGAAGAGGACAGAGCGGCCGTGCCAGCAGGCGGGCATTGTAGTCCAGCACATGCCCCAGGCCATCTGCCCAGCCGACGGCGCGCGCCCAGTTGGTGACATGGCCCATCACGATGTCGGCGACGGTGAATTTGCCGCCGACCAGGTGGGGTGTGGCCGCCAGGTGGTCGTCCAGCACCTTCAGCGACTTGCGGCCCTCCGCCTCGTTCTGCGGCAGCACCGCGGCCAGCCGCTCCCCTTCCGGGTAGAGGAAGCTGTTGCGGGCGGTGCTCCACAAATGCGCCTCGATCTCGGTGAGGCAGAACGACACCCACTGGTCGTGCAGCGCCCGGTCCCAGCTCCCGGAAGGTGCGACCAGCCCCTTCTCGGGGTGGCTGTCCGCCAGCCAGGTGCAGATCGCCGCCGATTCGAACAGCGGCCTGCCGTCGTCGATCAGCCCCGGCAGCTTGCCGAGCGGCGACACCGCCTTCAGCTCGGCCGAGCCGAACAGGTGCCGCCCGGCGATCGATTCGAACGGCAAGCCCAGCTCCAGCAGCGTCCAGCGCACGCGGTCGGAGCGGGTGGGTGGGAACTCGTAGAGGATGATCGTCATCGTTCAGGCCGCCTGGCAGCAATGCGACGGGCTTTGGCTCTCGTAGCGGTCGTGATGCCGCACCCAGGCCATCGACCATTCCAGGCCGTCCTCGTCGCGGCCCTTGGGGGCGATGTCGAGCCAGTTGTAGGCGCCCACCAGGATGTCGAGCCCGCGGGCATAGGCCGAGTAGGTGTGGAAGATCTCGCCGGCCTCGTTCTTGTAGAACGCGCTGACGCCGGGCGCCTCGTCCGACGAGAACTCTTCCATCGCGTAGTTGTAGTAGACCTCGGTGCCCGGCCCGGCCTTGTCGAACGAGACGTCGAAGTCGCGGTTGAAGTCGCTGCCGAAGGACGACACGAACGGGAATCGCCACCCCATCCGCTTCCTGAACGCCTCGATCTTGGCGATGGGTGCTCTCGCCACGGCGACCAGATT
>JRYC01004467.1_pt1 | contig 19689 bp, 21 predicted proteins | sample 235301 | NCBI WGS metagenome assembly JRYC01 (sample SAMN03074211, study PRJNA261470) | activated sludge metagenome | biome: Common Effluent Treatment Plant; feature: Wastewater; material: Activated sludge; isolation source: activated biomass of a common effluent treatment plant treating...
GTTTTCAATAAGGACCTGATCTTCTACGTGAACTATCTTGGTGGTGAAATGCCCACTGCCACTTTGAACTTCAGCCGCAACGCATTTCAGATTGCCTATCAATACTATGTCATCATCAGGCTTGGATTTGAGGGCTTCAAAGAGATCATGACGCAGACCGTGGCGAACGCCACACTTCTGCGCGATCTTCTCGTTGCCAGCGGATACTTCGAAATCATGAATGAAACGCAGCGAATTCCGGTTGTCGCACTGACGCTGAAGAAGAACGTGACGAAGTTCAGCGAATTCGACGTATCAGCAAAAGTTCGCGAACGTGGTTGGGTGCTGTCCGCATACACGATGCCACCCAACGCAGAATCGGTCAGAAGCTTGCGCGTCGTCGTGCGACCGCATCTCAATCACAACGTTATCAAGGGACTCGCCAACGACATCATCAATGCCTGCAAATGGCTTGATGTCCATGGTGGGAACGCCACCCCGCCAGAGCTGCACGATCAGCTAAACCATAGTCAAGCGAAGTGCTGATTACCTTAGGGATTGGCTGAGGCGCGCATCCTATGCGCCCTCGGTCATGCGCGTTGACTGGAGCATCAGATAATTGAGTTCTTTTTCGATACTCTAAGGAAGTATCCCGAGTTGGCGATCTTCTTCACATTGGGTCTGGGCTACTGGGTCGGCGGGCTGAAATTTGGCCACTTTAGTCTGGGCGCCGTGACAGGCACTTTGCTCGCGGGAGTTATCGTTGGACAGCTCGGAATCACAATATCGCCTGTCGTAAAGTCAGTCTTCTTTCTGATGTTTCTGTTTTCTATTGGCTACAGCGTGGGGCCGCAATTCGTTCGTGGCATCGCGTCGAATGGCGCTCCGCAAGCGATATTCGCAGTCGTGATCTGCGTTCTTTGCTTGATGTGCGTCTATATCGCAGCCGTCATTTCAGGATATGGACCGGGGCTATGCTGCCGGGCTTCTCGCGGGCGCTCAGACGATCTCCGCCTCGATCGGCGTTGCGACAGACGCCATCAACAATCTCAATTTGCCGGCAGACGCGACGCAACAAGAACTCAATCACATCCCAGTCGCATACTCGATCTGCTACCTATTCGGCACTATTGGAACCGGCTGGATTCTCGCGTTTCTCGGACCCAAAATGCTTGGAGTTGATCTTGCGAAAGAGTGTGCTCGCTACGAACTCGAGATGAAGGGTGGCGACATACATGCCACCGGCACCACCGCTTGGCACCAACACGACCTTCGCGCTTACCGCATCGCTTCCAATAATCCCGTCGTTGGGAAAACGATTAAGGCTGCTGAAGCCAGCTTCTCTCCTGAACGCATTTTCGTCGAGGGATTGAAGCGAGACGGCAAAGTTCTGGAATTAAAGGACGGCTTGGTTCTTGAGGCCGGTGATGTGGTAGCGGTCTCCGCCACGCCTGCGATCCTCGCCCGCTTCTCTAACGAGGCGGAGACTGTCGATGATCGATCAATTCTCGATGTTCCGGTCGAGGCGGTCGACATTCAAATTACGAACCGGTCCATCGATGGGCGCAAGCTTTCTGATTTGGCAAAAGAGCCATTTACGCGCGGCGTTTACATCAACAGCATCAAGCGCGGCTCGCTCCAAGTCGATATTCCCGTTCTTCCAGGTACCCAAGTCCAAATCGGTGACATCGTATCGGTTGCAGGTACGAAGAAGCATACAGAGGCACTCATCGAAGCGGTCGGCTATGCGGATCGCCCCGTTGCGATGACGAGCATGGTCATGGTCGGGTTCGCGATCCTTCTGGGTGGACTCTTTGGTTCCATTGTCTTTCCGATCGGTGGGATTCCCGTAACGCTATCGACTTCGGGCGGCGCGTTAATTTCTGGCCTAATCTTCGGCTGGCTGCGTACGTTCCACCCGCGACTTGGCGGCGTACCGCCGGCAACTTTGTGGTTTATGAACTCTGTGGGATTGAATGTCTTCATTGCCGTTGTTGGAATTTCAGCGGGCCCGACATTCATTCAGGGCTTGAAAGACGCAGGCTTTGAACTTTTCTTCTGGGGCATTTTCGCGACCAGCGTGCCGATGCTGATGGCGCCGTATATCGGCAAGTACATTTTCAAGTTCGACCCGGCAATCAATCTTGGATGCTGTGGTGGCGCGCGGACGAGCACAGCGTCGGTCGCCATGGTGGCCGACGTCGCAAAGAGCAACGTCCCTATGCTGGGCTACACCGTTCCGTATGCCGTTTCAAATACGCTCTTAACTCTGTGGGGCTTGGTCATCGTTCTGCTGGTCAAATAAGACGCGCACCACTCGCTGGCGCGTTCGTTTGAGCAACCTCCCGGTCCCGTATTCTCGACAAAGTAAGTTCGGAGTTTGGTTCTTATGAAGCCCATTGATTACAACGCACTTGAAAAGCTCAGCCCGTTCGAGATCAAGGACCAGCTCATTCAGTTGGCCAAAAGCGAAGGGCTGAAATCGGCACATATTCTGTTGAATGCCGGACGCGGAAATCCAAACTGGATCGCCACCAAAGCTCGCGAAGCCTTCTTTCTTTTGGGACAGTTTGCAATTGCTGAGGCTAAAACGGTCTTCTACCTTCCCATCGGCATGGCGGGCATNNGCGGGCATGCCGCCGGCAAAGGGTGTGAAGAACCGCTTCGATCAGTGGATAGAAGCTAACAAGCGTATGCCCGGAGCGGACTCGCTTACACGCATCGTCGAGTTTGCAATTACCACGTTCGGTTTCGATCCTGATGATTTCCTGCACGAATTGACCGACTCGGTAATTGGTGACAATTACCCCGTTCCTGATCGCTGCCTCGTCCATAACGAAGTGATCACGCGCAAATATCTTGACTGGGCCATGTGCAACGACGAGCCGCCGCCGGGCAAATTCGATCTGTTCGCAGTCGAGGGCGGCACCGCTGCGATGTGCTACATCTTCAAAGCTTTGAAAAATAATCGGCTGCTCAACGCGGGCGACACAATTGCTTTGGCGACTCCGATCTTCACGCCATATCTGGAGATGCCGGAGCTTGAAGACTATAATCTCAAGACGGTATTCATGAATACCGACCAGGAAGACGATCTTCAATACACTGATGAAGATTTCAAAGTCCTGGAAGATCCCAAGGTTAAGGCGCTCTTCATGGTCAACCCCGGCAATCCCTCGTCGGTGGCTTTGACCCCAAAGACGNNACAACCTCGTAAAGACCAAGCGCCCCGACCTCATCATTCTCACGGACGACGTCTATGGAACATTCGTCCGCGGCTTCAAATCTGCCCTGGCACAACTTCCGCGGAATACCATCGGTGTCTATTCATTCTCAAAGTATTTTGGATGCACCGGCTGGCGACTTGGCGTTATCGCAATTCACGAAGATAATATCTTCGAACAAAAGCTTGCCGCACTCGACGAGGCCACCAAGCAGAAGCTCGACAAGCGATACTCTTCCCTGACGCTCGAACCTCGCAAAATCAAGTTCATCGATCGCATCGTTGCGGATAGTCGCGACGTCGCGCTCAATCATACCTCCGGGCTTTCGCTGCCTCAGCAGGTCATGATGAGCTTGTTCTCTCTTGCCGAGCTGATGGACCTAGAGAAGCGCTATCAGGACGCATGTATTGATATCGTTCATCGGCGTTTCGAGCTTCTGGTCGATGGCATGGGCATCGAAATACATACCGATAAATATTACGATGCATACTACGGTATTATCGATTACGAATTCTGGCTGCGCAAATACGTCGGTGAGGATGTCGTTACATGGCTGAAGGCAAACGTTCATCCGCTCGACATTGCGTTCAAGCTAGCCCAAGGCCATGGCATCGTTCTGCTTAACGGCAGCGGCTTTCATGCGCCCAACTGGTCGGCACGCGTTTCATTCGCCAATCTTGATGAGAACTCCTACGAAACTATTGGCCGAGCCGTTCGCGCAATTGCGGTCGGCTATGTCCAGGCTTACGAAGCTTCGCGCAAATCTAAGTAAATACTCAACGCGCTTTGATATTCCGGGTTAGCCAGCGCGGGGCATGTCCGTTGCAACTTTCGGAACCTACGCTAGGAGATTTTTGAGAGTGCCCAGCTTGGGCTAGCTGCTTTAGAGTTCTTCGCCATGTCACTACTGACTGATCCGGTGGTTGCTTTGTTTTTATCGGTAGCCTTGGGCTACCTCGTGGGCAAATTACATATTGGCCCTATATCGATCGGCGGCATCTGCGGCACGCTGTTCGTTGCGCTGGTCTTGGGGCAGCTTGGCATCACCATCAGCGCCGACCTTAAAGACATGGCATTCGTACTGTTTATTTTCGCACTCGGATTCACCGCCGGACCGCAGTTCTTCGCCAATATTCGCTCAGGGTGGAAGTTTGGCATTTTCTCCACCATTGAAGTCGTCGTAGCGATGACGCTTACACTGACTTGCGTCGCGTTGTTTGAGCTCGATGTGGGAACCGCTGCTGGACTTTTTGCCGGCTCTGCCACCGAGTCTGCTGTTGTGGGCACAGCCTCGGAGGCGGTAGCGCTTTTGCAGCGAACCCCTGCTGAGACCGGAGCATTGCAGGCTAACATCGCTACTGCCTACAGCTTGACTTATCTTTTCGGCCTCGTAGGTATCGTCGTTTTTACCACCCAGATTGCTCCAATATTATTGAAGATAAACCTTCGCTCCGAGGCGCGAAGAGTTGCTGAAGAGTTGGGGGCGAAAGAGGATGGCAATGATGGCGACAGCTTTCCAACCTTCGTCGAACGCGCATTTGAAGTAGGTGACTGCTTCGGGCTGAGTGCCGGTGATTTCGAACGAGAATTTAGCTGGAGCGTTACGATTGTCGGCGCGCAACGCGAAGGCGAATTGATTGAAGTTCCGATGGATATGAAGCTTCGCAAAGGCGACGTTGTGTTTCTGCGCGGTCGCCGCGACGGCATGATCAAAGCTGCCAACAAGCTAGGACAAGAAGTTCCACTGCCCAACGGAACCTCGCTGGAGGTGACGACGCAGGATGTGGTGCTTTCACGCCCCGAGGCCTATGGCGCAAATATCAAAAAGCTCGGCGAGATCGCGCCACCTGAGGTGCGGCGCAGTGTCTTCATTACTGAAATTCGCCGCATGGGTCACAAAATTCCGTCGCTCCCTCGAACGGTACTTCAACAAGGGGACGTTCTCACCCTCTATGGCCCAAAGGCTGATGTTGCGAAGGCAACGAACGAGCTCGGGTCGAAGATGCCGCCAGTCGACAAGACCGACTTCGTGATGCTTGGCTTCGGAATTATCGTTGGCATGCTCATCGGCCACATCAGTATCAGATGGGGGCAACTCGATCTAACACTTGGCAAGGGAGGTGGGGCGCTCGTATCCGGCCTGATCTTTGGCTGGATCAACATGCGATTTCCGCGCATCGGAAACTTGCCAAGCCCGGCAGNNGCAGGCCGGACCGAATGCGCTGGCGCAATTGAAAGAACATGGTCTGCTGTTGCCGGTACTGGGTGTTTTGATTTCTGTTCTGCCGGCGGCTGCGTCACTTTTTGTTGGTTGGAAATTCATGAAAATGCCGGCACCCATACTGCTCGGCGCTATCGCTGGTCAGCATTGCAGCACGCCAACGATTACTGCGCTGGTAGATCAGGCGGGCAATTCTATTCCGGTGATCGGCTACACCGTCACGTACGCCATTTCCAACGTCATTCTACCCCTCATGGGGCCGATCATTGTCGGTCTGGCAGCTGCAACCGCAGTTCCCAATTGAGGGGTACCGCAGCCTCGGCAATGGCGGTCCGGGCGGTATCTCGTTACGTTTTTCGCTTACGTCTGTGTGGCCGATGTTAGCCGCCGCCCAGGAAACGTTCACTACAAACGACATTCGTCATACAATATTTGCGGCTCATGCTAGGTTGTCGATTGACGAATCGTCTTGTGAACACCGTAACGAATCGGCGGGCAGATACGGATTTTGATGAATGCGTAATCTGTCCCGATCGCATCACCACCGCTTCGTTCGAGCTTCTCTATCGCTTTGTTTGAAAGACGAGATCGCACTCACACTGGAAGCTCAATTGCGTTTAATTTGGCCGCTCAGACTCTGGACCGCTTTTATCGAGGCATTGATGGGAAGACAGTTCCACGTGCGCTGGCTCGCTGCTTTTTTGACTATTTGCTTCGCCACATTTTTGGCCGCAGCACCATCTGCTCAGGCCGATGGCCGGCGAAGTATTAAGGACGTAGAGCGCCATCATTGGCAAAGACCATCGCGCGTTACGACGGCTCATGGATGCTACTATCATCGCGGACGGCGCTTCTGTAGCCGTTACTGTTACTGGGAATACAACGGTAATCGTTATTGTCAGCCGCGCGCCCGTGAGGCCTACCCGCAAGGCGCATACGGCATAGACGAGGTCTACCCGAGACGTGCTCGAACCGGCTGGCGGTGGTAACACCCCACCTCACTCATCTTGGTTACATAAGGCGAGCGGAACCGGGCTGCTCGCGTCGATTTTCTTTTTATTCACTGGCGTTGCGGCTCTTGCTGCGGGACCAAGCGACCTGGGGCTCGCGATAATCTTGTCGGCGGCCGTGCTTGTATCGGCCTTGATCGTCTTGACGGTTGTCGACATCCAAACACACAGGCTGCCCGATGTCGTGACGCTTCCACTCGTAGGCTTGGGCCTCATCGCTACCTGGCTTTTGGATGAGCAGCTTCTGCTGGCTCACATCCTAGGGGCGGCAATCGCATATTTGGTTTTGGCCGCCATTGCTGTCTGTTATCGTTACCTTCGAGGCGAAGTTGGACTGGGCGGCGGCGATATTAAACTGTTTGCCGCGGGTGGCGCGTGGGTTGGTCCGCAGGGCCTACCAAGTGTGCTGCTTATCGCGACTGGCATTGCACTGATAGCTGCATTGGTGGGCCACTTTATGGGACATGAGACAACAGCGAGATCGCGCATTGCATTCGGGCCTTTCCTCGCTGCCGGTATCTGGCTCGTATGGTTATTCCAAAAGGCAGTTGGATAGCTTTTTCTCGAGCAACACCAGAGTTAAGATCGGTCTACTTAATAGGATATGGTTGGATGCAATGTCGCTTATTTCCCGTGCCAGGAGTTCGATTTCCAAGGTGGAGTCTGCCTCAGCAGTGCGCGCCAACCAGCAGCGACGGCAAATAGCCTTCAACACAAACGAAGCAGGCTTCACGCTGCTTGAACTGCTCGTCGCACTTGGGATCATCGCCCTTGTCGCGGCGATTGCTTACCCTCAAGTGACACGGTATCTGGGATCGGCGCGTACCGAGACAGCGCGAGCGCAAATGAGTGCACTGTCGACAGCGCTCGAATTGTATGCGCTCGACAACGGCGGCTATCCCACACAACAAGTTGGACTATCGGCGCTGGTGACTAGGCCCTCTGGCGCCAATCGCTGGAACGGTCCTTATCTCAAAGGCGCGCAGGGGCTGATTGATCCGTGGGGTCAGCCGTACCGGTATATCAGGACTGGTAACGGCTCGACATTCGAGCTCTCGACGATGGGGCGCGACAAGGCTTCGGGCGGCACGGGTGAAGATCAAGACCTCGTCAAGAATTAGATTGCTTGGGGTGAAATCTGTAGTGACTCGGTTTCAGAGGCGCCCTGCTACTGCCGTATCGACGCTCCGCGAGCACCGGATATTTTGTTGGTACTCACACCTATAAGGGCGCCGCAATGACACGCCGACCCAACTTTAACGGCACAACGAGCGTTTGTGTTTCGGACTGCCGCCCATTGCGTGTCTCGATATGAATTGCCACTAACTCCGGCAGGCTGGCGCGTGCGTGCCATTGCTGCTGCCATACCATCGGCTTTCCCTTTTCGGGTTCACCGAAATATTCAAACGATAATCGAGTATTGGCGAGCTTCCGTACGACCGACGGCTGCTCGACGTTTGCATGAAAGGATCCACGGCGCGAACGGTAACTCGACTGCGTGAAGGTTACGCCCTGCTCCACTTGCTGTTCATCAGAAGACGCAATTTCAAAGCGATACAGTCCCGATCTTGCGGGACCGCTCGAGGACAATGCCAGAAACGATATGCGGTTCGACGTTCCATCGAACATGAGTTGCAAGCGTCCCTCATCGCTTCTTGAGAATTCCTCCTTCGCTTCCTGAAGTACCGTTCGCAGCTTTTCGACCAGTACTGCTGCTGCGTTGTCTTTCTCGATCGTGTCACCTGTGGTCCAAACGGCCGTCGCTAGTCTGAGTGTCGAAGGAAGCACCATCAGCAATAACGACAGCAGCATCAACGAAATCAAAACCTCCAGAACGGTGAAGCCGCTGTCCGCTGATGCTAATCGAACTTGTTCTTTTTGGTTCTCAGGGTGCATGGCCAAGCGTTGTCTTTATGGTTTGCAGCGATACCTTGGACTGGCGCCCTCCCCCATCCCGCCATGCTGTCGCTACGACGAGATAGGCGGCCGGCCCAACCTGATCGGGTTGAGAATCGACAGGATACGGGTCCATGGAGATTTCCCAAGAGATTCCATTAGCTTCGCTGCCGGACAACTTGCCGATATGCAGCGGCCGGGCGGTGCCAAGCTCGGCAATTTTCGACCGCGCGACAATGACCAAATCTGACGACTGCTGCGAAGCACTGATCGCGGCGCGGCCACTTGAAAGGTGGCTTGCGATGATCGCTGTCGCGACGGAAATCAGAATCAACGAGACCAGAACTTCGACAAGTGTGAAACCATCGTCGTCACCACGCATCACCGCCTCCTGCCGACTGCCGCACAACGCTTGTCAGCCAATCGACATCAAGCTGAATTTGCTGCGAACCGTTGGACAGTGTCACTCGACCACCCGACGAGCTGCCATCCGGATAAAATTTCATTGCACCGTGAGTTGAGCCCGCGACTTGGTCTGCCAGCGTCACAAGCGTCAGACTCGTTGTTGATCCAAACGTCACCGAACGACCGCTTTCCGGCTGCCATATGCGGCGGCGCGCAACGTCGAACATCAGTGCTCTCTCGCGGTTTTGAGCTATCGCCTCTGACCGGCTGAGGCGCAGCATGCTCAGCGTTGATGAAGCCGCATGCCGCAACTCAGCACCACCTCGGCCCGATTTCGTCATTGGCGCTACGAGCGTCAGAGCTAGTGCGGTAATTGCGAGCACGACCAGCAGTTCCAGAACCGTAAAGCCCTGTTGACCTGCAATTGCCTTGTGATCTTTGCGCAATGATTGAAGCATCACATGGCCAGATTGTTGATCGCGAATAGCGCACTCATGACGGATAGAATTAGTCCGCCCACGATCGCCCCTACGACGAGTGTCAAAACGGGTGTGATCAATACGACGATGCGGTCCAACTTCTGCCGCACCGAAGCAAGATAGATATCGGCCGCGCGATCGAACATGCCTGGCAGCTCACCAGTCTGCTCGCCAAGTGCCGAAAACCGAACGACGAGTGTTGGTAGAACGGCTATTTCGCGCAATGCATCCGACACAGACTTGCCGCTACCGACCATGCTTTCCGCTTTCGCAAGCTGGCGACGCAAATATGTGTTTTCAACTGCAGCAGCAGCGCTCGACAGCCCTTGCAGCATCGGCACGCCGTTACGCAGGAGCATAGCCAACGTTCGCGTATAGCGCATTGTGCCAGAGTGCAGAATGACCTGACCAACAACAGGCAGCCTGAGAAGCAGCGATGAAATTGCCGTCCTCACCGAGCCTGACAATACAAAGGCAAGAAACAACCCACCCAACAACACTATGGTTATAGTGACCATCACTGGCCAATAGTGACGAACCATCTGTGTGAGTGTATCGGCCACTTGGAGTATAAGTGGCAAGTCTGCGCCTGCATCCTTAATCAGCGGTACGATTGAGGGGAGCAGCACACCCGCCACCACGCCGATCGCGGCGAGTGATGCCATAACGAGAATAGCCGGATAAAGCAGCGCAGATAGAATTCGAGTTCGGGCACTGTCCGTTGCTTCGAAATATTTACCGATGTCGTCAAGCGACTCAGCGAGCGCACCGCTTGCTTCTCCAGCTTGAACGAGCCGCGGCAGGAAATCTGGAAAGTAATCGATCCGCTGCTGCATGGCCTGCCCTAAAGAAGCGCCTGCGATGACATCCTGGCGCATGGATGAGATCACCTTACGCATGCGCTTATCCAGCGCGGGCTGAAGGGCGACGGTTTCTAGGGCTTCGTCCATCGGCAAGTCTGCCTGCAGCAGCATCGCCAATTCGCGTGTCAGAACCGCAATATTCTTCCGCGAAACCTTGGGACCTATCGAAATCTCTTTTTGCCACCACGGCAGTTGAACACCTGGGTGCGCAAGTTCGAGCTGCTTGGGCACGAGACCCTGCATGCGCAAATGCTTGAGCGCCTCGGTTCTGTCTGGTGCCGACAGCTCACCCGACTTCAAAATCCCCGAGGCCTCGTAGGCTTGATAGGTAAAGTGCTGCATTAGAATGATCCAGTAACGCGGAGCACCTCATCGAGAGTTGTCTTGCCCGACAAAATCTTTCCCAGGCCATCTGAAATCATTGGTGTCATGCCGTCGGCGCGTGCTGCGGCATCGATCTCCATGTGAGTTCCACCTGAAACGATTGCTCGCTCCAGCGAGCTCCCCACAGGCATCAACTCCGCAATCATCGTCCGGCCACGATAGCCAGTGTACCGGCAGTGCTCACAGCCGTCCGCATTATGCGAACGCACCTGGCTTGTCGCACACTCACTCAGCCCTGAGCGCTGTAACAGGTCGACCAACATTGCTGATGGCACGGCTTCCATTGAACACGATCCGCATAGCGTTCGAATGAGCCGTTGCGACAACACACCCTTGAGTGTCGCCGCGATCAGATAGCGTTCGATTCCCATATCCAAGAGTCGAGCGATTGTTGCGACTGCGCCGTTGGTATGAACCGTTGAAAGGACGAGATGACCGGTCAATGCAGCTTGTACCGCAATGCGTGCTGTTTCTAGGTCGCGAATCTCGCCTACCATCACGACATCGGGATCCTGACGAAGCGTCGATCGCAGAACGGATGCGAAGGACAAACCGATCTTGGGTTGAACTTGGATCTGATTGACGTCCGGCAGGCGGTATTCGACGGGATCTTCTACCGTTATGACCTTCAACCGACTGCAATCAATCCCGCGCAACGCTGTATATAGCGTTGTCGTTTTCCCGCTACCTGTCGGCCCGGCAACAAGAACGATTCCGTTGGGGCGCGCGACCAGTTGTTCGAAATTCACGCGCATTGCCTGCGCAAAGCCCAACTCTGTGAAATCGAGAGCTACAGATGTTGTATCGAGCAATCTCAGAACGACGCTCTCCCCACTCACGGTCGGCATTGTCGATACGCGCAAATCGATTTCGCGACCACGTACCACCATTCTAATTCGCCCGTCCTGCGGCAGTCGACGCTCGGCGATGTTCAATCCCGCCATGATCTTCACACGCGAAGTGACCGCAGGCGCCAGTTCAAGCGAATGAGTATCGACCTTATGCAAGACACCGTCGATGCGCATGCGCACTGCGAGATGCTGTTCGTTTGGCTCGATATGAATGTCAGATGCACGTACAGCAGAGGCACGATCAATAAGATCGCTGACAAGCCGTATCACTGGCGCTCGAATTGCGAGTTNNGCTTCGCATCGTCGTGCCCACCCGCTTCGATCTCCGCCGTTGCTTCGTCGCGGCTGGTCTCCCGATAGAGACGATTGACGGCTTCCTTAATTTCAGAACCCGCCATCAAGACGACGCTGATCCTGCGGTCGATCGTAAATCCGATCGCCTTTGCCACGTCATCGCCAAACGGATCGGACATCGCAAGTATGAGTGTTTCGCCGTCGTCAGCGATCGGCAGCGCTACAACTGCGGCCAAGTAAGCGCGATCCAGCTCATTTATAAATATCCCTTTGACTGGAACTTGTTGCCTTCCGATCCGCTCCACCCCAAGAAACTCTGCTAGTCGATCGGTAAGTTCGGCCTCCGCCACGAGCGCAAGATGTAGCAAAACGATGTCGAAGCGTTCTCCTGAGGATGCCTGAGCTTTTTTTGCGCGCCGCGCCCCAACCTCATCCACGCAACCTCTCGAAACGAGAAATGCGGCAAATTCATTGATGAAATTTTCGGCCCGCGGATCACGCCATTCATGGGCATCTCGGCTGGTAATCTCAAGCATACTTTAAACCAGTGTTTGAGCCACTTTTAGCTTACGCCAAAGTTCGAAATAAGCTACCATGTGCGCGGCAATTATCATAGGTAATTGCTGAACTCGAATTTCCTTTTTGGTGAAGCCTCTCCGCCTTAAATGCGTAACCTCACAGCCGGTCGAGTTCTTTTTTCTGAATGTATTTTTGTGAGTGTGTCATGCAGGCATCGAGCGCCAATGCCGTTTCAAAATTCTGGACCTGGTGGTCGAGCGAGCTGAAGGCTTTGGTTCCGGCTCGCCCGAGAAAGGATCCTAGCCGGTCGGCGCTTACGTTAAGGATACTTCCCACCGCCATCGATATTCGTCATTCGTCCGCGAATGAGCCAGACTATTTTATGTCCATCGAACGGCACTCCGACATTCTCGGGCCTAAGCTGGAACAGCTTGCCCGCCAAACCGCTGATAGAGCCATCGCGGTGGAAATCTCGTCGCAATTGTGTCTTTCACGCGAGACAATCGTACCGCTACACGCACGGCACGATGCTTTGGAGATCGTGCTTCTTGATCTGGAAGCCAATAGCCCGTTGCGCAACAACGATGTCTATGTCGCAATACTTAACGGCGACTCGAAGACCAGCTCTCAATCAAGCTCCGTTCGCAGTCTTATCGTCAAACGTAGTGTGATTGATCCTGTGTTGAAGACGCTGGCGGATGTCGGCTTTGTGGTCTCGGTCGTGGAGGCCTTCGATCCTGGCACTGGTCAACCACTCACCGCGGAGTTCGCCATTGGCAAGGGCGACACAGTTAAGCAAACGTTCGGCTCAAGGCACCTTGTAACGGCAGCGCTCGCTGGGGCACTCGTGTTTGTAGCCACGTTCACTTGGTTCGATCGACAAGAACAGGAAATAGCCCGGATCTCAGATCTCGCAGACACGCTTCAAGCGCAGGCCAAAGAACTGCAGCGCAGAAAATTGGTCGCCGAACGTCGTCACGCTCAAACGTTGGAGATTGAAACGGTAAAGACAGCCAACAACGCGCGCCTCGTCGCCATCAATGAATTGAGCAAGCTGTTGCCGGACACCACGTGGTTGACGGATCTAGACATCAACGAAAAAACGTTCCTGATCAGTGGATACTCTTCAGCCGCAGCAAAGCTCGTGTCCATAATCGATGGATCTCCGCTTTTCGACAATTCGCAACTCACTGCACCGGTTGTTTTTGACGAGGCCGAAAGTAAAGATCGTTTCAGCATTCGCTTTACCCTTCATGCTGATCTCCGCACTTCTGCAGACTACGATCAACAGGCAACGAACTCGGCCCATAGCGAACAACGCGGGACTTCCGAAACAATGGAGTTCCAGCAAAGATGACTTGGACGGCAAATCGATTAGTGAGAAGGCTAGCGGCGTTGCTGATTCTTGCCGCGGCCGTCGCTGCGGTTACGCTTTTCGTCATATTGCCCGTTGGCGACAAACACTTCTCGAATGAACAACGTCTTTCCGCTGAACGTGACAGACTAGCTCGGCTTGAGGCACATATGGCTCAGCACGATCGGTCAGCAGCAAACATCGATCAATCAGCATTCATCGCCTCGATTCCACTGGTTGGCGCAACACCCGCACTCCAAGCGGCATCTCTTCAAGAAATTGTCGTCTCGACACTACTGAAGGAGAACATCAAGCCACGTTCAGCGCGACTTATTCCAGCGAGCTCGCGTGCTGAAATGAACCGCGTGGGCGTCCAAATTGAGGTGAGCACTGAACTCGATAAACTGATTAGCGCTATTGAGAACTTATCGAGTAGTCAGCGCGGTTTGTCGATTGAACAGCTTCGGATCTCAGCAAAGTCCCCCCGGGATCCGCACCGCCGAGACATTGTTGACGCACGGATTTCAATCTACGGTTTCACAGTGTCCACTATTGCGGAGATGGGAGGCTAGTATGGGCTATTTCCATACCTCCGCATTGCTCGTCAGTCTTGCAGCTGTCAATGGAGTTGCATTTTTCACGCCGATCGCAACGACAGACCGATCCACCGAAGCTGCGATTTCCAAACCAATTTCGGTATCCGAAACCAATGATAGATCGCCGCAGCGGTCGACAACCACTATAGTCGACACACCAACAATCATCGATACCGATGAGGTGACGCGGCGCCCACTATTCAATCCCGCGCGTCGTCCAGCAATAGAGCTGCCGCTTGAAGATGACAAGACGAAGACACGAAAAGTAACGCAGCGTGTTCAGCCAATTCCTGCCGGTCTCACGCTCGTCGGCATAATCGTTCGTTCCGATGGGGAGCACTTGGCGCTGATCCGTAAAGATGGTGATGACGTTGCCCGACCACTCGCAACCAATTCTCGGATCGATGCTTGGAAGATCGCCGACATGAACTCCGGAGAAATCGTTCTGGAGCAAGGCTCGATACGATGCACGTTGCAGGTTGGCAAACCAGTTATTGAGAAGGGGCCGTGTGCGGTACGCCAGCCCGAACACTCTCAACCCCAGCCTCGAGAATAATCGCCTTCAGTCGCTTCACCGCGACTTCGCGCGGTGCTCCATGTCCAATAAGCAATCGGCCGTTCGGACGCACCGCGGAATCCAATACGAATGTGAATATCGAGTGGTTAAAGACATAGTCAGCTTTCTGCTCGACGCGCTCGTAAACAACGCCCAAATCCTTTGCAAGTCGGGTGATTTGCGGGCTGTCGCCCGTGACACCGATGATGCGGTGATCGAATACCGAAAGGTACGTGGCAAGGTGCTCTCTCGTATCACGATCGGGATCGAGCGAAACGAACAATACATTGAGCCGCGCTGCGTCATCGCCAAGCGCATCTAATGTTTCACCTATCTCAAGCAGGCTTGTCGGGCAAATATCGGGGCAGCGCGTGAATCCGAAGAATAGAAGGCTGGGCCTGCCGCGTAGCGAGGCAGTCGTTATCGCATTCCCGCGGTGATCGATGAGATCGAACTCGACTGGCAATTGTATGTTCACTTTTTCCGCCGCGTTTGCTCCGGCGGCACATTGCAGCGCGAGCGGCAGCATCACAAGGAAACCTAGAACCCTACTGACGAAGGACATCGGCTGCCTCACCTAGCTATCGATTTCGATTGATTGACTTGTTGTTCTTTTTGCGCGGATCGCGCGGCTGATCGTAGCTCGATGTAGGAAAGCACATCGATGATGTCGATTTTCTCGAGGCCTAGATCGGGCATAATGACACCCTTGTATTTCTCCGAGACCGCTACTGCTTGGCTATCTCCAGAAGCACGCATCGCGCGCGGATTCGAAATGAAGCGCTCCAGCCAATTCCGTGTCCGCCGGCTCTCTATGTCAATAAGGTCGGGGCCGATACGGTCTCCCTCACCAATGCTATGACATGTCGAGCAAGCTTTGATGAACAGCGCTTCGCCTTGTGGCCGATCGAACCTGTAGCGATTACGATTTTCCGGCGCGGCCGGATCACTGCGGCCAACGCGTTGCTGCCGCTGTTCGCTTGTTTCCAGCCCAGCCAGATCGTTGACGTTCCTCGCGAGGAGCTCGATATCGGCATAGATCGAAGATCGCGACCACTCTCCGGTGAGATCATTGCCCAGCACAACATCATTGCGATGCTCGCTCAGTGTCCGGCTGCGTTCGCCAAGTCGCCAGCGAATTGTTTTGATCTGCTCGACTTCACCGGTCAGGAACAGCCAGCCTTCAGGCGCCGCAAAAGCATCCGCGTAAGCCTTCAGATCGGCAGGTCGATCGCGCGCTGGATCCATGGTGATCGAATAGATTTGCACATCGCGACCCACCGCTGGACCAAGACGCGTGACCAACTCGGCCATTCGTGACGTCGTCAATGGGCAGATGTCGTTGCACGTCAGATAAATGAAATTGATGATGACTACTTTCCCTTTGATCAAGTCATCAAAAAATTGGAGAGAGTTTCCGTTATGATCAACGACGGTCGCATTCGAGAAATATGACGAATCAAACCTGGACTTTGCCGACGCACAGTCAATAAGCGGGAAAAGTAATATTGCGACAAATGCAAATGGGGCAATTGACCGGCTAAATCCTATTTTTAATTCGCCCCACATCTATTTTCGACCTGATCAAGAACGTCGACAAAAAAACAAGGCGGCCGATAAAATCAGCCGCCATTAGATTATCCACTCGATTCTGGCGAATCATCGCTACTGCCAGTGATGGATCGGCGGGGGTCGCCTTCGGGTAGAATTTCGGTGTCGATATACTCCGTGCCGTCGGCCGTCTGCCGTGGCGTCGGGCTGATTGCAACCAGAGGGTTCCCTGAACCGTCATCGTCGGCCAATATCTGGTAGCGCATCAACATTGCGAAATCTTCGTGCACTGTGTTGTGGCAATGCGTGACGTACGCACCGGCGTACTCGCTGAACCGCACTTGGATGCGAACTTCGCCACCCTCGCCAAGTCTCCAGACGTCCTTGCGCGCCAAATGTTCGACGGGCGATTGACCGCCAACGGTGCGGCTTAACGTCAGGCCTTCTTCGAAATGCAGATGCACCGGATGATCCCAGCCACCACCGCCGTTCTTCAAGATCCAATGCTCGACCTCGTTCGGCCTCGGCACGACAAGGCTCGCCCGATTTGCGTTCAAGAAATGGGTAGATTCTCCATTAACGCGGATCGACCATGGGAAAGCTTCTTTTTCTCCGCAATCCGGGAAGCACAGGTTGCCCAAGTCCTCACTGCGCTTGAACTCGATTTCCCGGACGCGTACTGGCTCCACAACCGGAAGCCGCTCGGTAAGTTGAGCAGGTATGCGCGAGCGGTCGGGCTCCGACTGGAGCAACGTTCTTCCCGGTACGTCCGCGCTTTGTACCTGGGAGGCGACGACAAACTTCATCACCTTTCCGACTGCGGGATCATCGGATTCGCCACGCATGGCTGGACGAATACCTACCGTTTGCTTTGGTCCCCGCCCGTCAGCGTGCTCCATCACGTTAACCAGCCAGATCGTGTCGCCGACATTGAACTGCGAGAAGTCTACGATGATGTCGAACCGCTCTGCACTGCCCTGCGGCAGAAGACGGGTCATCGGCACGGGGTTTACGAGGAAATTGCCATCGTTGGCGATGACCGTAATTGGGACCGCGTTGCCGGAATCGGAGACGAGCACGAGTTGAAGGAAGCGTGACATGCACGCATTGAGCATACGGAACCGGTATTTGCGCGGCAGCACGTCCATGTAGGGTGCGAAGGAGTAATTGACGAGCAGCTTGTCACCCAGGAATCCGTCGGTATCAAAAATATCAAAGAAGAGCTGCCCCTCTTGATTGGTTGCAAAGTCCGAGATCATGAGATTGACGTCGAAAACGATATAACCCCAAGGCAGGGCCGTGCCACTTGGCAGGCGCAGATTGACTCCATCCTCTAGATCTTCACGCCCGCGGTCAGGACCGCTGTAGTAGTTCAACATACCGGCATGGCCCTTGTAGACGTTCTCCGCCGTAAAGAAGAAGCGGTGATCGTGGAACCAGAGCGTGCTCTGCAATTCACGGAAGTCGCCTGGCACCATGACCAGTCCATCACCATCGTCCGGGCCGGATGCGCGCGGATCTACTGCTGCTGTGTTGATCGTATCTGCGCGCGCCAGCGTCGTAGACCAGTGATAGTCATAGAACGTTCCGGGGTAGTGATACGCGTTGGACGCGCCGTCGCTGGCGAAACCGTTATGAGCATTGTGATTGTGCGTCGAGGCCTCGTTGCGGCCGAAGCCATTGTTGCTGGCACGGTTGCGCGGCAAACTGTTGTGGACGCGAACGAGTGCGGGCTCGCCATAACGCATTTTGATGAGTGGCGGGGGCAGTACTCCGCGCGTATGGAGTCCGCCTGAGCCGAAACACCAGACACTATTTGGTTCCTGCGCAGGCATACCGGGGGCGAACTTTGTAAGCGCCGCGACACGGCCAAGCGACATCAGGTACGCGATTTGAGGTGTGTACTCGTTCCACCGCTGGTGCGCGTACCATTCACCAAATGGTCGCCCTTCACACGGGCCGCGGCCGGTCCATGGATTGGTATATTCATCCGGATGCGTATTATACTCGGTGTGCCAGGAAAGCCGTTTCGCATCGCGCTGCGCCAACTCTGTTGGAAACGAACAAATTTGTTCTCCGTTGGAGGTCGACTGCGTCAGCGCGTGCGGTGTTTGAACATTGAGGCGGGGTAGTGGATGGCGAAATGGCCGTGCATTAAACAGCGGCGTAGGTGGCGTGCCTGTTGGAATTGTCGCGCTGTAAGCACTTGTTGCGTACGGGCTCAAGCCGTTCTTGAGCGCAAGCATACCGGTTGTCGTAAACAGGCCCCACCGGAAAAGATCACGGCGCGAAATCTCACCGATTGACAATGCCCGAACAATCTCTGCGCGGTTCTTGCGCGCATTCTCAGCTTCGCGAAGCCGGTTTGCCGGCGCGGATTTCTTCAAATACATGCCACACCTCACAACGTTCGTTATAAAAGTTAAGGGTCGGCAACACGTTCTCGTTCACGCAATGCAATTGATTGCGCCAGAATCCAATATCCAGTCGTTTGGGTAGAGCCAGTTTGAAACTTATATCAGTTTGAATGATTTCCCGTTTTAGGTCGTCACGCATATGACCGTGTTCCGAAGTCCAATCATCAGTCGTGCATAGGTCTGTAAGGACACTGGACCTTGGTCCTAAGGGCCCGATCGTGATCGGAAACGCCAAGAATTTGGGCAACACGACTGCTGGAAAACGTGGATGAAGAATTATGCGCTGTTCATTGAATAGAGTACGGTAACGAATCGGCTTACCACTTGAATCGCGTGGCGAAGCTGTTGTCGGCCGGCAGCAACTCGATGCGTGATAGATGTGAGACTCCAACTGTCAATTGCACATTGTTTTTTAATGCGTCTGACGTCAACGACGATCGATCGGTGATGCGGACAGTCTTGGGTTTGCAAAAAATTCTTTTGGAGGGCCCGTGGGCTTGTTCGCTTGGTCGCTATACGCCCGATTGAGGTTGCAGCTTGATGCGGCGTCATTTACTGCACTTGTTGGTGGCTGCACGCTTCCATCTGAACAACTTCAACTGCCGGGCCCGATTACCACCAGCTCGATCAAGCCCTCGATTTCAAAGAATAATCAAAAGTACGGCGTCCCCTTGTCGGATCCGGCTTCACCGGAAGCGAATGTTGATCGCGTCTACGAGGGTACGGGCACTTTCATTGCCACTGGTCAAAAATCTGATGGCCCAAGCAGCGGTGGAAGCAACGCTGCAAAGGCAACGGAAACCGCCGACGGTGTGACACTCAACCTATCGGGCGCAACCGTGGGGGAATTCGCGCAGACGGTGTTGGGCGACATTTTGAAACTTAATTACACCGTCAGCCAGCAGGCCAAAGCCAACATCACGCTGCGGACCCCTCAACCGGTGCCAAAAGATAAACTGCTCGACATGTTCGTGTCGGTTTTGAAAGCCGAAAACATCGAAATGGTCGAACGCGGCGGTGTTTACGTGATCGGACCATCTGAGAGCGTTGCACAGACCGGTGCACCGGCGAATTGGAACGGACGCGGCGC
>JRYC01000793.1_pt1 | contig 19654 bp, 28 predicted proteins | sample 235301 | NCBI WGS metagenome assembly JRYC01 (sample SAMN03074211, study PRJNA261470) | activated sludge metagenome | biome: Common Effluent Treatment Plant; feature: Wastewater; material: Activated sludge; isolation source: activated biomass of a common effluent treatment plant treating...
AGCGACAACGCGCCTGCAAGCAAAAGAAGAACAACAAGTATCAACCGAAACCGCATGCCTCTTTGAGTATACAAATAATTGTCAGGGTGTTCTACCACATACCTAGTACGTTTTTCCGCTCAGAACGTTTCTCTTTTTCTTGATTGAATACGCGTCGTGATGTAGGATAGGAGCATATGAACAAAACTATCTTCATTGTTTTGGCGGCAGCTGTGCTTATAGGAGGCGGACTGTATATCACGCGGGGACGTACCCCTTCTGCCCCCTCCTCCGATTCCTCCTCTGCGCAGGAATCGCAGGCCCAATCGGGCACACTCCAATCCCTTTTGAGTCTCAATCAAAACGTCAGCTGTAATGTAAGCAATGAAAAAAGCAACGGCACCGTATACGTAGCAGGGAGTCAAATGCGTGCCGACTTCTCTGTGACGACTGACGGAGTGACGCTTATGAATCATATTATTCACACAGGGAACACTGCGTATGTGTGGGCTGACAACAGCGCGCAGGGAATAAAAATAAATACAGAAGGAGAGGCAGTGACTCACGAATCTGTCGATTTAAATCAGGAGGTTGAATTTACGTGCCAGCCATGGAGTCCTGATGCATCCAAATTCACTCCGCCGGGCGCCGTAACATTTACGGAATTTTCAACAACAGCGAACTCTGAAAGCAAAACTGACATGCCGGATTTTTCCTGCGATCAAATCCCAAATGCCCAGGCAAAAGCAGCCTGCCTGCAGGTGCAAGGCGGGAACTAAGTCAGCATGAAGTATTTTGTTCTTCTTGTACTCAGCATCCTTGGGATAACATTCTGGCATTCCTTTCGCACTCCCACAGCTCCATCCCCTTCTCCTGAAGCACAAAAAAATGAAGTCCAAAAACCGGCCGTCACAGCGGCATTTTTAATATATACCAACAATATCAAGCGCACCTTCACGGCGGCCCGCTATCATAATCAGTCTGACAAGGTCTATCTGACAGCGGATAATCCGCAATTCGTACATGTGACAGTGGATGACGTCACCTGGGGAGACTTTTTTGCAACTCTTCCCATGAAAGTTACCCGTGAGTGTTTGACCACCGGTACAGGCGAAACCTATTGCACAGGGACGGAAGGAGTATTAAGGTTTTTTATAAATGGCGAGGAAAACCCCTCAGCGCTCACAGAACAGATCCGCAGCAATGACCGACTGCTGGTAAGTTATGGACTTGCAACAGAGCTTGATATATCGCATCAAATACAAGCTGTTCCCTATCCCGCCGCGCTTGACACTCCTACGCCCAGCGTGGAAGAATAACCGTATATGAAGAAAAAGAATAACAGCTTTTTTTATATCGCAGGGAGCGTTGCCATGATCGTCGCCGCAATAGCTTTAACTGCTCTCATTAATTTCTCCTCAAGTGGATCGACAACGACTGATTTACGTGCGAAAGCCACTGCCAGCACCCTTGAACTTATTGGCACGGTCGTAAGCACGGACGATACGACTGCAACGCTGGTTCTTCAAAACGTAGAGCTTGCCCCCAACAGCAGGTCAGGCCCAGCAAAAAATCTGGGCACATGGACCATCAGCGCCCCTCCCTCTTTTAGTGTCAGCCAGGCATTTCCGGGAGCACAGGTGGCCGTAACCATACAGGCTCAGTCATTTGATATCAACTCTCGTGAAGTGGCTGCTACGAATATCCGCGTCAGCCGTTAACCACGGTACCATCCGAAGTATCTTTGACCATAAACCCTGCCTTCTCAATTTCCTGTCGCACCATATCCGCCTCATCATACTTTCCTTCTTTTCGTAATGCTTCGCGTTTTGCCATGAGCTCTGTAACAGCCGCTGGAATTTCTTTTTGCGCGGGAGCATCAGACAATTTAAGACCCAGCACTTCATCAAAATCTATCAGAAGATCATACTTGTCGCCGGAAGGGATATTGGATTTTGCAACCTCCCACACCACCGCCAATGCCTGAGGAATATTTATGTCATTAGCGAGCGCTTCATCAAATTTTTTCCGAAAGCCGTCAATCTTTATCAATTTCTCCTCTGACAGCGCGCTTCTCTCCTCGCGGCTTCTCTGGCTTTTCCATGCTGCCATATGGGTGCGCAATTGTGAAAGGCTGTGTGCGGCAGCATTTATTGCTTCCCACGTAAAATTTTGCTCACTGCGATAATGCGCTCCGAAATAAAAATATCGCAACGCAAGCGGATCGATATTCTTTTGTATGACATCCTCAATGGTAAAGTAGTTGCCGGCACTTTTACTCATCTTCTTTCCGTCAATCAAAAGAAAATTGTGATGCACCCAAAACCGCACAAACGGCTCCCCCGTTGCTGCCTGACTTTGGGCAATTTCATTAGGATGATGCACGGGAATGTGATCAATGCCTCCGGTATGGATGTCTATAGTGTTTCCCAGATACTTCATGCTCATCGCAGAGCACTCAATGTGCCATCCGGGAAATCCGTCTCCCCATGGGCTTTCCCAGTGCATGGCATGATCGGTAAATCGCCCCACCCGCTTAAACCATAACGCAAAATCCGCCGGATGTTTTTTGTGCTCTCCGGCTTTAACCTCTTCACGCACTGCCGTTTTTTTCTGGTCGAGTGACTGACCAAAAAGCTTCCCGTACGAAGAAAACTTGGCCACCTCAAAATACACAGCCTCAGGTGTGTCGTACGCAAATCCTTTCTTAAGAAGTGTTTGCACAAGGGCGATCTGTTCGGCAATATGCTCCGTTGCTTTACATACCACGGTGGGCCGGAGGACATTCAGTTTGTCCATGGAATCATAGAAGTGTTTGGTATAAAAATCCGCAACTTCCCACACTGTTTTCCCTGACTTGGCTGCCCCTTTTTCCATCTTGTCTTCCCCGCTATCTGCATCGGACACAAGATGTCCGACATCCGTAACATTCTGCACGTGCGTTACAGTGTAGCCGAAGCGCGTTAGAACGCGCCGAAGAATATCATCGCCGACATATTTCTTGCCGTGACCGATGTGGGCATAATCATAGACGGTCATACCGCAGGTGTAGAGTCCCACCTTCGGCGGGTGCAAAGGCGTAAATTCCTCCACTGTTTTGGTCAATGTGTTATACAGCTTCAACATAGATGTATTATGGCATACGAAAGGCTATAAAAAAACCGGCGTGACGCCGGCATACTGTACCGTAAACTATCGATAGTTATGAAGTCTGTTGGGGCGGTTGATACTCATATACGACTCCAGCATACTCGTTTATCGTTTTAAAACCCTCCAGTGTCGGCAGAAGGTTTTTGTCCTTCCCTGTAAAAAACTCGCCTATGACTTGCGTCGCATTCACCGGAAGATCCCATCCTTTACCCCGAAGCGGGGGTGCGATCATTCCCATACTTTGAGCATCCTGGATAACCTGTTGTCCCGGCCACGTTTTAAATATATCACTCATTGCTAAGCCAATCTCCTTCGGAGTCATTCCGTCCTTATGGCTCCACAGCGCACCTGCTATATGACCAATGACGTTGCCGGTCCCTTCTATCGGCATGTACAATTTCGGCGAACCCTTCATGCTGTAGAGAAGAATACCCTCAAGACTGATCCCCTTTTCCTTCATTATAGCCGGAATATTATGCGTATCTTCCTGTGCAGGCGGAACCAAAAGGTTGCGGGTCAAAGCAACGTGATCAGCATACCGTTCCACAAATGAGTCTTCCTGATTCAGATATGCGACCCAGGAAACAAAAAATGGGCCATAAAAAGCAGGGAGGCGGGCTTCAAGCTGGGGAAATTTCCATACCTCTGTTCCTCCGGGAGGACCGGAATGAATAACTTCTCTTTGAACTTCGTGTGCTTGTGCCATAGCAATAACGCGTTTGCAGCGGCAGTATAAGCTATCTCCCTTTGTTCGTCAATCCTGGCGGACGTTGCGACTGGTTTCTGCTCCGGATTTCTTTTTCGTAATACCAAAAAGATTTCCCCGCTTGGGCTTTGTGGTAATCGCAGGCAAATTCTGCATCCGTTCCTGCTTTTTTTGTTCTTTTTGCATTTCCTTCTTCTGCTCTTCTTCTTTTGTCTTTCGTTCCCACGTAGAGGGTTCTTCCTGTCCGTTTTTCTGTCCCGCTAAATAGGCCAGGGCATTGCGCGCTATCTCGCGCTTTGTCCTCTCATCAGTCGCATTTTGAAAATCATCTAAAACGGTTTTTTCTCCGCTTCCTTTGGCCGGAACCGCTGCAGTTGTTTTTGCAGTTTGGGATGTGCCCTGTGAAGCCCCTAGAGATTCAAGCGCTGCCTGGCCGACCTCCTTGGGCACCTGAGCCGTTTGTTTCACAACCTGTCTGGCTGTCTCTCCCAGCTCCTCTGTTATGGCACCGATAATAGAACCTGGATTGGGCATACGATTATGCTACTCCCAGCTGTGCCTTAGCACTGGGACTCATTTTCTGCATATCCCACGGCGGCTCAAATGTGAGGTCCACCTCCACTTTGGTCACGCCTTCAAGCTTCCCCACCTGCGAACGGATGGGGATGGCTATCTGATCAAAAAGCGGGCACCCTACCGAAGTCAGTGTCATAAGGATACGAACATGGCCGGACTGCTCATCAATATCAATGCCGTAGACCAAACCTAAATCCCAAATAGAAACTCCGATTTCGGGATCCGGAATATCTTTAAGAATCGTTTCGATATCCTGTGTTGTAGGCATATTAGTATTCCCTTCTTCCTTCCAGCGCGCGGGCAAGCGTAACCTCATCTGCGTACTCAATATCCGCCCCAATGGGAAGACCGTGGGCAAGGCGTGTTATTTTTGTATTCTCGTGGTTTATCTTGATTTGCTTGGTGATATACATCGCAGTCGCCTCTCCCTCCATACTGGAATTCATGGCGAGAATGACTTCTTCAATCCCGTCCGTTGTTGCGCGCAATCGTTGTATCAGATCCGCAATATAAATCTCATCCGGACCGATATTATTCAGCGGATCAATGGCACCGTGAAGCACATGATACACCCCCTGGAATTTCCCGGTTTTTTCTATAGAAAGCACGTCGGTCGGCTGCTCAACGACGCAGACAATATGTTTGTTGCGCTGTGGGCTCGCGCAAATCTGGCACGGATCCTCTTCGGCAACATTTTTGCATACCGAACAGAGAAGCGTATGTGCTTTCAGGGCGGTAAGATGTGCCGCAAACTGCTCCAGATCCTCCTTCGGAACATGGAGAAGATAAAAGGCTAACCGGGTTGCTGATTTTGGTCCGATACCGGGCAATCGCTCAAACGATTCTATGACTTTGGAAAGCGCACGGGGAAGCAAGGCCATTCTCCCATTTTATCTCACAACGGCCCTGATTGCATCCGCAAGAAGGGGGGCAACGGATATGACTGACAGCTTTTCAAACTGCTTGTTGTTCGCAAGACTGATCGTATCCGTAAGGACTATCTTGTCCACGGGCGCACGTGATAAATTCTTCACCGCATCACCCGCCAGCACTCCGTGCGTTGCAAGCACCGTCACAGATGCGGCACCTGCTTCTTTTAATGATTGGGCGCTGTGAACGATCGTCCCACCGGTTGAAATAACATCATCCACGATGATCGCATCCAATCCTTTGACATCACCAATAATCTGAAATGCCTCGCTCGTGTCATTTTTATCCAGATATCGTTTTTTCTCCATAACGACCATCGGCAAATCCAACTCGTACGCAACATTGCGGGCCCGTTTCACTCCTCCTACATCAGGCGAAATGATAACCCCCTTTTTCAAACCCAATTTTTTCACTTCTGCATCCAGAATACCCTGAGCAGAAATGTGCGTGACGGGAATTTCAAAAAATCCGACAATAGCATCATTATGAAGATCCACGGTAATAACTTCCTGGTATTTGCTGATTTCTATAAATTTCGCGATCACCCGGGCGGACACGGGCTCGCCCACTCTGTGCTGCTTATCTTGCCGGGCATATCCCATATACGGTACGATCGCGACCATGGTGCGGGGCGCACTTCGTCGTATCGCATCTCCCATGAGTACCATTTCCATAATGTATTCATCCATGGGGTACGCAAGGGACTCAAGGACGAACACAGTCTTATCGCGTACATCATCTACAATCCAGGGCCGCAACTCGCCATCAGCAAAACGCGTGAGCTCGACTTTGCCTAAGGTGATACCCAAAATATCTGCTACTTTTTGTGCAAGAGGCAGGTTGCTGGAGCCTGAAAAAAGAAGAAAGTCCTTCATACTGCTAATCCTAACAAGGACAAGAGCCGTTCGTCCATAAGCGAATCAACCAGTAAATCAGGCTTTGCTCGCTTTAGGTCCTCTTTCGGTACATCCCAACCGGTGGAAACCACCACCACCTGGGCTCCGATTGCCCGGGCGCAGGCAATATCGTGGACAGTGTCACCTATGACGATAATATCCTGGGGAGCAAACTGCCGATTGAAGTATGTCTGAGACTTAGGCATGACAAGTTTTGCCAGATCTATGCGGGTATCTGCTTCGTTTCCGAATACCCCAAATGCAAAGCTCGGATAGCCCGTCGCATGGAGTTTCCATTGAGCGACTTGGATAATATTGCCGGTTAACACCCCTTCGGAAAGATGCTCAGCGTTCACCGTCAAATCCACAAGTTTTTTCGCCTCGGGGATCATTTCGTACAGACGGATGTCTGAGGAAATTTTTTCTAAATATTCTATCAACGCATCTCCGATAGCACCCAGGTTATCTATAAAATGATCGCGAGGAATCTCCAAATCTTTTATCATGCTCCAGATGATGTGGCGATCGACTGTGCCATTGTAGTTACCGGCTTCCCACCTTTCTTTGGTAATCTCACCCATGTCTTTACCAAAAACTTTTTGTATCCCGTATCGAAACCGCTGCAGGGCATCCATAGGGCGCAACGGACGTATCATCGTACCGTCAATATCAAACAGGACAAGCTTATTGCTGTTCATACAATAGGGGTATTTTTGTAAATTTGTAACGCTTTGGCAAGAAGATCAATGCATCTTTGTAAATCCACACTGTTTAACACATACGCGATGCGTACTTCGTTTTTCCCCATACCGGGCGTTGCATAAAATCCGGCGGCAGGGGCAATCATGACAGTTTCATTATTGTCCCGAAAATCGGTAAGAAGCCACCGACAAAAATCCTCAGCGTCCTTCACCGGCAAGCCGACTATTGTATAAAAAGCACCTTCGGGCCTGGGGATTACCACACCGGGGATTCGTTGCAGCCCAGTGTACAGGACTTCCCGGCGTTTCTCATACTCATCGCGCACACTTTTCAGATATGATGCGGGAACCTCAGTCAATTTACTTGCTACAGCCTGATCTACGAGTCCGGCAGAAAGTCTCCCCTGCCCGATACGAAGGACGCCCGCCATAATATCTTCATTCAAAGATACCAGCGCTCCGAGACGAATACCGCACAAAGAGTAGCGTTTAGACATGCTATCTAACACTATGGCCTGTTTGGGGATATCGTTCATGTAAGAAAGAAGAGAAATTGACGTGCGTCCGTCATATGCATATTCGCGGTATACTTCGTCTGATAATAAAAACAGTCCGTGTTTTTTGGCAATGTGGACAAGCAATTCTATTTCTTCTTTTGTATACACAGTCCCGGTCGGATTGTTCGGATTACAAATCAGAATTGCCTTCGTTTTTTTCGTAATCTTTTTCTCAATCTCTGATGCCGAGGGCAAATGAAACCCGTTATCCGCTGTAGTAAGTATGGGGATAAGTGTAACACCGTTTACGACCGCATAGGAATTATAGTTCGTATAAAACGGCTCAAAAACGATAATTTCATCCCCCGGATTACAACAGGCAAACATCGCCCATGAAATAGCCTCAGATCCTCCGCTGGTGACCTGAATGTGCGCAGGCTCAATAAAAGAAAATCCCAATCCGTGATAATACCCCCGCAGTGCATCAATAAACTCTGTTTCACCCTGGGAAAGGGCATATCCAATGGGATCTCGCTTCCACCCTGCCAGCACGCGGAGCATTACCTCAGGAGTTTTGATATCGGGATCCCCGATATTCAAATGATACACATGCACACCTTCTTTTTTCGCCTGCTGGGCAAAAGGTACGAGTTTACGTATTGGAGACGGAGGCACGTGAGTGAGCCTGAGGGAGTGATTCATAAATTACGTTTCCCGAAAGATGTCCTATGATATCATGCTGCGCTTTTTCTGTCAGATGAAACTCATAGATACGGTCACTCAAATTATTATACAAACCCATAAATAATTCTGATACTTTCTCTGGCTGGCCGTCTTTGCGCAATATGCCTCCAATCTCATCTATTACACCGGGAAACCACTCTCCCCGCTGGGATCCTTCTCCCCGATGGAGATAGACAAGCAGTGTTTGAGTAAGAACGGGTGTCGGCAGGGAGGATAAACGCTCGAGAAATGCTTTTCTTGTTCCGTTTCCATTGGTTACGACGGCTGCGAAAAACTCATTAACTTCTGTGTATACCCGCGTTTCTGCCTGACGGAGGAGTTCGTTTTGAGTTACAAATTGGGTGTAATGTTGAGCAATTTTTTTGTCTTGCGCTGCTGCAATCCCATCCTTAATTGTTTTCCTTAAATTTGAAAGAATTTCTCCAGCTGCCATACGCAAAAAAACCCCTAATATACAGCATGCAACAGATTACGGGGCTTTGCAAGAGGTTAGATGGAAATTGTAAACTCTGTTTCTACAGAAGGATAGTCAAACTCCTGATGGGCTGACAGTCCCCGCAAAAAGATTTCCATAAACCGGTCTTCGCCGCCGGAAGACCCGGGCGCAAACGCCAACTGGCCTTCCCGCACGGAAAATGTACCGTCCGTATAAAGTGCCGGCCGGCTTATACCATTGATCGTCAGAGTCAGCACATCCCCCGGCTTGTAGGTAACCGCTGATGAGCGCACGGTTGTCTTCATGTTCCCGTACCCGTCAATCCACGCCACATGGCTTTGCGGCACGTCAGGAATGGAAGCAGGATCAAGCTTTTCGCCCAGCATGTCCAGCTTGCCCCGCGCCACGGCAGCGACAGCTTCGGGATAAAAATCTCGGGACCGAAATTGAGAGCCTTTATTGGCAACATTTACCATATGCAAATCCGCTATATAGGATTTTACAAAAGAAAAACAATATCCTGCGTGAACGCCCACGATTGCAATGCCGTTTGTAAGCTTAGCGTAAATAAGTCGCTCTCCCTCTCCCTGCTGCCGGGACTCCTTGTTGTCTTTGCGGGGAGCTGTGTTGGTATAAATAACCATACCGGGAGCGGGATGTACCAAGGCATATTGCGCAGTCCAAAAACCCGTAGCAATTGTGCTGAATCTGGGAATACTCGTCGAGACAACGTTCAGGCTGGGATCCAAAAGGTGCAACTTTTGGGTGACTTCCCCAAACGCGGGATCACCCACACCGTAATCGGCAATAAGTTGTACTAATAATGGCTCGCTCACTCTGCTATAGTAGCAGAAACGACAGGAAGAGAAAATCCCCCACGCAGGCGGCTTAGAGTGCCAAATACATCTTCACTTCGCCCACAAATGTATCTTTATGGGCAATTGCGCCCGGGATGACACCGGCCTTTTTGAATCCTACTTTTTCATACACCCGAAGAGCAGCATCATTTGTTTCAAAACAATTTAACGTAAGTAGTCGTAAACCCGATGCGCGCCCTTCATCAACGAGGGTGCGCAGAAGCTCAGTGCCTATGCCTTCACTGCGAAATGCAGACCCGAGAGAAAGCCCTACCTCGCCCGTGTGCTTCCGTCTCCCTTTTCCGCGGCGTATCTCTCCGCTCCCCGCGTACGCGTTGTCAACAAATACCGCAATATATATCTTGTTGCCTTCTTTNNACACCAGTAAACCATTCCTGCTCTTCTTCTCTTGTGGGCGCCTTCGCAAGCTCAACAAATGTGTCCTCTGCCGCAAGATCACAGGCATACGCCCATATCGCTTCAAAATCCTCCGGGGCTGGATATCTGAATGTCACCGGATTTCCTTTTTTGCTCGTAAATGTTTTGATTATTTTTGCGTCCGGCATAGGATGCCTCTACAACTTGATACTCTGTACGTAATTTTGCTTGTACCGGGCGATGAATTCTTTTTTTGTAAAGTAATGGGTCGTTGTGCCGTATTTTTCTACGGTGTAGGCCGCTGCGACCGATCCCATTTGCCCGCAGACCTGAAGATCAAATCCGCGCAGGTACCCCGCAACAAATCCTGCGCGATAGGCGTCGCCTGCCCCGGTAGGGTCCACAACTCCTTTGGGTTTTGCGGCCTTCACATGGATTGCTTCTTTTTTAGTTTCAATAATTGATCCTTTGCCGGCGAGCGTCGTTACGAGGACGGAAGCCATCCCGACGAGCTCTGCGTGAGATATGCCCAGTCGGTTCTCCACAAGAGCTATTTCATAATCGTTGCCGATAAACAGTTTTGCGTTCCGTATGCCCCCCCGAAGATCATCCAATGGCAGACTTGCTATCTGAAACGCAGGATCATAGAGGTACGGATATCCCAGGGCCTGACAGTCCCGGGTGAGCTTTTGCACAGCTATGGGGTCTGTGGGTCCGATAATGACAAGGGAGGGCGTAGTGCGCTGCTTTAACTTGAGGTTTTTGTTGTATTTTGAGGCTCCCGCGTAAAATGCACCGATTTGGTTGTCATCCTCATCGGTGATGACGTGATAGGAGCTGGACGGTTCGTCTGAGACCCGGACTATGCCTGCCGTTTCCATGGTATGTTTTTTCATGAATGCACGGATATCCTGCCAATCGCTGCCTGCGGTCGTTATGACAAAAGGGTCATCCCCAAGAAGTTTAAGTGTATATGCCTGATTAAGCGCAGTGCCGCCCAATTCCTTCCGCAGTGTACGCGCAAAAAAGCTTAACGAAAGAATGTGGATCTTTTCCGGCATAATCCGGTCGGCAAACCGGCCGGAGAAGTTCATGATGTAATCGTGTGACAGCGAGCCGACGACAATCACTCGCATGGTAGTTACTGCAGATTTAGATTTTTTGAAATCTCAGCCAATTTTCCGGCAGCTGCCTGTTGGCTTTTCTTGATCGCTTCGTTCATCGCGCGAACGACATCCGGCTGGGCAACGCCGTCAATCTCCACCGTCTTTACATTCTGGTTGCCGGTAATAACAAGGTGCACGTTTCCCTGCTGCACCTCAAATTCTTCTTTCTCAAGCGCTGCCTGAATTTGGGCAGCCTGCTTGCGCATCGCATTGATGTCTCCCAGCATTTTAAATGGATTCATCATATTTCTCCTCCTTTACTCCGATTTAATCGGAGTTATTTTTTGCCTAATACTATTTCTACTTTTACCTTTTCACCGAAAAGCCTTTTTAATACATCCGATAATGTCTGTCTCGTGTTAATTTCAGAAAGCTTTTCTTTGTGAAACGGATAAAACGCAGTAATAGTTACTATACCACGCGCAACGCTCGTGGGTCTAGCAGAACGAAGCACTCCCGAAATAGAGTTATTGTATGGTTTCATTGCTACGATAAAATCACTCCAATGATCAATCAGCTTCTCTAGCGTCAATAATCCTAACGGCTCCCCCTCATCTTCTGCTTCTGCCGGCGCTTTTTTTTCCTCCTTTTTTGCCGGCACGGCAACCGGAGCAGAATCTTCCTCTTCTGCCTCATCGTTTTTCTGACCCGCCAGCTCCACGATCGCCAACTCCAATGGCAAGTGCGCAATGGGACTTGTGCGCATTTCCCCATAGGCCTGCGCAAATGCCTTCAACTGCGCTTTTTGTAAAGCAAGAATATCTTCTGATGCGCCTTTTTTGACACTGGCAAGCAATTTTTCATGGAGTGAAGAAAGCGTCTGCAGCAAAAACGCCCGGGCGTCTCCTCCCCCAGCAGCAAAGGATTCGACGATAGCAACAGCCGTAGCAGCATCGTGATTTTCTATTGCAGCAAGCATATCTGCCACGTGTTTTGCTGCGGGCGCCGCCGCCATTTTTTCTATCATCTCTGCCGTAATTTTTTTCTTCTGCAAGCTTGCCTGCTCGAGTATTTTTACTGCATCGCGGAAGGATCCGTCAGCCAGCGTTACGATGCGCTGAATCGCATCCCCCTCAATGGAAATTTTTTCACTTTTTACAATCCGTTCCAGCGCATTTGCGAGCTCTGTGTCGCCGGCCTTCTGAAACGAAATGTGAATGCAGCGTGACTGAATAGTCGCAGGCACCTTCTGCGGGTCAGTGGTAGCCATAACAAAGACGGCATGAGCGGGAGGCTCCTCCAGGGTCTTCAGAAGAGCGTTAAACGCCTCTGTTGTAAGCATGTGCACCTCATCGATGATATAAATCTTAAACGCAGCTGCAGCCGGGGCAAGACCGATTCGTTCACGAAGCGTACGCATTTCATCAATACCGCGATTACTTGCGGCATCAATTTCCAATACGTCAATATTAGAGCCGGCAGCGATAGAAACACACTGATCGCATTTTCCGCACGGCCCCTTGGTGGCAGAAAGCTTGGCACAGTTAAAAAGCTTTGCAAGTAAGCGTGCAGCCGTCGTTTTCCCGGCTCCCTTAGGTCCGCTGAACAAAAATGCATGAGGCAAATCATTTCTCTCCTTATGAAGGAAGGACAACATCTGCTCCCGAACGGCAAGATTATCTATCTCGTCTATAACCTGAGGGCGGTAAATACGATAAAAAGACATAGAATATATTACTCCGGATGGTGCTTCCCCATGAGGTGATCCAGTGCATGGAGTGCTAATCCAACAATTGTATCATCGACAAGCGAGTTTGTTTCAATAGCCTCTTTTACGGCCTGCGGATAGGAAATAACAATGTCTCCCAGCCGCAAAACATCATCGGGAGCTTCTACAAAGGGCTTTGGAGGTGCCGTAGGATCGGCAAAACCAAAAGAGAGCACATCGGTTGCGTAGTCTTTGCCCCGGTACTCACGGTTAAGTTTCCGCATAAGCCGGTCACCCACAATGCTCACACTCACCTCGGTGTCACCATTTACCTTGCCTTCTAAGGCATGGATGAGGGCGTCTTTTACTTTTTTCCTGTTGACCGGGTAATGTGATGCCGTTTGAAAAAGTACCGTAATCATGAAATTATTTCTGAAGCATCTGTTTAAGAAGCTGGGATACTCTGCCCCCATCTGCCTTGCCGGCAACAGCAGCCATGGCAGATTTCATAAGAAGACCGAAATTCTGCTCCCCGGAAGCAACAACCGGCTCAAGAAGCTTTGTCAACTCCTCATCAGACATTTGTGCCGGAAGATACGCCTCCAAAACCGTAAGCTGGGCACGCTCGTTGTCGGCCAGCTCTTTCCGCCCTGCAGCATCAAATGCCGTAACGGATTCGTTGTGCGTCTTCACCTGCTTTTTTATAACCTGCAGCACGTCGTCATCCTTCATCCCTGCTTCGCCTTCCGCTCCGTATTTCGCTATTGCCTCATTGCGGACGGCAGCCAGCAAAAATCGCAGCGTTTCAACGCGCACACTTTCGCGATTTTTTAACGCAGCGGTCAGGTCTGATTTCAGTGTATCAAGCAGCATACAGATCTTATCCGCGCGGTGATCGGCGGATTCTGCGGGCAAGTTCACGCTTTTTTTCTTTGCGCAATTCTGCCGGCTTCTGATAAAACTCTTTTTTCTTCAAGTCTGCAAGCACTCCTTCAGAAAGAACTTTACGGGTAAACTTGCGAATTAGCGAATCTGATGTGTCACCCGGTTGAGCTTTTACAAATACCATAAAAAAACAAACACCCCCCTTCGCCAAGGCTTCGGGGGGCAGGCCCCCTAACCTAGTTTTTCTTTTAATCTCTTTGCTATCACTGTGACATCTTCCTGGGGTTTTTTGCCGGGAAGTGACTGTATTATACCACCTCCGTCGCCTGCAAAGCGAGGCATGAGATGGACATGCATATGATGAACACCTTCAGGTTCACCATGATTGATCCCGATAGACAAAATGGTAGTTTTGAATTCTTCCTCAAGACTTTTCGCCACCTTTGCAACTGTGGCAAAAACCGCTGCCAGCTCTTCTTTGCCATATCCTGTTATTTTTTCCTCATGCCGCTTGTGGATGACCATCACATGGCCGTCGGTCGCCGGAAAAATATCTAAAAATGCCCGCGTCGCTGCGTCTTCGTAGATGGTATGTGAAGGCATTTCACCCGCGTTGATTTTGCAAAATATACAATCCATATTTATCTGCAAACCTCTTCTATAACGCGTATTATTTCCTCAAGGTTTTTTTGTGTGGGACGCATATCCGGATTTTTGCTCGATCCGTTTAACACCATGTGCCGGCTTGCATGCAGAAACCACGTTGCCTCCGGTTCGTCATTTTTCAATCGTTCGTATAATGCCGTCAGATCAATCTCTTCCTTGGGGAATGCTTTTATCCGGAGATATCCTTTTGCGGGATCTTTCCGCACCATGATCATGTATCCCCTTTTTTGGCCCAAATGGACAACTTCATCATTCACTGTAGCAACACCCATCCCCTTGCCCCACCGCGTCGCAAATTCCACACCTTTTTCTTTTAATTCCTTCTCTGCCCAAATTTTGTTCTGAAAATTTTTGTAAATTGCATCAAGTGCATCCATGCCCATATCCACTATTTTGATGGGATTATCCGCATACAAAAGCCGCCACCCGTCGATCTGACTGATTAACGAAAAATCCCAAAAATCAGCTGCCGGATTCGGATAAAACACTTCCCGGAAATGATCAATATCATTGACCACCGCAACCAGCCGCTCCAAGGCTTCCTCTTCGTGGCCGTCTTTTTTGATCTGCTCGTACACTAATCGGGCGGCACACGTGTCAGCATCCGTCTGATGATGATCAAATTTCCCAAAACCCGTATCTAAATGGAGGATATCCGGATCCTCATCGGGTGGTTTGCCTCCGAGCGTTTTTCCGGCAGGCACAAATGCCAAGGAGGCCTCTTCCCAGCCGGGGAAAAAAGTTTTGACGAGCCAAATAGAAGTTATGGCATCCAGATCGGGGCCGATATGAACGACGATGGTTTTCACTATACGAAGTATATCTTCTCGCGGTAATCAAAACAATGGATTCAGCCGCTTCAATTACGTAGCTGCCAACCGCATCTGAATCCCCTGCCGGAGGTTGCGATCAAATTCTCTTATGAGCCAATCAAATTTCCCGGCAGGAACAGGCGGCTTTTTAGGAGAAAATAAGTGATGGAGCTGAAGATTATTATACATTTCCTGCAATGCCCGTATATAATCTTTCGGCCTGGTTACTTTTTCTCCCCTATGTATTTGTATCTGATATATGTCCATAGGGACTGACCGATCAAAGGGAAATACCGCACGGCGGGAATCGATATGATGATCCAATAACGCAATACACCCTGCATCTTCCGCAATCCCGTTAGCAAAAGGCAGAAATTCCTTCAAAAGCTCTTGGCCAGCCTCCTGAGCTGCAACATTTTCATGAAAGAAAGTCTTCGTGGCAATAGGAAGTGGCGCCAAACTCATGGCAGTCTTCCCCATCTGCCCTAATTCAAGTGCGGCCCGGCTCCAAACATTGGCAGTAGCCTGGTAAGGACTTATGTCAGGACGGTCATAATTAAAAGCCCGTTCTTCTTTCGCCATGGCGCCTATTATAGCAATTTAGCTTGTCAGGTCAAGTTTTTGACTGCTTCAATGACTTGGGAAAGATCAACAAGTTCCGATTCGGCCTGAGTTCTCTTTCTCACCTCAATGCGCTCACCCGTTTTCGCTGAGATAACGAAACGAAAAGGAATCCCCAGAAGGTCAGCGTCGGCAAATTTGGTCCCCGCCCCTGCATTCCGGTCATCCCACAGTACTTCAATCCCTTCTTTTTTAAGTGTTTCATATACATGTTGCGCATGGGCCTCTCCTCCGGGTAATGAAATAAGATGCACAGCAAAAGGGGCAACCTGAGCGGGCCAGACGATGCCTTTTTCATCGTGGAATAACTCGACAAGCGTTCCTACCAGCCTGGTATTTCCGATCCCGTAACACCCCATCACAACCGGTTTTTTTGCCCCGTCCTTATCCGTAAATGAGAGATCAAAACGATCGGCAAACGTTGTTCCCAGATCAAATATATTGCCGGATTTCTATCGCCTTCCCTTCTTTTACTGCTCCCTTGCCGCAGGAAGGACACGTTTCTCCGGCTTTTGCGGTAGCCACTTCCGTGTTTTCTGCAAACGAACACGCGTCACAATATAAAAGATCTACCTCACCTGCGCCGGTTAATACATTAAATTCGTGGGAATTTTTTTTGGTAAATGATCCACCCGATGCTTCCGTGACTTTAACATCAGTAAGCCCTATCCGGGCAAAAATCTTAAGATACGCCTCTTTCACCGTTTGGTAATAGGAATGCAGATCTTCTTCAGAGGCATGGAAACTATACAGATCTTTCATACCGAATTCCCGACCGCGCAACATGCCGGATTTTGCTCGCAACTCATCACGGAATTTCTCCTGGATCTGGTAGATGAACAAAGGCAAATCTTTGTATGACTGGATATATTGGGCTGCCAAAGGCGTTACTACTTCCTCATGAGAAAAGCCCAGACCATATTCTTTGTCCGTCTGACTTTTTATCTTAAACAAAACGTCCGTTCCTTCCCAACGCTTTCCCTTCTCCCAGTTAGCTTTGCTGATAAGCGCAGGCATCGTTACTTCCTGTCCGCCGATTGCATTCATCTCTTCCCGTATAACGGCGTCTATTTTTCGCAAGACTCGCAATCCCAACGGAAGCCAGGTAAAAACACCAGCGGATAGCTGATCCACGAACCCTCCCTGCAACAACAACTTATGATTGATCGCTGTCGCCTCCGAAGGAATATTTTTTCTGGTCTTCCCTAACATTTTTGAATATTTCATATTAATAAAGCCTACCTCCCACTATTGCATCATCTTTATCGGGAACAATCAAGACGCACTGTCCTTCAGCGTCAGGAACGCCCAACGTTAATACTTCCGACAGAAACGGTCCGATCTGCCGGGCGGGAAAATTGACGACGCCAAGCACCTTTTTTCCGATCAATTCTTCTTTTGTATAGTGCTTCACAAGTTGTGCACTTGAACGCTTCGTCCCAATCTCGCCGCCAAAATCGACCGTCAGCTTATACGCTGGTTTGCGTGCCTCAGGAAAATCTTCAACTGCGACTATCTTTCCCACCCGCACATCTAATTTCATGAAATCATCATGTGTTGCCATAGTTTTTTGCCACAAAAAAAGGTACCGTTTTTTATAAGGACCCAGTCAGACTGGGTGGTACCACCTTATTTGCTTCTTAATGAAAGCTATGACGGGCTTGTCCCGATCCCGCTTACAGTCATCAGTTCAGCGGGACTGCTTGTCCGGTGATTGCCGGACTCAAACGCATTTCATCAAAAGTATAGCAAATCTCATCCGTCCACTCAAGAAAAATTCAGGGCAGCTGTTCATTAGCCAGGTTAAACGCACCCAATGCTTCTGTCAGCAGAGGGGTCTGAGCATCCCGTTCTGAGATAAGCTCAAACCGGCCATTGTAGATCGTGTTAAATGAAGGTTTGCCCCTCACTAAAGAAAGAGAAACGATAAGTTCCCGTTCCTCCTCGCTTCCGGCCTGAGAAGGAAAATGAAGATAAATGTGCGTCAGCCCCGGAGCGAAATGATGCTCACTTTGCGCCTCATGAACTTTTACCCGGACGCCGCCTGTCAGCACACGTTCATGTGTGCTTCCTGTTTTCGTTTTTAACAGTGTGTCCACGGTCGGGGCTATACCCTGCTCCAGATTCTTTTTTGCAGCGGCAAACGCACGTTTCGCCGTTTTCTCCTGCCGGCGTTTTTCAATAATATCCGCCAAAAACTCAAAACCGGTATACCCGTCCGTAGGGGGCCTCAGCGAAGATCCTTCATATTTAGGGTACATAAGAAAAGGTATATTTTTACAGAGCGTTCGAAATTATAGCAGAAGGCCTAATGAATAACCATCTCCGGGTCTAAGGCAATAGACGGATGTTTCATCATCCTGCTCACCCATTGCAGCCTTCCGATCTCCCCCAATTCTTTTGACCAGTCCCACGATAATTCATCTGAATCTATATAGCTGCCACTGGAGACGAGTGTAAGATTGCCATTTTCCCGCTGCCGATCAAACTCCACCGTCCAGGAATCACCAAACGGTGTATCAATGACTTCAGCCGGCTCAAGAAGAGGTCTGAATTCCAAAAGCACTCTGTCACCTTCCGCGTCAGCAGCCGGGACAAAGTGGATATTTACTTCAGCGATTCTTTCTTTTCCCACTGGCTTGCCGGAATATATTCTCTCTGATTCAATAGTCATACGCTTATTCTTGACGCTTTTCTCAAAAAGAATCTCCGCCCGTGGCTGAATGCCCGCAATCAAATTTGTCTTAAGCCTTTCAATCTTCTCCAATCTTTTTTTCTGTCGGGCTGCTTCGCTTTTTGTCATACCCGGCTCCATAATCCGGTTGCCGGCCATTGCAATATTGACGAATGTTGCTATTCCCCAAATACTGGCAGTCACCTGAAAAGACAATGTCGCATTGGCTGATTCCGGGAAAACGGTGGAAAGTTTGGTTAAGATAAGGGCGGATGGTGCACCAAAGGCAAATCTTTTTACATTATCAACTATTTCCCCACCCACTAAGATGTCGCGTACTGCCTGCCACGTACGGGGAACATGTATGCTTTCCAACGCCGGGATAGTGAGTTCTCCCAGCTGAACCTCACTTGTCTTAAGGAATCCTAAATCTATCTTGTGAAAATGAGGGTCTGCCGGTGGAGCACTCTCTGACTTGCTCATAGGCGAGCGTGGTTTTTAACTCCGCTGGCGCAGGAAGGCGGGGATATCAAATTCATCTTCTTCTGGGGGAAGCTCATCAGCAACGGGAGGCATGGATGGCGCTTTGGGAACCTGCGGCACAGAAGGGGCGGGCGCCTGTGAGGCCACTGGGGCAGCAGCCGGTGCGTAGCGATTGGGCCTATTTGATAACTCACGCAGGCGCTTCTTGGTTTCATCAAAGCCTGTTGCGATGACGCTGATCTTCACCTGATCGACCAGATTCTCATCAATTGTTGCTCCGAAGATAATGTTGGCGTCAGGATCTGCAGCTGCCGCAATCTGGCGTGACGCTTCATCCACCTCTGCCATCGTAAGATCAGGGCCTCCGGTGATATTAAACAGCACTCCCTTGGCGCCCTCAATGGTAGTCTCAAGAAGCGGCGAAGCGATGGCCGTGCGTGCGGCGGTTGCCGCTCTGTTTTCTCCGACACCGTTTCCGATACCCATGAGGGCGGAGCCGGCATTGGTCATAATGGCGCGTACGTCTGCAAAATCCACATTGATAAGTCCCGGCATGGTGATAAGGTCGGCAATGCCCTGCACTCCCTGCCCCAACACGGAATCCGCAACACGGAACGCCTCAAGCAGGGTCATTTTTTTATCAATCACTTCAAGCAATCGTTGATTGGGAATAACAATAAGCGTATCAACTTTGTCTTTGAGGTTGCCCACGCCCTCTTCTGCGGCGACCATTCTGCGTGCGCCTTCAAACTGGAACGGCTTCGTCACCACAGCCACCGTAAGCGCTCCCATCTCGCGGGCAATCTCAGCAATGATCGGGGTTGCTCCCGTGCCCGTGCCGCCGCCCAT
>JRYC01003354.1_pt1 | contig 19538 bp, 17 predicted proteins | sample 235301 | NCBI WGS metagenome assembly JRYC01 (sample SAMN03074211, study PRJNA261470) | activated sludge metagenome | biome: Common Effluent Treatment Plant; feature: Wastewater; material: Activated sludge; isolation source: activated biomass of a common effluent treatment plant treating...
GCTTCCGAGGACATCGCCGCCGTCAGGCGTGTGATCGGCACCACCGATGCGTGAGCGCGAGATCGCCGTTCCGACGCCGGACGGTGCCGTACCGGTCTTCGTCACCCACCCCGAGGAGGGCGGCCCGCACCCCGCCGTCATCCTCTACATGGACGCCCTCGGCATCCGCGAGGAGCTGCGCGACATGGCGCGGCGGCTCGGCACCGTCGGCTACTACGTCATGCTGCCCAATCTCTTCTGGCGCTGGGGCGGCCCGTCCTTCGACCCGGCGCGCCTCGCCACCGACGGGCCGGATCCGGCGATGATCCGCCTCAACCAGTCGCTCACCCACGCCCTGTGCCTCGCCGACACCAAGGCGCTGCTCGATTTCGCCGCCGCCGATCCGGCCGCCGCCGAGCCCGCCGGCACCATCGGCTACTGCATGGGCGGCCGCCACGCCTATGCCGCCGCCGGCACCTTCCCCGACCGCATCGCCGCCATGGCCTCGCTGCACGGCGGCTTCCAGGTCACCGACCGCCCCGACTCCGCCCACCTCCTGACCCGCCATATCACGGCCGAATGCTATTTCGGCCTGGCCGACGGCGACCCCCTGTCCCCGCCCGAGCACCAGCGGGCCATCGCCGAACAGTGCCGCGAGCACGCCATCCGCGCCCGCCTGGAAGTCCACGAGGGCGCCCATCACGGCTTCACCTTCCCGACCCGCTTTTGCTACGACAAGCCCGCCGCCGAGCGGGTGTGGGAGCGGGTGTTCGCGCTGTTCCGCCGCAATCTCGGCTGAGGCCGGTCCCGGCCGCGACGCTTCCGTCGATTTGTGATATTCGTATCCTCGTACATTCGGCGCGCGCAGATATTCGGAGGATAGGATATGCCGATCATTCATGGCACGCCCGGCGCGGATTCTCTCGACGGTACGCCCGGCCACGACACCATCCATCTTTTCGGCGGCGACGACACCTCGGCCGGCCTTGCCGGCGCCGACACCCTGTACGGCGGCGCCGGCAACGATGTCCTGCTCGCCTCGCCCGACCCCTTCGATGAGATCCCCAGCGGCAACGACAGCTACTACGGCGGTGCCGGCGACGACCTCGTCGTCGACTTCACCGGCCACGACACCCTGTTCGGCGGCGCCGGCGCCGACGTGCTGCTCACCGCCCTCTACGAGGACGGCTTCGGCAGCGGCACCGACCGCATCTATGGCGGTGCCGGCAACGACGTCATGGAGGGCTTCGGCGTCCTGTTCGGCGGCGCCGGCGACGACGACATGCAGGGCCAGGGCTGGCTGTTCGGCGGCGCCGGCAACGATTTCGTGCAGAAGCTGGGCTTCGACAGCGTCATCCGCGGTGGCTCGGGCGACGACATCCTGCTCGCCATCCACGGCAGCGATTCCGTCGAAGGCGGCGACGGCGTCGACACGCTGGCCTACTCCTCGTTCTACGGCTCCTTCGTTTCCTACGTCATCGACCTCGCCGCCGGTACCGCCATCTCGACAGACGGCGTCGACCGGTTCACCGGCATCGAGAATGCCATAGGCTTCACCGAGGCCGACACCCTGATCGGCGGCGACGGCGCCAACACCCTGTCCGGGGACGAGGGCGACGACACCCTCACCGGCGGAGCCGGCAACGACGCGCTGCTGGGCGATTTCGGCGACGACCTGCTGCTGCACGACGCCGGCGACGACCTGCTGGACGGCGGTCAGTTCGGCTTCGACACCGCCGACTATTCGGCGGCGGCGAGCGGCATCCAGATGTACGGCTATTCGGCGCAAGGGCCGGGCTGGGTCGACCGGGTCGAGCTGGTCGACGATTCCGGCGCCGTCGAGACCGACACGCTGATCGACATCGAGCGCGTCGTCGGCACGGCCTTTGCCGACGTGCTGTCGGTGTACGCCTACGGCGCGCAGCCGGTGGCGGTCCGCCACGAGCTGCACGGCGGCGGCGGCGACGATGCGGTGTTCGGCGGCGAGCTCGGCGATGCCCTGTTCGGCGGCGACGGCGACGACCGGCTGGCCTTCTTCGCCGGCGGTGACGACACCGGCAGCGGCGGCGACGGCGCCGACCTGTTCATCGTCGATTACCCGTTCGCCAGCTCCGACCAGGACTATCGGCTGCTCTCGGTGACGATCGACGACTTCGTCCGCGGCGAGGATCGCCTGTCCGTCCGCGGCTATGGCGAATCCGAGCCCTGGACCGCCGCCACGATCTTCGCCCTGCTCGACACCGACGGCAGCGGCAGCCTCGACAATGGCGACGCCGCCGTCACCGTCGGCCCGACGCTAATCGACGGCGTCAAGCGCGAGGCGCTGAGCTTCGGCATCGCCGACCTCGGCGGCAGCGTCACCGTCCGCCTCGTCGGCGTCGCCACGCTGACCCAGGCCGACTTCGCCGACTACTATGGCTGAGCCGATCGGCCGGTGACGCCGGCACGCGGCCGGGCCTATGCTCGGCCGCATGTCCGCCAGCCTCGACATCCTCGGCCGCCTCGTCGCCTTCGACACCACCAGCCGCAACAGCAATCTCGAGCTGATCGGCTGGGTGCAGGATTTCCTCTCGGGCCACGGCATCGCTTCGGTGCTGGTCCACGACGCCACTGGCGCCAAGGCCAACCTGCTGGCCAGCGTCGGCCCCGCCGACCGGTCCGGCATCGTGCTGTCGGGCCACACCGACGTGGTGCCGGTCGACGGCCAGGACTGGACCGTCGACCCCTTCCGCCCGACCGTCCGCGACGGCCGCCTCTATGGCCGCGGCAGCACCGACATGAAGGGCTTCCTCGCCTGCGCGCTGGCGGCCGTCCCCGCCATGAAGGCGGCACGTCTCTCCCGGCCCTTCCACCTGGCCTTCTCCTTCGACGAGGAGATCGGCTGCAAGGGCGTGCCGGCCCTGCTGGCGCGGCTGGGCGAGCTGCTGCCGGTGCAGCCTCTGGGCTGCATCGTCGGCGAGCCCACGGGCATGCGCCTCGTCGATGGCCACAAGGGCAAGGCCGCCTGCCGCTGCACCGTCCACGGCCGCGCCGGCCATTCGGCGCTGACCCACGAGGCCGTCAACGCCGTGACCGTCGCCGGAAGGCTGATCGCCTGGATCGACGGCCTTGCCCGGGAGCTGGCGGGGCAGGGGCCGTTCGCCGAGGGCTTCGTGCCGCCGCACAGCACCGCCAGCCTCGGCCGCATCGAGGGCGGCGGCCAGATCAACATCGTTCCCGATCTCTGCCGCTTCGAGCTGGAGTTCCGCACCATCCCCGGCGAGGATCCGCGCGACCTGGTCGAGCGCGTCCGCCGCCACGCCCTGGACGTGCTGCTGCCCGAGATGCGCAAGACCGCGCCCGAGGCCGCCATTGAGCTCGAGGAGTTCATGGCCTATCCGGGCCTCGCCCCCGCGGCCGGCGAGCTGAGCCGGCTGATGCGCGACCTCACCGGCGATGACCGTCCCGGCAAGGTCTCCTACGGCACCGAGGCCGGCCTGTTCGCCGCCGCGGGCATCCCCGCGATCGTCTGCGGCCCCGGCCACATGAGCGTCGCCCACAAGCCCGACGAGCACATCGAGCTGTCGGAGCTCGCCGCCTGCGATCGGCTGCTGGAGCGGCTGGTCGCCCGTTCGATCCAGCCACGAGCCCCGCTCGCCCGGTGACGCGCGCTGCCGCTTCTCACAAGTCGCCGGGCGTCATCGTATAGGAGAGCCGGCCATGTTCCGCCGATTCGGCGGCGCTGGCCATGTTGCGCCTTCGCGGCAAGGACAAACTCCTCCCGCCTGGAATCGACAGCCGTGATTCGACAGTAACCGGTGAGAATTATCGGATGGGGCGGGATCCCGGCTCGTCTGTCGCCGGTCGCCTCGGCACGAGCGATGCCATGAGAATGGATCTGCGGCGGCGGATCGTGGACGCGGTGGCGCAAGAAAGCGCCGCCCGGCTTCGAGCGGCGTCGGAACTCCCTGATCCTGTTCTTTTTTGGTGCTTGACGGGNNGCGCGCCGTCGAGGCGCGGATGGTCAGATGTGCAGGAACCCTGACCCGGTCGCGGGCCGGTGCGGCGCCCAGGCCGGTGTGGCCGAGGCGGCTCAGCAGCATGTCGGTGGCGATCCGGCCGACCTCGGCGATCGGTGCCGTCAGCGTGGTGAGCGGCGGGTCGCAGAAATCGGCGCCGAAGATGTCGTCGCAGCCGACGACGCTCATGGCCGAGGGGATGGCGACGCCGCGCTCTCGGAAACGCTTGAGGGCGTCGAGCGCCAGCATGTCGTTGAAGAACAGGCAGGCGGTGACACCGTGGTGCAGGGCGGCGTCGGCGGCGGCGGCACCGGACTGGCGCATCGACGAGAACGGGCCGATCCGGATGCACTCGACCCGCAGCCGGTCGGCGGCGGCCCCGAGCGCCTGCCAGCGGCGCCGGCTCGACCAGGAGGTGGCGGGACCGGCGAGGAAGGCGACGCGGCCGTGGCCGAGCGAGACGAGATATTCCAGCGCCTCGCCGATGGCGGTCGAGGTGTCGACGATGACGCTCGGGATACCGTCGATCTCGCGGTTGACCACGACCATCGGCAGGCGGGCGGCGATCTCGACCAGCCGGGCGTCGGAGAGGCGCGAGCCGGTGAGCACGACGCCGTCGACCGAGGACGCCAGCTCGGCCAGGGTCGCGGCCTCGATCTCGGCCGATTCCTCGGTGTCGACCAGCATGTGGCGGTAGCCGCCGGCCTTGGCCTGGGCCTGGGTGCCGCGGATCAGGTCGAAGAAGTAGGGATTGGTGGCGGCCGGGATCAGCAGGGCGATGCTGTGGGTGCGGCCGGAGGTCAGCGAGCGGGCCTGCGGGTTCGGGCGGTAGCCGAGCTCGGCGGCCGTGGTCTCGACGCGGCGGCGGACGGCGTCGCTGACCCGGCCGGGCCGGGTCAGGGCGCGCGACACGGTGGACGTGGCCACGCCCGCGGCCCTGGCCACGTCCGCGATGGTCACGGCCGGGTGGGGGATATCGGCGCGGCGCCGCATTCGAGCTCCCGTCACGGTGAGGGAGGGCAGCCTATCGCCGAACCGGCGTTATCTGCAACCGATTGCCATGACGGCGGATCGCCGAATCGTCATTCATTAACCCGCAGTGGATGGGCTGAATCGGTCTTGACGACATTGGCAATCGCTTGCAGTCATCTTGCCAGCCGAGCGCCTTCCGGCGCCGTCACCGGCGAGCCAATGGACCGGGACGAAGGTGCCACCAGCACCCGGGACAGGGAGAGCCCCATGGCAAATCTGCTGGCGCGATCGAGACACGGATTTCTGGCGAGACGCGGATTCCTGGCCGCGACGGTCGCGGCATCATGGGCTGCAGGGGCGGCGTCGGCGCAGGCCGCCGGCGGCCAGATCACCATCTGGGTGGGGAGCTGGTGGGAGCCGCAGGTCCCGATCATGCAGGAGCTGTGGAAGGCCGATCACCCGGAGATCACGCTCGACGTCCAGCCGCTGCCGATCAACGGTTATCTCGACAAGTTCACCGCCGCCGCCCTGGGCGGGGCGCCGCCGGACATCATCGACGTCGATTCGACCTGGGTGTCGACCGTGGCGGCGCTGGGGCTGCTGGAGCCGCTCGACGATCTCGCCAAGGAGCTGAACGTCGCCGACATCTCGCCGGCGATCTGGAAGGCCAGCGGCTACAAGGGCGTGCAGTACACCATCCCGGCCAGGGGCGGGCCCGAGGTCTGGTACTACAACAAGACGGTGTTCGACAAAGCCGGCGTGCCCTATCCGACGGCGGCGTGGAACCACGACGATCTCGTCGAGATCTCGAAGAAGCTGACCATCCCGGGCCAGCAGTTCGGCATCGGCGTGCCGGCCGACGCCAGCGATCCGTCGAACGTGCTGACGCTGTTCTGCCCGATCCTGTGGTACTTCGGCGGCGACTTCCTCACCCCCGACAACAGCGGACCGGCGATCAACAGCCCGGAGAGCGTCAAGGCCATCACCTACTGGTCGGACTTCTACCTCAAGTACAAGGCCTCGCCCGAGGGCACGCCCAACTTCACCACGACGCGGGATCTCTTCCCGCTGTTCGAGGCCGACAAGCTGGGCCTGATCGTCAGCTCCTCCAACACCTTCGACGCGCTCCTGCAGAAGCCGCATGTGAAGTGGGGCGTGGTCACGGCACCGGACAAGATCAACCGTGCCGGCGGCTGGACCATGGGCGTGCCGGTGGGGGCGAAGAATCCCGAGGCCGCCAAGGTGTTCCTGAAGTGGCTGGCGCGGCCGGAGATCCAGGCCAGGGTGATGAACCGCTTCCCGGCCAACCTGAAGGCGCGGGCGCTGCCGCCGTGGAACGATCCGAAGTGGGACATCTTCGAGGAGGCGGAGCCCGACGCGCGCGCGGTGCCGTCGGTGGCCGGCTGGTTCCAGATCCAGACGGCGGTGATCCAGGAGCTGCAGAAGCTGCTGGTCGGCCAGCGCACGCCGCAGGAGGCGGCCGACGCGGCGGCGGAACGGATCACCCAGATCATCGCCGAGAACCAGTAGGCCCACCCCGAAGCGACAAGGCAGGACGACGTGCTCGCACTCGGTTTCAGCACCATCGGATGCCCGGACTACGACGTCGACCAGGTCGTGGCGCTGGCGCGCGACAACGGCCTGAAGGGCGTGGAGATCCGGCATCTGCGCGGCACCGTCGACCTGCCCTCGCTCGAGGAGTTCTCGGATGCCCGTATCGGCGAGACGCGGCGCAAGTTCGAGGACGCCGGTTTGTGGGTGGTCTGCATCGGCACCAGCGTGCGGATGAACTCGCTCGATCCCGAGGTGCGGCGCAAGCAGCTTGAGACCGCCAAGGTCAACCTCGACATCGCGGTGAGGATGGGCGCTCCGTACCTGCGGGTGTTCGGCGGGCCGCTGCCGCCGAACCAGGATCGCGAGCGGACGCTGGACGGTATTGCCACGGGTCTCGGCGAGGTGGCGGAGCTGACGGCGGCGGCGGGCGTGGAGACCCTGCTCGAGGTCCATGACGACTTCTCGACCTCGCCCGCCGTGCTCGACCTCTATGCCCGCGGCTGCAGCGACAAGCTGGCGGTGCTCTGGGACACGCTGCACAGCTGGCGGTTCGGCGAGACCGCCGACTACACCTGGTCGCAGCTGGGGCCGCGCATCCGGCATGTGCATCTCAAGGATTCGCGGCAGGCGACGCCGCAGGGCTTCGACTTCGCGCTGATCGGCGAGGGCACGGTGCCGGTGATGTCGTTCGTCGACCTGCTCAAGCGCGTCGACTGGGACGGCTATCTGCATTTCGAGTGGGAGAAGGGCTGGCACCCCGAGATCGCCGGGCCCGAGATCGCCATCCCGCACTTCGCCCGCTACATGGCGGGCAAGGTCTGAGCCAACGATGGCGGTCGCCAGCTCGGATCTGCCGGGACGGCTGGCTGCCCGCGGGCAGGGCTCGCGATTGAGGCTGCGTCGGTGGGCCGAGGGCTACGTGCTGGTCCTGCCGGCGATCGCGCTGATCCTGCTGATGACGGTCTATCCGGTGGTGCAGACGCTGCATTTCAGCGTCAGCCGCGTGCAGCTGCCGACCTTCAATACCACCTTCGTCGGCTTCGCCAATTTCGCCCGCATCCTCAGCGACCCGGAGACCTGGCCGCTGCTGCAGCGCACGGTGGTGTGGGTGGTCGGCACGGTGGCGCTGCGCATGGCGCTGGGGCTGGGGGCGGCGCTGATCTTCAACGCCAATGTCCGCGGCACGGTGTGGATGCGGGTGCTGGCGATCCTGCCCTGGACGATCCCTTCTGTGGTGGGCGCCAATCTGTGGCGCTGGATCCTGCAGACCGACACCGGTGTCCTGAACCAGAGCCTGCGCTCCTGGGGGCTCGGCGACTGGGCGCTGAACTGGCTGGCCGACCCGGACACCGCGATGCTGGCGGTCATCGTCGCCTATTCGTGGAGCGGCTTTCCGTTCGTCATGCTGCTGATCCTGGCGCGGATGCAGGGCATCCCCGAGGAGCTGTACGACGCCGCCAAGGTCGACGGCGCCAACTGGTGGCAGAGCTTCCGCTACATCACCATGCCGTCGCTGAAGGGCGTGCTGATCGTGGCGCTGATCCTCGAGGTGGTCAGCGGCATCAACTCGTTCGACACGCTGGTGATCATGACCGGCGGCGGGCCGGCCGACGCCACCCGCATCTGGGGGCTCGAGATCTACGAGCGCGGCTTCACCAACTTCAACCTCGGCGGTGCCTCGGCGCTGAGCGTGCTGATGTTCGGCGGCGTGCTGCTGCTGTTCGTGGTCTACGGCCTCCTCAACCGCAGCCTCGGCCGGAAGGGGGATGCTGCGGCATGAGTGCTGCGCTCGACCGACGGAAGCTGCGGACGGTCGGCCGCCATGCGCTGGTCCACGGGCTCGGGCTCGTGGTGGTGGCGTTCAGCATGCTGCCGCTCCTGTGGGGCGTCAGCACGGCGCTCAAGCTGCCGCAGGATGTCTATGCCTTCCCGCCGGTGTGGATTCCGAAGTCGGTCACCTTCGAGAACTTCGTGGCGGTGGTGCAGAACCCGGCGCTGATCCGCAGCTTCCTCAACACGCTGATCATCGCCAGCGCCACGACGCTGGCGGCCCTGGTGGTGGGCGTGCTCGGCGGCTACGGCTTCTCGCGCTACCGCTTCCCCGGCCGCAACACGCTCTTGTGGTCGGTGCTGTTCACCAAGCTGTTCCCGCGCGTGGTGGTGATCGTCCCGTTCTTCGTCACGCTGCGCAACCTGCAGCTGATGAACACCTACCAGGGGCTGATCCTGGTCTACCTGATGGTGACCTTCCCGGTGGCGATCTGGCTGCTCAAGGGCTTCTTCGACAAGATTCCGGTCGAGATCGAGGAGGCCGCCATCGTCGACGGCTGCTCCCTGCCCCGGCTGTTGTGGAACGTCGTGATTCCGATGTCGCGGCCGGCGCTGGTGGCGGTCGCCATGTACACCTTCATCCTGGCCTGGAACGAGTTCCTGTTCGCTCTCGTGTTCACCAACGGCCTGGAGCGCCGGCCGCTGTCGGTGGCGCTGGCCTTCTTCATCGACGAGAACGGCATACGCTGGGGCGAGCTGATGGCGGCCTCGATCGTGATGAGCCTGCCGGCGATCCTGGTCTTCTCCATCTCGCAGAAGCTCCTGGTGCGCGGCCTGGGCGAGGGGGCACTCAAGGGATGAAGGAAGAAAGGGTCGCCATCGTCACCGGCGGCAGCCTCGGGATCGGGCTCGCCGCGGTTCGGGCATTCGCCGCCAAGGGCATTCGGGTGGTGGCGCTGGCGCGCGACCTCGGAAGGCTGGAGCGGGCCATCGCCGGGATCGAGGGTGTTGTCGCCATCGCCGCCGACGTCAGCGACGAAGCCGATGTGAGGCGGGCGATCGGCGAGGCGGTCGGACGCTTCGGCCGGCTCGACATCCTGCTCAACTCGGCCGGCGTCAGCATGAGCGGCAAGGACCGGCTGGTCGACACGACGTCCGAGGAGTGGCACCGGATCGTCGACATCAACCTGACCGGCACCTACCTGATGTGTCGCGAGGCGCTGCCGCACCTGCAGAAATCGCCCGCCGCCTACATCCTCAACGTCCAGTCGACCGGCGCCTGGCGCGCCAATGCCGGCGTGAGCCTCTATGCCGCCTCGAAGTTCGGCGTCCGGGCGCTGACCGAGGCGCTGATCGAGGAGTACCGCGACACCAACGTGCGGATCACCTCGGTGAGCCCGGGGCCGGTAGCGACCAATATCTGGAGCCACAAGCGCGAGCCGCCCACGGCCGAGCTGCGCGCCCGGATGATGCCGGCGGCCGACATCGCCGACATCTTCGTCTGGCTGCTCGACCGGCCGCCTCACCTGCACATCCCCGACATCACCGTCACCCCCTGGACCACCGGCCGCGCCGTGTCGGCCTGATCATCGCGAGGGCTGCCCCTTGATCCACGAGCTCAACCATTTCGGCATCGTCGTGAAGGACCTGAAGAAGTCGATGGACTTCTACGAGGGCGTGCTGGGGGCCAAGAACGTCTTCCAGAGCATCATCCCCTCGACGCAGACCGACGTCGTCTACCTGCAGATCGCCGGCGGGCTGATCGAGCTGCTGCACCGGGCGGACCCGGCGCCGGACGAGAAGTTCGGCATCACCCACATCGCCTTCATGTCCGACGATCTCGACAACGACTATGCGAGGCTGATCGAGGCCGGGCACCAGGAGCTGGTGAAGCCCAAGGTCGCCGGCACCGGCTACGGCCGGCTGGCCTTCCTGAGCGATCCCAATGGTGCGCGGGTCGAGCTGATCCAGCGCGACGGCAAGATGCGGCTCGACAGCAACGAGCATCCGATCATCAAATCGTTCGACCACTATTCACTGGTCGCCAACGATCTCGACGGCGCCATGCGCTTCTACCAGACGCTGATGGGCATGAAGACCTTGAAGATGATGGAGGTGCCGGCGCGCGAGCTGACCATGGCCTATCTGCACTGGGACTACGACGTATTGGAGCTGCTGCACCGGCCGACGCCGAGCACCGGGCCGATCTACGGCCACTTCGCGCTCAGGGTCGACGACGTCGCCGAGGCGCTGAAGGCTTTTGGCGCGCAGGGTGTGCCGGTGGATCCGACCACGCCCAAGCGCGCCGGCACCGGCATCGGCAATATCGGCCTGATCAGCGATCCGGACGGGGTGAAGATCGAGCTGGTGGACCGGGCGGACCTTCGAGACCTGTAGGCCCGCCCGAAACCGGTATCAGGTGAACGTGGCGAGCTCCTGCTCGCCACGGGCGAAGCGGGCGAGCTTGGCGAAGAAGTCCTCGTGGATGAACCGCTGGTCGACGTCCTTGTAGAGCTTGATCGGGCGGTTCCTGCCGGTGTGGACGTAGTTCATCAGCGGGCTGTACTCCGGGCCGGCGACCCATTCCGAGGTGCCGCACTCGGGGTACATCATGACACCGATCGCCGGTGAGTCGCCGAGCGAGCGGTGCTCCATCGGCACCACGGCGGTCCTCTCGTTCCACTCGATCAGCTGGTCGACGAGGTACTTGCCGATGGCACCCTTGTCGTAGACGCGCTCGTACAGCTCGGCATAGGACACCGGCATCTTGCGGTAGACGGTCATCGGGATCTGCCAGATCTCGATGCCGGAGCGGGCGACGACGTTGGCACCCGTGATGTCGTTGGAGAGGTTGTACTCGCGGTTGCCGACCGGCCAGTGGCCGCCGCCGATCCAGACCACCCGGACATTGCGCTGGGCGATGCGCGGCTCCATCAGGATGGCGCTGGCCATGTCGGTGAGGGGCCCCAGGAAGGCAACGTGCAGCGGCCTGGGGTCGTCCTTCATGGCCTCGCGGACGATCAGCTCGGCACCGGGCGAGGGGGCGGGGGTGGTCTCGTCGGGGATCGGGCCCGCCGCACCGTCGGCGACGGTGACCTTGCCCTCGAGGTTCATCAGCCGCAGCAGCAGCATGACCTCGTCGTGGCTGTCCTTCAGGGTGTGAGGCGACTTGATGCTGCCGAAATGCGCCGGGACGATGCCGTGCAGCTCGAACATCGGGGTCAGCAGGCCGTGGACGATGGCGTACTGGTCGTCGGCCTCGTTCTTGGCGTCGGTGTTGATGATGACGCGCGCTAGCTTCTGAGGTGCCATGGGCGTGACGGCTCCGTGGGATCAGTGGGACGTGAGCAGGAGGATCCAGTCGTCGGGATTGCGTCCGTCCGAGCTGGTCGCGGGCGCGGTGAAGCCGCTGGAATCAGCGGACGCGACCTGGAACTCGCCGGTGCGGGGATCGAACCAGCGGGTGTCGCGGCCGCCGGCCGGCAGGGAGAGCCGGACGCTGCCGCCGACCGGCAGGTAGACCGCCACCAAATCACGCTCGGAGGTCGCCAGCGCGGAAGCCCGCTCGCCGCGCGGCGCTTCGGCATCGACGAGGAGATCCGGGGCCGGGGCCATGCGGGCGAAGGGCACGGTCTCGGTCATGAAGCGGCGGAGGTGGAGCAGGTCGGGCAGGCCGGGCTGGTCCTCCTCCAGCAGCATCCAGGGACCCCAGGAATTCTCGAAGCCGGTGATGATGCCGAGGCCGCTGAACACGCCGCGCCAGCCGCCGCGGCGGGTGTGGCCGCGGTCGCAGAACTCGTGGCTGGGCAGCTTCAGCTCGAAGGCGGGATTGCGCTCGTAGCCCCATTCGGCGAACACCGCCGAGCCCTTCCAGCCGGCGAGTGCGGTGCCGATCTGCTCCTCGATGCCGGGGGCGAGCCAGCCCTGGTCCCGGTCGCGCGCGCCCCATTCCTGGTAGAAGATGGCGTCCACCGCCTCGGGGTCGGCGCGGAAGCGCTCGGCGAAGGGCGGCAGGCGCGGGCCGTTGTGCGCCGCCACGACGTGGCCGTGCGGCGCCGTGGCCTTGATCCAGCGCGAGATGCGCATGGCCCAGCGGTCGGCGGCGGGCTTGTGGATGAAGAGGCCGGCCGGGTAGTATTCGTACTCGTTGAGCGGCGTCCAGACGTAGAGGCAGTTGTAGGCGTCGTAGCGGGCGATGAGATAACGCATCCACAGCTCTTCCCATTCGGCGGTGAAGAGCGTGCGGTTGCAGAACGGGAACTCGAAGCCCCAGCCCTCCATGATCATCTCGATGCCGATGTCGAGCCGCTCGCAGAGCTGGACCACGGTATCGACGTTGGCGAACCAGTCGAGATTGAAGCGGTCGAACATCGGCTCCTGCTCGGAGCCGCCCCAGGCCCAGGTGCGGCGGGTCTGCCAGTCGCTGTAGCCTTCCGGATGGTGGAAGGGGCTGACGGGCACGCGGATGCGCAGGATGTTGAAGCCCTGCTGCTTGCGGCGGCGCAGGAAGCCTTCGACGTCGCCGCCGCAATAGCTCATGCCGAACAGGTTGTAGACGGTGTCGCCGAACAGGAAGACCGGGTCGCCGTTCTCATAGGAGAAGCCGAAGCCCTTGTCGGGCGTGGCGCGCAGGAAGCCGTGGAACTGGCGCGGTGTGACCTCGAACGAGCCGCTCGCCGCGAGGTCGGGGTTCGCGGGCCGGGAGGCGACGGCCCAGGTCCAGCGGCCGGGCTGGCCGGGATTGAAGCGGATCTTCCAGGTGCCGTCGCCGTCGTGGAAGCCGGGCATGGTGAAGCTGCGGCCGTCCGGGGCGGTGAAGGTGGCCTCGACGACGACGTCGGCGAACGGAGTCGGATAGCGGCGGCCGGAGTGGACCCGCCATTCGCCGACGGTTCGCTGCGGCAAGCTCGTTGGACCGGACGTCAAGGCGATCTCCCCGAATGATGTCGTCGGCTCAGCCTTTGAGGGCCCCGCCGGTGAGGCCGGCGACGAAGTAGCGCTGGAGGAAGATGAAGATGGCGATCACCGGCAGGATCGAGATGACGATGCCGGCCATCAGGAGCGTGTACTGGGTCGAGAACTCGCCCTGGAATTGCAAGAGGCCCAGCGGCACGGTGCGCGAATCCTTGGCGTTGATCAGCACCAGCGCGATCAGGAACTCGTTCCAGGTGGCGAGCGAGTCGATGATGAAGAGGGTGGCCAGCGCCGGCAGCGACAGCGGCAGCATGATCTTGCGGAAGATCGTCAGCTCCGGGGCACCGTCGAGGCGGGCGGCCTCGATCAGCTCGCCCGGGATCAGGCGGAAGAAGCCGCGCATGACGAAGATCTGGAAGGGCAGGCCGAAGGCGATATAGGGCGGGATCAGGGCCCAGATCGAGTTCGCCAGGCCGATCTTCTGCATCATGATCAGCAGCGGCTGCAGGGTCACCTGCACCGGCACGGCGAGGCCGATCAGGAAGAACAGGAAGACAGGCATGTTGAGCGCGAAGCGCATCTTGGCCAGCGGATAGGCGGCGAGCGACGCCACCAGGATGCCGAGCGGCACCTTGACCAGGATCAGCAGCAGGCTGTTCTTGAAGTAGATGTCGAAGTCGCCGGTCTCCCAGGCCTCGACGAAGTTCCGCCACAGGAACTCGGACGGCCAGGAGTAGATGCCGCGGGTGAAGAGATCGCCCTGGCTGCGCACGGCCGACAGCAGGATGGTGACGAAGGGCGAGAGCCAGATCACCGCCAGCAGCGCCAGGCTGGCGAACAGCAGCGCGTCCTCGCCCCAGCGGCGCATGAACGGTGCGGGACGGGCGCCGGTCAATTGCGCGACATCCGCCTGATGTAGGGGATGGCGATGACCAGCACGATCAGCGCGATCACCCAGGCGAGGGCGGCGCCGTAGCCGGCGTTGTAGTACTGGAAGGTCTGGAAATACATCCAGGTACCCAGCACCTGGGTGACGCGGCCGGGGCCGCCATAGGTCATGGTGTAGATGATGTCGAAGACCTTGAAGGCCTGGATCACCGACAGCGACAGCACGATGACGTGGGTCTCCTTGAGTCCCGGCAGGGTGACGTGGCGGAAGGACTGCCAGGCATTGGCGCCATCGAGCTTGGCGGCCTCGTAATAGTCGCGCGGGATGGCCTGCAGCCCGGCGAGGTAGAGGATCATCGGGAAGCCGACATGGCTCCAGACATTGGTGACGAAGGTGGCGGCGAGCGCCGTGTCGTAGTCGGAGAGCCAGCCGCGGGCGAGCCAGCCCAGGCCCATGGCCTTCAGCGCCAGGTTCACGGCACCGAAGTTGGGATTGTACATCCATGACCAGATCAGCCCGACCGCGACCAGCGGCAGCACCGCCGGGCTGTAGAAGATGGTGCGGAAGACCACCGAGCCGCGGAAGCGGCGGTTGAGCGCCAGGGCCAGGACGAGGCCGATGCCGGTGGGCACGATCAGCGTGCCCACGGTCCACAGCACGTTGTTCCACAAGGCCAGCTGCGCGATCTCGTCGGCGAGCAGGATCCTGGCGTAGTTGCCGAGGCCGATGAAGACCATGTTGTCCGAGAGGCCGTCCCACTCGTACAGGCTGACCCACAGCGACCACAGCATCGGATAGACAAGGAACACGACGTAGACGAGCAGGGCCGGCGCCAGGAACAGCAGCGGCGTCAGCGACGGCGCGCCGAACGGCCTGCGGGCGACGGCTGGGGAACGGCTCACGGTGCTGGCCCGGCTCGGCTGTCGATGACCTCGCGCCTGGCGGCCCGGCGCACACGCGCCGGGCCGATCTCCAGCTCAGCCCTTGGCGGCCTTCCAGGCCACGGCGCGCTCGTCCATCAGCTTCGCACCCTGCTCGGGCGTGAACTTGCCGGCGATGATGCCGTCCTGGATCTCGAAGAAGCCGTCCATCAGCTCCTTGGTGAAGGCCTGGTCGGTCGGCGGGAAGGTCTGGGCGTCGCCGGTGATCAGCTCGCGCCACGCGCAGCTGTGCGGGAGTGTGGCGCAGTCTGGCTGCACGCCCTTCACCGCCGTCGAGGTGAAGGCGTTGACGTATTTCTGCTGCACCTCGGGGGTGGTGATCCAGTCGACGAAGGCGGCGGCGGCATCGGGCTTCTTCGAGCCCTTGGGGATCATCCACTGCTCGGGATAGCCGTGGAAGCGGGCCGGCTCGTGGCCGGTCGGGCCGACGAAGAAGGCCAGGTTCTCGGCGGTCATCCCGTCGCCCTTGGCGACGATCTCGAAGTTGTCGCCCTCGATGATCATGGCGGCATTGCCGAGATAGAGCGGCATGCGCGCGTCGCTGGGGCTGGTGTTGAGGAAGTCGGGCACCAGCCACTTGTTGTCGACCCATTTGCGCAAGGTCGTATAGGATTCGACGACGCAGGGCTGGTTCCAGCTCGCCGTCAGCTTGTTGAGCTGGTCGTGGACCTCGGGCCCGCACTTGGTCTCGATGAAGTAGTCGAGCAGGCGCATCGGGTGCCAGCCGAACTTGCCGCCGAACGAGGCGCAATGCACGCCCTGCTCCATCAGCTTGGCGCAGACCTGCTCCATCTCGGCATAGCTCTTAGGGATGGCGATGCCGTTCTTCTCGAAGATGTCCTTGCGGTACCAGAAGCCCATGCCGCGGGCGTTGTAGGGCACGCCGAAAGCACCGTTCTCGCGGCTGATGCGCTGGACCGTCCACTCCGGGAAGCGGTCCTTCCAGTTGTACTTCTGGTAGTAGGGCGTGAGGTCGAGCACCTGGCCGGCGTCGATGAACGGACCCGAGATCGAGCCGCCCCACATGAAGAAGACGTCGGGCGGGTCGCCGGCGGCCATCGAGGTGCGCAGCACGTCGGGATAGATCGCGGCACCGCTGCCGGCCACGGTCTCCAGCTTGACGTTCATGTCGGGATGGGTGGCGTGGAACTCCGCCAGGATCGGATCCCACAGCTTGACGCGCGCCGCGTCGAAGTTGGTGAAGAACCGCAGGTCGGTCTTCTGCTGCGCCGCAGCCGGCAGCGCCGCCAGCAGGGCCAACCCAGCACCTGCGCACCATGTGCGTATGCCGCTCATCGGACTGAGCCTCCCCTCGGTGTGCGGACCTCGCGGCCCGGCCACGGCTTCTTCGAGCCGAGATGGGGTACTCATTACACCATACGGCCAGCCCTCGAAAAGAGCGGTTTCAACCCGATGTTCCGAGGGCGCGATACAGCTCACTGGCACGTGAGACGTGGTCGTGCATCGCCGCCTCGGCGGCCGCCGGGTCGCGGGCGGCGATGGCCTCCAGGATGCGCTCGTGCTCGGCGATGGTCAGGCTCTCGGCACCCGGCGCCCGCACCAGCTCACGGTAGTATTCGCCGAGCCAGCCGAACATGCCCTCGACGATGGCCGGGAAGATCGGATTGCCGGTCATGGCGGCGATCTGGCGGTGGAAGGCCATGTCCTTGGCGAGGAAGTCGGTCAGCGTGTCGAGCGAGCGGATGTGGGCCTCGTGACAACGCGCCAGCTCGGCGATGCCGGCCGGGGTGGCGGGCGCGCTCGCCGTGGGTGATGGTGACGATGCCGGCGCGCTCGAGGCTCTGCAGCGCCTCGCGGATCGCCGGGCGGCCGACCTTGTAGTGGGCCATCAGCGCGCGCTCGGAAGGAAGCTGGTCGGCGGGGCTGAACTCGCCGGCGTGGATGCGCTGCAGCAGCAGGCGCTCGACCTCCTGCGCCAGCTTGCGGCGCTGGATCGGCTCGGCGGGGCGGGCGGTGACGGTTGGCATCGTCATCACACCATAGCCGCCGCATGGCGCCGCGCCAACCGTGCCGGCGGTCGTCAGGCGTCCTGGAGCCGTGCGGGCTGGAGAATCCGGGCGACGGAGTGGCGCAGCACGACCTGGCTCGACAGCATCAGCCGGCGCTGCGGCAGGTGGGGCGTGGCGAACCGCTCCAGCAGCAGGGCGGCGGCGCGCCGTCCGGCCTCGCGCATGTCGCGCTCGATCATGGTGATGGCGGGGCCGATGATCTCGCCGACGAGGCCGTTGTCGGCGCCGGCGAAGGAGATGTCGCGCGGGATGTCGAGGCCGGCCGAGCGGATGGCGCGCAGGGCACCGTAGAAGGTGTCGCTGCCGGCGGCGATCAGGGCAGTGGGCGGTGAGGGGCCGCCCAGCAGGTCGTGGGCCTCGATGGCGCCGAAGGCGTCGCCCTGGCCCTTGGCGCGCAGCAGCCAGGGATCGAAGGCGATGCCGGCCTTCGCCAGGGCGGCGTGGTAGGCCCTGACCCGCTCGCGGCCGGGGCGGACGGTCTCGGCGGCGCAGATCAGGCCGATGCGGCGATGGCCCAGCGAGACCAGGTGGTCGAGCAGGGTCAGCATGGCACCGTAATGCTCGTTGAGCACGACGTCGGCGGCGAGGGGCAGGTCGCGGTCGAGCACGACGATCGGCACCTGCATGGCGCCAAGCTCGCGCACGGTGTCGCGCGAGGTCTCGTCGGCCACCGACACGATCAGCCCGTCCATCTGCCGCTGGCGGGCGGCGTTGAGGAACTCGACCTCGCGGCCGGCCTGGCGGTTGGAGGAGAAGGTGAACAGCATGTAGCCGCGGCTGCTCAGCACCTCCTCCACGCCGACCGCGACCTGGACGAAGATCGGGCAGGTCATGTCGGGGATGAGCAGGCCGATGGTGCGGGTGACGTTGGTGCGCATCGCGCGGGCGGCGGCGTTGGGCTGGTAGGCCATGCTGCGCATCGCCTCCAGCACCCTGGCGCGGGTCGGCTCGGAGATGCGGCTGCTGCCGGCGGCGACGCGCGAGACGGTGCCGGTCGACACGCCGGCCGCCGCCGCGACCTCGCGGATCGTGGCGGCCTTGCCCGAGCGTTCGACGTTCGCCATCGACACGATCCCTCGCCACGTCGCTGTCGGTGATGACGTTTGCATATAGCGTGGCGAATGGCCAGAGAACACGTGTTGACAGGGACTGGCACGGCTGTGATGACGTTTGCACAGAGGCGGCTTGCCGATGGTCCGGCATAAGCGCTGGCGGTCGGGCGAGATCGGTGGCGAAATGTCGGCCGGCTGATCGGGGAGGCGAGAACGATGCTGAGATTGATGGCCGGCGCGCTCCTGCTCGGTGCGGCGTGGCTGCCGGCGATGCACATGGCGGAAGCGGGCGAGGCGCCCGAGCTGGCGAAGCTGGTCGAAGCCGGCAAGCTGCCGCCGCTGGAGGAGCGGCTGCCGGCGCATCCCTACGTCTACCAGCCGGTGGAATCGATCGGGCAGTACGGCGGCACCTGGCGCCGGGCCATCCTCGGCGGCGGCGACCAGCACAACATCCTGCGCACCATCGGCTATCACAATCTGGTACGCTGGAATCGCGACTGGAGCGCCGTCGAGCCGCACGTCGCCGAATCGTTCACGACCAGCGACGACGCTACGACCTTCACGTTCAAGCTGCGCCAGGGGATGAAGTGGTCGGACGGCCAGCCGTTCACGGCCGACGACGTCATGTTCTGGTACGAGGACGTGCTGAAGAACAAGGAGCTGACGCCGGCGATCGACCCCTTGTGGTCGGTCAAGGGCGAGCCGGTGACGGTGGAGAAGGTCGACGACTACACCGTCGTCTTCCGCTTCACGGAACCCTACGCCACCTTCATCGACCGCATCGCCGACGGCTTCGGCGCGCCGCCGACGCTCTATCCCAAGCACTACCTCCAGCAGTTCCACGCCAAGTACAATCCGGACGGCATCCAGGATCTGGTCGCCAAGAGCGGCAAGGCCAACTGGGTGGCGCTGTTCAACACCAAGGTGGCGCCGACCTGGACGGTCGGCTACTGGCAGAATCCCGAGCTGCCGACGCTGCATCCGTGGAAGCTGACCAATGCCTACGGTGCGGCCACCCGCATCGTCGCCGAGCGCAATCCCTACTATTTCGGCGTCGATCCCGAGGGCAACCAGCTGCCCTACATCGACCAGGTCACCTACGACCAGGTCGACGACATCGAGGTGCTGGTGCTGAAGGCGATCAACGGCGAGATCGACTACCAGCTCCGCCACCTCAACGATCCCAACAACAAGGCCGTCCTGAGCGAGAACGCCGAGCGCGGCGGCTACCGGTTCTTCGACGTCGGCGTGGCCAGCGCCAACCAGCCGACGTTCTATCTCAACCTGACCCACAAGGATCCGGTGAAGCGGGCGATCTTCCAGAACAAGCAGTTCCGGATGGCGCTCAGCCACGCCATCGACCGCGAGGCGGTGCTCGACCTCGTCTATCTCGGCCAGGGCACGATCAGCCAGGCGGCACCGCGCGAAGGCTCGCCGTT
>JRYC01000067.1_pt1 | contig 19443 bp, 19 predicted proteins | sample 235301 | NCBI WGS metagenome assembly JRYC01 (sample SAMN03074211, study PRJNA261470) | activated sludge metagenome | biome: Common Effluent Treatment Plant; feature: Wastewater; material: Activated sludge; isolation source: activated biomass of a common effluent treatment plant treating...
CCCGAGCCTCAGCTCCCCGAGCTTTCGAGCAGCGCGGATCCAGCCCGGCGTCACCTGCTGGCCGCGAAAGGCCACGTCCTCGACCAGGACCGGCAGGAGATAGCGGGTGACGAGTGCGGCGGCGGCGAGCCCTGCGGCCGAGAACAGCCCGAGCTGCGAGAGGCCGGGAAAGCTGGACAGCAGCATGGCGGTCAGGCCCGAGACGGCGAGCGCGGCCGCCAACGCCATCGTCGGCCAGATCCGCCGCGCCGCCGCCGCCGTAGCCTCGGCGGCGGCGCGCTGGCCGATGAGCAACAGCGGGTAGTCGGCGGCGACGCCCAGCATCGTCATCCCGAAGCCCAGCGCAACGGCGTGGACGAAGCCGAAGGCGAGCTGGGTGGCGATCGCGCCGGCGATCAGCCCCGCCACCAGGGGGATGGCGGCGGCGGCCAGCACGTAGGCCGAACGGTGCCTCCAGACCAGAAAGCCGGTGACCAGGACGGCCGACAGGACCGAGACCAGGTGGACGTCGCGGCGGATGGCCTCGGCGGAAGCGACGGCGAAGACCGCCGGACCCGTCACCAGCAGCCGCGCCGCGCCGGGCGCCGAGGCCGCGAAGGCGGCGTCGATCTCGTCCAGCATCGACCGGCCGGTCTCGGGATCCAGCGCGCTGACATCCGGGCTGGCGACGAGCAGGGCACGGTCCATGTCGATTGCGAACCATACCCCGTGACGGAGCTCGACCGGGCTGCCGCCGATCCAGGTGTCGGCCAGGGCCGTCCAGGCGCCGACAGGGTCGGCGAAGCCGAGCCGCTTGGCCAGCGGCGCCGCGGCACCGTAGAGCTGCTGCAGCAGCGCGTTCAGCCGGTGGCGCAGCGCCGCCTCGGCGAAGGCCTCGGGTGCCACCGCCGGCGACAGCAGGTAGCGGCGCGACATCAGGAATTCCTGCTCGGCCGCGGCGAAGCCCTGGGCGTCGTTGCCGACCGAGCGGAAGGTGGGCGAGCGGCGCAGCGTTCCGGCGAGCTCGCGGCTGATCCTGGCGAGCTCCTCGGGCGGAGCACCCTCGATGCCGACCAGCACCACCGATGCCGCGGCGCCGGAGCGGAGCTGGTCGAGCAGGAATTCGGTGGCGGCCGTCCGCCCCGCCGGGAGGAAGTCGGCGATATCGGCGCGGACGGTGACCCCGCGCAGCAGCGCCAGGGCGCCGGCAGCCGCCAGCGCCAGCAGCACGAGCAGGACGGGGAGCGCGCGGCGGAAGCTCACGGCCGCGGCAGGATTTCCATGCCGGGCTCGAGCGTCATCGTCGAGACGTCGCCATTGGCCTCGACCGTCTCGACGACCCGCAAGGCCGCCCCCTGGCCGTCGATCCGCATGCTGCCGACGAGTGCTGCCACCCTCGCATCGCGGGGCGTGAGGGTGAGCTGCCAGCCCGGGGCGGTGTCGGCATAGGCCACATGGTAGTGGCGCTGCAACGCCGGCAGGTCGCCGGCCAGCGTGCCGCGCACCGCCTCGACCAGGCCGCGCAGCTCCGGCGCGTCGTCGAGGCCGACGGTCCGGTCGACGCCGTCGGCGGGCCTGGCGTAGCGCAGCCTGTCGCCGTCGACCTGGACCGTCTCCTCGACGGGATGCTCGATCCGCTTCTCGAGATAGGCGGGGGCAACGTAGCGCAGCGTGCCGGTGAGGTGGAGCGGCGCATCCAGGCCGGCCAGCCGCTTCTCCTCGGCAAAGCCGCTAAGGATGACCCGGACCCGCGACAGGGTCGCCATCAAATCCTCGAGGCTGCCCGCCGCCGCTGGGCCGCCGACGCAGCACGGCACCGCCACCGCCAAGGCGCCTGCCCAGGCCCAAGGCCGGTGCCGCATCGTCCCCTTCGTCCCAGAAATCATAGAAGTTGAACCAGTTGTACGGATGGGCCCGGCAGATGGCCTCCAGCCGGGCGGCGTAGCGCCGCACCCAGGCCGTGACGTCGGCCTGCTTGGATTCGCGCCCGAGCGTCACCCGCTCGGCCAGCAGCTCGAAGCTTATCTCGTAGCGGCGGTTGCCCAGATGGACGCCCGAGAACAGCACGACCGGCGCCCCCAGCGCCGCCGCCAGCAGCGCCGGCCCGGCCGGCAGGAGCGCGTCGCGGCCGAGGAAGCCCACGCGCACCACCTTGTCGCCGTCGATGGCGCGGTCGCCCAGCATGCCGACCAGCTCGCCCGCCGCCAGGGCGTCGCGCACCCGCAGGAAGGCCTCGGGCGTGCCGAGCTGGATGACGCCGGCGGCGAGCGCCGGGTTCAGGGCGCCCAGCACGGCGTTCACCCGGGCGGCGTTGGCGCCGTACATCAGCACCTTGACCGGCACCGGGCATCCCTGCTCCGCCAGCGCCCGCAGCACCTCGAAGCTGCCGATGTGCGCCCCCAGCAGCAGGCAGCCGCGGCCCTGGGCGATGCGCGCGGTGATCTGCTCGAGCCCGTGGACGCGGATGTCGTAGCCGGCGGTCCGGCCGGTGAGCAGGAACAGCCGGTCGAGGATGGTCGAGGCGAAGGTCAGGTGGTGGCGGAACACGTCGCGCCAGGTCGGCTCGCGACCGAGGGCCGCGGCGAGGAACTGCCGCGACGCCGCCCGCGACGATGCCGAGGACAGCACGAAATAGGCGGTGATCGGGTAGAGCAGCGCCTGGCCGACATGCCAGCCGAGCCCCAGCGTCAGCCGGGTCATCAGCCGCATCAGCAACGGGCTGCCGCGCTCGACCTTGCGCGTCCAGCTCACGGCAGATCGACCGAGGCCTGCAGGATGCGGCCCCGGCTGCCGTCGCAGGCGAAGGCCAGCCGGCCGTTGCGCGGCGGATCGACCAGCACGGTCGCCGGCTCGCCCGGCAGCAGCGGGGCCATGAACTTGACCCTGCTCAACCGCAGCGGCGCCGCCAGGCGGATCTCCGCGGCGATGGCGCGCAGGGCCCGATCCAGCAGCAGCACGCCCGGCACGACCGGCCGCCCGGGGAAATGCCCGGCGAGGCACGGGTGATCGGCGGCGATGCAAAAGCCGTGGATCGGCCTCATGGCCGCCCTTGGCCGCGGGCGGCGGCGCTCGACAGCTCCACCAGGGCCGAGCGCATGATCTTGCCGACGTCGTTGCGCGGCAGGGCCTCGACCTTCACCACCCGGCGCGGCAGGAACGGCGCCTCGATGCGCGCCCGCAGGGCCGCGATGATCTCCTCGGGCGAGCGCGTCGGGGCCACGACGAAGGCGCTGAGCCGCGCCTTGGCGTTGGTCTCGAGGTCGTCCGGCGCGAAGAAGGTGCCGTCCTCGACACCGTCGATCGCCTGCAGGATGGCGTTGAGGCCGGTGAGCGAGGCGCGCTTGCCGGCGCGCTTGATCAGGTCGGTGCGGCGGCCGAGCAGCCGGAAGGAGCCCGGCCCCAGCAGCTCGATCCGGTCGGCCAGCATCACCTCGCCCGGGAGCTGCGCCACGCTCACCGCCACCCCGGCCTCGCCTTCCGGCCGCAGCCGCACCGAGCGGTAGACCTCCCACGGCCTGCCGTCGACGGTGCGCCGGCTGGCGATCGAGCCCACCTCGGTGGCGCCGAAGATCTCGTGGACCCGGGTCCGCCAAGCCTCCTCGACCCTGGCGGCGAGGCCGGCGTCGAGCGGCGAGGTGGCGGAGATCACCATTTCCAGGGACGGCAGCGGCTGGCCGGCCGAGGTCAGCGCCGCCAGCTGCACCGGCGTCGTGACCAGGACGCGCGGCTCGGGCACCGAGGCCAGGGCCTGGGCGACGTCGTAGGGAAAGAAGGTGCTGCCGGCGAAGCTCGATACCTCTGCGTGCAGCGGCAGCAGCACCGTGGTCTCGAAGCCGTACATGTGCTGCGGCGGCACCGTGCCGACGATCGAGGCGGCACCGGCGGGGCCGAAGCCGAACCGCTCGGCCGCGGCCCCGCTGCAGGCGACCAGCGCCCCCCAGGTCTTGGCGTGGAGCGCCGGCTTGCCGGTGCTGCCCGAGGTGGCGACGATGGCGGCGGTCCGGCGCGCCGGGATCGACGGCACGCCGTCCGGCACCCGCGACGCCTCCTCGAGCTGCAGCGGCACATGGTCGAGGCCGGAGAGCGGCGCCGCCTCGTCGCCGATGCTGTAGGCCTGCGGGTAGACCGCCACCAGCTGCTCGAGGCCGTGCGGGGTGCGGTCGGTCGACAGCAGGCTCACCTGCCGGCGGGTCAGCACGGCGGCGAAGGCCACGAGGAAGTGGTAGCGGTCGGTGCAGAGGTTGAGCGCGTAGGGCCGGTCCGGCAGGGCGGCGGCGGCGGCGGCGACGTCGCGCAGGAACTGCTGGCAGGTGACGGCGACGCCGCCGGCCCGGCGGAACAGGATGTCGCCGGGGCGGCGGCTGGTCAGCGGCAGGTGATCGGTCATCGCAGGATGGGCGGTGCTGTCCAGCATGCCCCTTCGCCCGGCGTCAGGAGGCCTCGCTCATCGGCATCGGCGCCGGACGGCGCGTGCGGTGCCTGGCGATATGGGCGGCGAGGCTGCGCAGCGAGGCGAAAATCCGGTGGTTCTGCTCGTCGTCCGACTTCAGCTCGAAGCCGTAGCGCTGCGACACCGCCAGCGCGATCTCCAGGGCATCGATCGAATCGAGCCCGAGGCCGTCGCCAAAGAGCGGCGCAGTCGGATCGATCTCCTCCGCAGTCAACTCGATGTGCACCGTCTCGATGAGCAGGGACGCGACCTCGATCTCGAAAGGCGAGGATGAAGGCAAGCCTGCAATCTCCCGAACTTGCCAATGTATCGACGGGCCGAAAACTACACCATTCCCGCGCAGGCGGGCAGAGGCGCGCATGTCACCCCTCCATCGAAAATTATCCAACCGCAACCGGCGGCGCAAGGAAGGAGTGCGCCCGCGCCGGCCGCCCGGCCGCTGCCCGCTTCATCGCCCCGGCCGGCGGTGGTAGACGACGACCGTGGCCCGTCGGGTCGTGACACCGAGCGGAGCAGGGGATGACGCGAGACCGGGCCGAGCGAGCAGTGCCGGACGCCGTGCCGATCCGTCCGGGGAGTCATGCCTCGGCGCCGCACCCGGTGCTGCCCGGCTATTACGGCTCGGTCGAGGAGCGGCCGGGCTTCGTGCGCGACCTGTTCGACCGCGCCGCCGTCCACTACGACCGCGTCAACGCCTTCATGTCGCTGGGCTGGGGCAGGCGCTATCGCCGCGAGATGCTGGCCGCGGCGGGCCTGGCGCCCGGGATGCGCATGCTGGATCTGGCCATCGGCACCGGCCAGATCGCCGGCGAGGCCAGGCGCATGCTGGCCGGCCGCGGCATGGTGGTGGGGCTCGACGTCAGCGGCGGCATGCTGGCCCAGGCGCGCCGGGCGGCGGCGGCCGACCTCTACGTCCAGGGGCGGATCGACAACCTGCCCTTCGCCGACGGCAGCTTCGATTTCGTCAGCATCGGCTATGCGGTGCGCCACGTCGCCGACCTCGACGCCTCGTTCGCCGAGATCGCCCGGGTGCTGGCCAGGAACGGATCGCTGCTGCTGCTCGAGCTGACGCCGCCGCAGCGGCAGCCCGGCCGCACGCTGGCCAAGCTCTATCTCAACCATGTCGTGCCGACGCTGTCGCTGCTGCTCACCGGCAGCCGCGACGCCCGCGAGCTGATGCTCTATCATTGGGACACGGTGGAGGCGTGCGTGCCGCCCGAGGCCATCCTCGCCGCGATGCGCCGTGCCGGCTTCGTGGAGGCGCGGACCGAGGTGCAGTTCGGCTTGCTGCGGGCCTATGTCGGGTGCCGCTGATGACCCCGGAGATGTGGCGGGGCAATCCCCGGCCGGCGGCGGCGTCCGGATCGACGGCACGGCGGATGGCCAGGCATCTCGCCAACGGCTTCGACCTGGCCTTCATCTATGCCTTCCTGCTGCTGTTCGCGGTGATGTCGCTGCTGTGGAGCCTCGTCGGCGCGGTGGGCACCTGGCTGGTGCCGGCCCGCGTCAGGCAGCGGATCGGTCCCCGGCTGGTGCACCATGTGGCGCGCTGGTACCTGGGGCTGCTGGCGATGACCGGCAGGGTCCGGTTCGACCTCACTGCGCTCGACGCGCTCGCGGCCGAGGGCGGCCTGATCATCGTTCCGAACCACCCCTCGATGCTGGATGCGGTGATGTTCATCTCGCGGCTGCCGCGGCTGGTGTGCATCGCCAAGGCCGAGCTGTGGGACAATCCGCTGCTCGGCGGCGGGATGCGCATGGCCGGCTACATCCGCAACGACGCGCCGATCAAGCTGGTCAAGCTGGCGGCGGCACGGCTGCGCCAGGGGCAGCAATTGCTGCTGTTTCCCGAGGGCACCCGGACGAGCCGGCAGCCGGTGAGCGAGTTCCGCAGCGGCTTCGCGCTGATGGCCCGCATGGCCGACGTGCCGGTGCAGACGGTGTTCATCGAGACCAACTCGCCCTTCCTCGGCAAGGGCTGGTCGCTGCTGCGCCGGCCCGAGTTCCCGCTGCTCTATCGCGTCCGGCTGGGCCGAAGGCTCAAGGTCGAGGGCGAGACCAAGGCGTTCGTGGCCGAGCTGGAGGGCTATTTCCGCGGCGAGCTGCAGCGGCAGGCGGCCTGATGGCGTCGCCGTCGACGACGCATCTCGTGCTGATCCCGAGCTACAATACCGGACAGCGGGTGCTGCGGACGGTCGGCGAGGCCAGGGCGGCGTGGCAGCCGGTCTGGGTGGTGGTCGACGGCAGCACCGACGGCACCGGCGAGGCGCTGCGCGATCTCGCCAGGGACGATCCCGGGCTGGCGGTGATCGAGCGGCCGCGCAACGCCGGCAAGGGTGCGGCGGTGCTGGCGGGTGCCATGGCGGCCAGGGCCCGGGGCTTCACCCACGTCCTCACCATGGACGCCGACGGCCAGCATCCGGCCGACCGCATCGGGGCTTTCATGGCGCGGTCGCGGCAGCAGCCGGAGGCGATGATCCTGGGGGTGCCGGTATTCGACGACACGGCACCCGCCCTGCGCGTCCAGGGCCGCAAGATCTCGAACCGGCTGGCGCGGATCGAGGCGCTGGGGGCCGCCATCGACGACGTGCTCTGCGGCTTTCGCGTCTACCCGATCGCGCAGCTGGTCACAGCGATGTCGGACAGCCGCTGGATGCGGCGGTTCGACTTCGATCCCGAGGTCGTGGTGCGGATGAGCTGGCAGGGCGTGCCGGCCGTCAACCTGCCGGCGCCGGTGCGCTACCTCTCCGCCGCCGAGGGCGGCGTGTCGCATTTCCACTACGGCCGCGACAACCTGCTCCTGACCTGGATGCATCTGCGCCTGCTGCTGGGCGCCGGCCTCAGGCTGGCCGGCCATGATAGCCGTCAGGCGGCGGGGTCGTAGGTCCGCAGCTGGTCCAGCGACGGCCGCAGCTCGGCGAAGGTCACCGTCTGCCGGCCCTGGAGGATCAGATCGAGGCGATGCAGGATCGAGCCGCGGTTCCACCACAGGAACAGGCTGGCCGCGGCCCTCCGGCCCGGCAGCCGGCGGAACGGCTCCTCGGTGTCGAAGTCGTAGGGGTGGCAATAGGTCCACACGCTGCCGGCGGCCCGGCCGCGGGAGGCCTGGCGCAGCCGCCAGGGCGGCAGGTAGCGGAGATACATGCCGCCGAGGAAAGGCATGGTGAAGAAGGCGACGCGCCCGACCGGGCAGGGCAGCTCGACGAGGCCGTTCGGCCAGCGGAACGGCTCGGTCGGCAGCCCGGCCCAATGATGGCCGAACGTCCTGGCCGGAACGACGCTCGAGGAATAGGCGAAGCCGGCATCGGCGATCGCATCGAGCGCCCAGGAGCTGGCCGGCGTCAGCGAGAACAGCGGCGCCCTGAAGCCCTGCACCGCCGCACCCGCCAGATCCTCGAGCCGTCGCCGGTGGTCGGCGATGGCGCGCCGGAAGACCGGGGCATCCTCCTGGGGCAGCGCCACGTGACGGTAGGAGTGCGAGGCGATCTCGTGCCCCTGCCCGGCGATGCGGCGGACCAGCCCGGGCGTCCGCTCGATGATGTCGCCGACAACGAAGAATGTCGCCTTCACTCCTCTCTCGCCAAGAAAGTCGAGAATACGCTCTGTCATCGCAACGTAGCGGGGCGCACCGTCTTGACGCGCAACATGATCCTCGACATCAACGGTGAAGGTGATGCGCGTGGGAAGTGGTGCGAAATCCTCGACTCGCATTGACGGATCTGACGGCCATGGCGATGGTGGGGGAATTCGAGCCGTCGCATTCTAGGTTCGAGGGACGGCATTGACAAGCAGACGGGCCACCTGCGCCCGGCCCCTCTCCCGCGAGACCCCCCTCTGCCGCGAGGTGATCGCCGGCCTGCTGCGCGCCCGGGGCGACGAGCAGCAAAGGCTGTTCGCCGAGGCCCGGGCGGCCCGCGACGCCGCGTTCGGGCCCAGCGCCGTCGTCCGCGGCGTGATCGAGGTGACGAGCGCCTGCCTCAAGGAATGCCTCTACTGCCCGATGCGCTCGAGCAACCGCATCGAGCGCTACTATCGCCGCGGCGACGAGCTGCTGGCGGCGGCCCGCCGGGTGCGCGAGGCCGGGCTCGGCGTGGTGTCGTTCCAGGGCGGCGACGTGCCGCGCACCACCCGGACCATCGGCGAGATCATTCCCGAGGTGAGGCGCGAGTTCGCAAACGAGGTCGACGTGCTGCTGTGCCTCGGCGACAAGTCCCGCGACGACTACGCCTATCTGCGCCGCCAGGGTGCGGACAGCTACATTCTCAAGCACGAGACCTCCGATCCCCTGCTGCACCTGGCCATGCGCGAGTCGCCGCTGGAATCGCGGCTGGAGGCGGCGCGCGATCTGGTGGGCCTGGGCTACCGGCTGGGCACGGGCACCATCGTCGGCCTGCCGGGCCAGAGCGAGGCCTCCCTCGTCGACGACATCCTGCTGGCCGGCGAGCTGGGGGCCGGCATGACCAGCGCCAGCCCCTTCGTCCCCGCCGCCGACACGCCGCTGGCCACGGCACCGCCGGGCGACATCGACACCACCCTCAACGTCATCGCGGTGATGCGGCTGGCCTATCCGCGGGCGCTGATCCCGACGGTCAGTGCCCTGGAAACGCTGGCGCCGGGGAGCCAGGCCAGGGGCCTCGCGGCCGGCGCCAACGTGATCACCGTCAATTTCAGCGGCGAGGCCGACCAGGCCCGCTATCCGATCTACGGCAGCAGCCGGTTCGTCGTGCGCCGCGACTATGCCCTGCGCACGCTCGAGTCCGCGGGCCTCGAGCCGCGCCTCGGCCGGGCGGCCTTCGACTTCCAGGCGCCCTGAACGAGGTCCGGCGAGGTCGGCTCAGGCGGCGTCGGCGCGCTCGACCAGGGCCAGCAGGCCTTCGAGCAGGGCCGTCGGCGAGGGCGGGCAGCCGGGGATGTGCAGATCCACCGGCACGATCTCGCCGATGCCGCCGACCACCGCATAGCTGCCGGCGAAGCAGCCGCCGTCCAGCGCGCAGTCGCCGGCCGCCACGACCCATTTCGGGCCCGGCGTGGCGGCATAGGTGCGCTCCAGCGCCACGCGCATGTTCCTGGTCGCAGGGCCGGTGACCAGCAGCACGTCGGCATGGCGCGGCGAGGCGACGAAGCGCAGGCCGAAGCGCTCGATGTCGTAGAAGGCGTTGCCCAGCGCGTGGATCTCCAGCTCGCAGCCGTTGCACGAGCCGGCGTCGACCTCGCGGATCGACAGGCTGCGGCCGAGCCGCCGCCGCGCCGAACGGCCCAGCGCCAGGGCCAGCTGCGCCGTCGCCCGCTGGTCCGCCGACGGTGCGGGCTCGGTCAGGACCTTGCGGACGAGGCTCTCGAACAGGAGCTTGCGCATCAGAGGTCGTGGCCCGAGTAGGAGCAGTTGAACGACTTGTTGCAGAGCGGGAAGTCGGCGACGATGTTGTTCTCGATCATCGCCTCCAGCAGCGGCCACTGGAACCAGGACGGGTCGCGCGGATGGCAGCGCTCGATCCGGCCGTCGGCGCCGATCCGCAGCCAGACCAGCACGTCGCCGCGAAAGCCCTCGACCATGGAGGCGGCCTCGCGCGGCTCGCCCACGGGCTCGACCGGCGCGCGCAGCGGCCCGTCGCGCAGCCGGTCGAGGATCTGGTCCACCAGCGACAGGCTCTGCTCGACCTCGCGGATGCGGATCCACACCCGGGCGTTGACGTCGCCCTCCTCGAGCACCGGGACCTCGAAGGACAGGCTGTCGTAGGGCGCATAGGGCAAGGCGCGCCTGGCGTCGAAGGCCCGGCCGGCGGCCCTGCCGACATAGCCGCCGGCGCCGTACTGCCTGGCCAGCGCCGGATCGACGATCCCGGAGGCGACGGTCCGGTCCTGCAGCGACGCGGTGTTGTCGTAGAGGTCCACGAGCTCCGGGAAGCGCGCCCGGATCTCGGCGACCAGCGACCGGATGGCCGCCACGCCTTCGGCGCCGGGGTCGACCGCGATCCCGCCCGGCACGATCCGGTCGCGCATCAGCCGATGGCCGAAGGCCGTATCGGCGGCGCGCAGGACGCGCTCGCGCAGGACGCCGCAATGGGCGAGCATCAGCGCGAAGGCGGCGTCGTTGCAGATGGCGCCGATGTCGCCCAGGTGGTTGGCGAGGCGCTCCAGCTCGGCCATCAGCGCCCGCAGCAGCACGGCGCGCGGCGGCGGCTCGACGCCCAGGGCCGTCTCGACGGCCCTGGCATAGGCGAGCCCGTAGGCGACGGTGCTGTCGCCCGAGATCCGGCCGGCGAGGCTCGCACCCCTGGCGATCGAGGCGCCCCGCATCAGCCCCTCGATGCCCTTGTGGACGTAGCCCAGGCGCGCCTCGAGGCGGACCACGGTCTCGCCATTGACGGTGAAGCGGAAATGCCCGGGCTCGATGATGCCGGCATGGACCGGGCCGACCGGGATCTGGTGCAGGCTCGCCCCTTCGGCGGGCAGGAAGGCGTAGGCGTCGCCCGTCGCCGGCGCATCGGCGCGCGCGCCCAGCGGCCGGCGGACACCCCATCGGCCATGATCGAGCCATGGACGCGGATCGGGCGTGCGTGCGGGCACCAGGCCGAAGAGATCCTGCACCGTCCGTTCCGGGCGGATCGCCGGCGGGTGGAGCCTGCCGATCGACGGGAAGCCGCCGTCCGGGCAGGCCAGCGTCAGCACCGCCGCCCTGCCGCCGGCCTCGTCCAGCACGGCGAGATGCACGGCGGGGCCGTCGTCGCCCCACAGGCCGAGCAGCGTCAGCCTGCCCTGCCCAAGGGCCTCGCCGGCCACCGTCCAGCCGGCTCCGTCCACCTCGAGGCGCGGCCAGCCGCGGTGGGCGCCGACGCCACGGCCCGCGAAGATTTCCCCGAGCTCCGGCATCGCCCCCTCCCCGCTCAGCCGAGAAGCTCGGCGATGTGCCGGAACCAGCCGACCAGGGGCGGCGGCAGGTAGAGGCCGGCGACAAGGACGAGGCCGAGATGGGCATAGATCGGCAGGTAGGACGCCTCGACCGGCTCGGTGCTGCCGGTGGGCTCGCCGAAGGCGATGCCGGCGCCGCGCATGATCAGGGCGCCGAACGCCACCAGCAGGCCGAACACCAGCGGGATCGCCAGCAGCGGCTGGGTGGCGAAGGTCGACGACACGATCAGGAACTCGCTCATGAACACGCCGAGCGGCGGCAGGCCGGCAATGGCGATCACCCCGATGAGGAAGGCCCAGCCGAGGCCCGGATGGGTCTCGGTCAGGCCGCTGATCTCGGCGATGCGCTGGGTGCCCTTGACCTGGGCGATGTGGCCCACGGCATAGAAGATCGCCGACTTGGTCAGGCTGTGCATCATCATGTGCAGCAGCCCGGCGAAGTTGGCCAGCGGCCCGCCCATGCCGAAGGCGAAGACGATGATGCCCATGTGCTCGATCGAGGAGTAGGCGAACAGCCGTTTGATGTCGCGCCGGCGGTAGAGCATGAAGGCGGCGAAGACCAGCGAGGCCAGCCCCATCGTCACCATCAGCGGTCCCGGCGCCAGGGCGTCGTCGCTGGCGGCGAGCAGGATCTTGAAGCGCAGCACCGCGTAGAGGGCGACGTTGAGCAACAGGCCGGAGAGCACGGCCGAGATCGGCGTCGGGCCCTCGGCATGGGCGTCGGGCAGCCAGGCGTGCAAAGGCGCCAGGCCCACCTTGGTGCCGTAGCCGAGCAGCAGGAACACGAAGGCGACGTTGAGCAGGGCGGCGTCGAACGCCGCGGCGTGCTCGACCAGCAGCGTCCACACCATGGCGTCGTGCCCCTCGCCCACCACCGGCTTCGCCGCCATGTAGACCAGGATGGTGCCGAACAGGGCGAAGGCGATGCCGACGCTGCCGAGGATGAAGTATTTCCAGGCGGCCTCGAGGGCCTCGTGGGTGCGGTAGATGCCGACCATCAGCACCGTGGTCAGCGTCGCCAGCTCCAGCGCCACCCACATCAGGCCGATATTGTTCGACACGAAGGCCAGGTTCATGCCGAACATCATGATCTGGTACATGGCGTGGTAGAAACGCAGGTTCGCCGCGGTGAGGCGGCCGGTCTCCAGCTCGTGGCCGATATAGCCGGCGCTGAACACGCTGGCGGTGAAGCCGACGAAGGTGTTGAGCACGATGAAGGCGATGTTGAGGTCGTCGACGAACAGGTACTGGCCCGGCTGCGGCCGCGCGGTGACGAGCAGCGAAAGCGCCGCCAGCATGGTGAGGAAGCTGGCGGCGACGTTGAGGCGGGCGGTCAGGCGGTAGCCGGGCAACGCCGCCAGCACCGCCGCCGCCACCACGGGGATGACGAGGACCGCCGTCTCGCCCTCGAAGGGCAGAGCGATCAACGCCGCTCTCCCCTGAAGTCGTCGAGCGCCCCGATGTCGACGGTGTCGAAGCGCTCGCGGATACGGAACAGGAAGATGCCGATGACGATGAAGGCGATCACGATCGAGAAGGCGACGCTGATCTCGACCACCAGCGGCATGCCCTTGGCGCCGGTGGCGGCGAGCACGAGGCCGTTCTCCAGCGACATGAAGCCCACGACCTGGCTCACGGCGTTGCGACGCGTCACCATCACCAGCAGCCCCAACAGCAGCACCGAAAGCGCGAAGGCCAGGTCCTCGCGCGCCAGCGGATCGGCCTCGGGCGTCACGCGCAGCATCACCGCCATCGACAGCGCCACGAGCCCCATGCCGGCCAGCATGGTGGGGCCCACGCCGACCACGTTCTCGATGTCGCGATGGATGCCCAGCCGGCGGATGATGCGGTGCAGGGCCACGGGGATGACGATGGCCTTGAAGACCAGGGCTATCAGCGCCGTGACGTAGAGATGCGGTGCGGCCTGGACATAGGCCTGCCAGGCGACCGAGAGCGACAGCACGAAGGCGTGCAGGGCATAGACGTTGAGCAGCGCCTGCAGCCGGTCCTGGTAGAGCAGCATGAACGAGACCAGCACGAGGCCGCCGGCCAGCAGATGCGCCACGTCGAAGGTCAAGCCGTGCATCACAGGCCCCGCGAGACGAACAGCAGCAGCGTGCCGAGCAGGCTGAGCATCAGGGCGACGCCGAGGAAGTCGGGCACGCGGAATACCCGCATCTTGGCGATCGAGGTCTCGAAGAAGGCGAGCAGGAAGCCGCCGACCGCGAGCTTGCCGACATAGGCCGCGGCACCGATGGCGAGGGCCGCGGCACCCGAGCCGGGGGCGGCGATGCTCCAGGGTGCGAAGACGCAGGCGATCAGCGAGACGTAGAGCAGCAGCTTGAGCGAGGCGGCGAGCTCTATCATCGCCAGATGCCGGCCGGAATATTCGAGCACCATGGCCTCGTGGACCATGGTCAGCTCGAGATGCGTCGCCGGGTTGTCGACCGGGATGCGGGCGTTCTCGGCGATGGCCACGATCACCAGCGCTATCAGCGCCATGCCCAGCGAGACCCGCAGGCCCACCTCGGGCGTGGCCAGCATCGCCGCCACGGTGGAGAGCTGGGTCGAGCCCGCGACCAGCGCCAGGGCGAAGAAGGTGAGCAGCATGGCCGGCTCGGCCAGCGTGGCGATCATCACCTCGCGGCTGGCGCCGATGCCGCCGAAGGCGGTGCCGACATCCATGCCGGCGAGCGCCAGGAAGAAGCGGGCGCTGCCGAGCAGGGCGATGATGGCGATGAGGTCGGCGGACCAGCTGAAGATCAGCCCGGTGGCGAAGGTCGGCACCAGGGCCGCCGCGACCCAGGTGGCGGCGAAGACCAGGTAGGGGATGACCCGGAACAGCCAGGAGGCGTTCTCGGCCAGCACCACCTCCTTGCGCATCAGCCGGGCGAGGTCGCGATAGGGCTGGACGACCGGAGCGCCCTGGCGGCGCAGCAGCCTCGCCTTGACCTTGCGCACGAAGCCGGTGAGCAGCGGCGCCAGCGCCAGCACCGCGGTCATCTGCACGCCCTGGACGAGGAGATGAAGGATCAGCTCCATAGCGCCAGCACCAGCAGCAGCGTCACCAGGGCGGCGAAGACCAGGCCGAGATAGCGCCGGATGGTCAGGAACTGCAGGCGGTTGAGCCGGCCGGCCGCGAGATCGATGCCGGCGGCGACCGGCAGGTACAGCCGCTCCCAGGCGAGGTCGTGGGTTTCGACGGCGAAGCGGGCCGGCGCAGTGTCGCCCGGCCGCGGCATCTCCACCCGCTCGCGCGCCCGGAACATGGCGCCGAAGACCCGGCGGATCGGCTGGGCGAAGCCGCCGGCGGTGTACTGGGTGGCCGGGCTGGCCTGGGGAAAGCCGCAGTCCCAGGCCGGGCCGCGCCGCACATCCTGCGACGCGAAGCGGTGGATCAGCAGGACCGACAGCCAAGTGGACAGGGCGATGAACAGGAAGACCAGAAGCCCGTTGTAGGAGCTGCGCCCTTCGGCGATCGGCACGATCGACAGCCAGGCGACGCGGCTCTGGGTCGGCATGGTGCCGTCGACGAGCAGGCGGACCACCGGGGCCAGGGCGTCGATCAGCAGGCCCGGCAGCAGGCCGGCGAGCAGGCAGAGCAGCGCCAGCAGGCCCATGGCGGCGAGCGAGAAGCGGTCGACCTCGCCGGCGGCTTGCGCCTCGGCCGAGCGCGGGCGGCCGAGGAAGGCGACGCCGAAGGCGCGGACGAAGCAGGCGGCGGCGAGCGCTGCCGCCAGCGCCAGCAGGCCTCCCACCGCCGGCACCATGATCCTGACGCCCCAGCCGGGCAGGGCCGGGCTCTGCAGGATGGCCTGGAACAGCAGCCATTCCGACACGAAGCCGTTGAACGGCGGCAGTGCCGAGATGGCGACGCAGCCGACCAGGAACACGAGGCTGGTGGCGGGCATGCGATGGATCAGCCCGCCCAGCCGCTCCATGTCGCGGGTGCCGGTGGCCGAGAGCACGGCGCCGGCGCCGAAGAAGAGCAGGCTCTTGAACAGCGCATGGTTGAAGGCGTGGAACAGGGCGGCGGTGAGCGCCAGCGCCGCCGCCCAGCCCATGCCGTTTTCCTGGAAGGCCAGCGCCAGGCCCAGGCCGGCGAAGACGACGCCGATGTTCTCGATCGTCGAATAGGCGAGCAGGCGCTTGAGGTCGGTCTCGATCAGCGCGTGCAGGATGCCCAAGACGGCGGTGACGCCGCCGAGGAACAGCAGCAGCACGCTCGACCACCAGGGCGGCTGGCCCATGAGGTCGAAGACCACCCGCACGAAGCCGTAGACGGCGACCTTGGTCATGACGCCGCTCATCAGCGCCGAGACATGGCTCGGCGCTGCGGGGTGAGCCAGCGGCAGCCACACATGCAGCGGCGCCAGCCCGGCCTTGGAGCCGGCGCCCAGCAGCATCAGCACCAGGACCAGGGCGGCGACCGACGGGGCGTGGCCGGTGGCGCGGATGGCGGCGAAGCCGTAGCTGCCGGCAGGCCCCGCCAGCAGGCCGAAGGCCAGGAGCAGGGCCATGGTGCCGAAGCTGGCCATGACCAGGTAGACGTAGGCCGCCCGGGCATTGCCGCGGTCACGGTGCTGCGCCAGCACCAGCGCCCAGGACGCCAGCGACATGAACTCCCAGGACAGCAGGAAGGTGAAGGCGTCGTCCGCCATCACCACGAGGCTCATGCCGGCGAGGAAGGCCGGGAAGAACGGCAGCACCCGGTGCGGCGCCTCCTCGTGCCGGCCATAGCCCAGGGCATAGAGGCTGGCGGCACCGCCGCCCAGATGGACGAGGGCGAGGAAGAAGGCCGAAAGGGCGTCGACGCGGAAGCAGGCGCCGAGCCAGGGCAGCCCCAGCGGCAGGACGACCGTGGGCGTCTCGTCCCCGCCCAACGCCGCCAGCGCCACCACGAGCCCGGCGGCCGAGATCGCGGCCGTGCCGCCATAGACCAGCCGCGTCGCCGAGCCCGAGCGGGCCAGGACGATCGCCGCACCGGCGGTCGCCAGCAGCCCGGCCGCGAGCAGGAGCAGCAGGATCACCGCCATCCGCGTCACCCGGCCTTGCCGGCCGGCGTCGCCGCCGCATCCGGCGGCTCGCCGGCAGCCTTGCCGCCGGCGTCGGCAGGCAGCTTCAGCCGCACGCCGCGCCCCGTGCCGCGGCTGACCGCGCCCTCGGCGATGACCTCGATGCCAGCCGCGTCCAGGGCGGCGATCAGCTTGACCAGCGAATCGACGATGCCGCGGATCGTCCCCTCGCTGGCCTCCATGCGCTGGATGGTCGGCACCGACAGCCCCGACATCTCGGCGAGCCGGCGCTGGTCGATGCCGAGGAGAGCCCTGGCGGCCCGCAACTGTGCGGCCGTGATCACTGCCCAGCTACCTGTTCTCACGGTCCAGACATGGACTATGCGTGCTGCATCGTACGAAGTGGCGTGAGATTGTCTACTGTTGATGTCACAGATATCAAGGCTGATGCGACATGCCGGTGTCGGATTGCCGTGCGGCGCGGTGCAGAGGGACGGCCGGCAATCGGCCGAGGCGGCGGGGCGATCCCACGCCTATCCGCCGATCATCACGGTGGGGCAGCCCAGGACGATGGCGCCGCCATGCGCGGTGCTGTCGCCCATCCGCGCGGCGGGGAGCCCGCCGATCATCACGGTCGACGAGCCCTTGACGATGGTGTCCGGCGGACCGACGCAGGTGCAGGCGTCGCCGACGCGCGCTGCCGGCATGCCGCCGACCAGCACGGTCGGCGCACCCGCCAGTACTGGGCCGCCGACATGCGGCACGACACCCGTCACCATCGGACAGGTGTGCATGTCGCCGATACGTGCCGCGAGGCTCATGGCGGAGCGCCTTTCCGGAAGGGATGCCTATTCGCAGTACAGACAGACCCTTTGCGGACCGTTGCCGTCGTTGTTGTTCGGGTGGTGGACCCGGGCGACGCCGGGACGGGTGTTCGGCGAGCAGTCGGCGCAGACCAGCTGGCCGCAGCAGCGGCAGTGGTGCCGGCGATGGAACAGGGTGAAGGCGTCGCCGCAGATCGAGCAGCTGTTCCGCGAGTTGTCGGGCGCCCACCCGCCGTGGCCGGGACCATGGGGATTGTGGGCGCCCCTGACGACGTGCTGGAGCGTGGCGTCGATGCGCTGCACATGATCCGGATGCAGCCCCGCCAGGTGAATCCGGTAGACATGGTTGACCGAGTATTCCGGCCGGCGGATCGTGATGACGGTGCTGCCCGGGAAGGCCTCGATGCCGTCATTGTGTCCCGGCGCGCCGCCGCCGTCGATCTTCAGCCACCAATGGGTGTAGTTGGGCGCCCGCAGCTCGCCGCTGCGGTCCAGCCCGTCGTCGTAGTACATGCAGAGCTGGTAGGGCGTGACGCCGGCGCTCCACGACAGACCGTTGGCCTCGATCGCCAGCTTGACGATGCCGTCGGTCACGGTGGCGAAGGCGGCCGTCGCAGGGCCCGAGACCGCCCGCGCGCCGGCAAAGGGCGCCCAGTCGGCCTGCAGCTGCTGCAGGCGGTGCAGGCGCGCCGGAACCTGGAAGGCGGGATCGAGATCCCCCTGGCCGATGAATCCGGCGACGAAGCTGAAGGCCGTGTCCGGGTTGACCGGGTTCGGGCCGAAGCCGGTGAGCGCCCAGTTCCAGCACGCCAGCGCCCCCGGGTTCTGCGGGGCGTGACCGCCGTTCGGCAGGAAGCGGAGCTTGCGTCGCGTGTGCGTCGAGAGAGTGGCCATGGGGTTCCTGCGGGCTGTCCGGGGCTCAGTTGATCTTCACCATCGCACCCTTGACCTCGAGCACCGCACCGGCCTCGACCGAGCCCGAGGTGGCGCCCTTGAGCGCCATCGTCGTGCCGCCCTCGAGGGCGAGTGCGGTGCCGGCCTTGATCGAGACCGAGGTGCCGGCCTCCAGCGTCAGCGAGCCGGACGCCTTGATGGTGATGTTTCCCGTCACCTCGATGGTGAGGTTGCCGCCGACCTTGTGGGTGTGGTCGGCCTCGCTGGTATGGGTCTCGGCACCGGTGACCTTGACCGTGCGGGTGCCGGCCACGGTGAGCGTCTCGTTGCCGGTGGCGACGGTGACGTCGCGGTTGCCCTTGCTCACCTCGAGCGTGTCGTCGGCCTCGCCGACCGTCACCTTGCGGGCATTGCCGACCTCGACGGTGAGGTCCTTCTGGGCCTTGAGCCAGACCTCCTCCTCGCCGGCCTTGTCCTCGAAGCGCAGCTCGTTGAAGCCGTCGCCGCCGGGCGAGGAGCTGGTCTTCAGCGTGGTCCGCGTCTGGGCGTCGGGCAGCGCGTAGGGCGGGGCGTTGGTGCCGTTGTAGACGCAGCCGGTCACCAGCGGCCTGTCGGGATCGCCGTCGAGGAAGCTGACCACCACCTCCTGCCCGATCCGCGGCAGCACGAAGGCGCCCCATCCCGGCCCCGCCCAGGCCTGCGCGACCCGCACCCAGCAGGAGCTGTTCTCGTCCTTGGCGCCGAGCTGGTCCCAGTGGAACTGCAGCTTGATGCGGCCATGCGCGTCGGTCCACAGCTCCTCGCCTGCGGCCCCCACCACCAGTGCGGTCTGTGAGCCGGGGATCCTCGGCCGCGGCGTGCGCCGTTCCGGCCGGAACGGCGTCGATTCCGGCATGGCCACGAACGCGCTGTCGAACCGGCCGAGCCCGGCATGCAGCCGTACCGACCGCAGCAGCCAGGCCTGGTCGAGCGCCGCCTGCGGGTGGCCCTCGAGGGTGAAGCGGGCGCCGGCGACGAAGGCGCGCACGGTGCCGGTGCCGCACAAGTGCAGGGCGGGCGCCTCCAACTCGGCCAGCCTGCGCGAGGCCCTGGCATCGCCCGCGTCCTTCGAGGCATGCCCCCCGGGATAGTCGTAGACGCGACGCGCAGCACCGCCCGCCGCCGCCTTCAGCTCGGCCGACGGTGTTGCGAAGGCATAGTCCTCGAGCTGGACGCCGTCGCTCACCAGCGCCTGCTCGGCACGCGCCTCCTCGATGCGCCGGCCGCAGAGCCAGGCTTGCGGGTCGGACTTGGGCGCGAACGGCACCGAGGAGGCACCGTCGCACACCGGATGGCCGCTCACGTCGTCGGCCAGCACGAGCGTGTGGGCGGC